>Ga0315553_10004001_pt1 | contig 11281 bp, 9 predicted proteins | sample SalMarSW160140MG_FD_203099 | JGI IMG/M metagenome (GOLD analysis project Ga0315553, IMG submission 203099) | Salt marsh sediment microbial communities from the Plum Island Ecosystem LTER, Massachusetts, United States - Salt Marsh Sediment SW1601-40 ... | reverse complement strand
CGGCAGCGACAGAAGGTCTACCGGACGCCGCGCCCTCTCGTCGATGAGAACGGCTTGATGCGATACCGCGCCAGCAAACTCGACTGCGACACCTGTGGCCTTAAGCCCCGCTGTTGTCCGAACGCACCGGCCCGCAAGATCCTGCGGTCGATCCACGAGGGCGCCCGCGACATGGCCCGCGATATCGCAGCCACCGATGCCTACGTCACCTCGCGACGGCAGCGGAAGAAGGTCGAGATGCTGTTCGCCCATCTCAAGCGCATCCTGAAGCTCGACCGGCTGCGACTACGAGGACCGAACGGCGCCCGCGACGAGTTCCACCTCGCAGCCGCGGCTCAAAACCTCCGCAAACTTGCCAAGCTGATCCCGATGCCAGCGCCGAAACCGGCCTGAAGGACCGCAGCCTCCGTTCGTCCGCAATCGAAAACCACTGGCCTCATCGTGGTCAGCCGACTTCTTCAACGGTATCGGTCAGTAAGAGACGTCAGCTGCGCCATTTAGAATGTCCGTTGTTTCAACCCTTGCGGACACTCATTGAAGAGGCGAGGGCGTTCCCTGTTACTCAGAGAACATTCTCTGTTTGCGTCCAACATTTCCCTGTTCTGCTTAGTAGGGAATTCCGCCCGCAATCCCTTATGGATGCTAGCGTTGAGCGTGCACGATTGGCCCGATTTAAGCGAATTTCCCTGTATTTTCCAGGGAAATTGACTGCCGAGACAGGTTCGCCGCAGCCTCCCAGCACAGCCACCCAGTCGCGGCTTTTCTCGCTCTCTCCAAACCCTCATCAAAAACTCCTGAAGAAGCCCGGAATTGCGCCACCAATTGACGGTGGCCCTGCCTCGAGAGAGCGTAGAGGCGCAGACCTGTACCGAGACTGGGTCACTTCTAGCGCTTTTTCTCAACTGGCCAGTTTCGGGGGTCACACTTTGGCAGAACCAGAATGTTGGCACCTCAGCTTAGATCCCCATTCCCGTCGACGTGCCGAGTAAAAGCAGCTTGGGCGAATCTGACCGGAACCGTACGGAAGAGATTGAAGTTCTTACGTTGGACAGCCACCAGGAGCGTCCACGTTATCCCTGGTTTGCTGCCCACAGAACTTTTGCCAAAAGCACAGAAGGGGGAGTTCGGTTTGTCAACCGGGCTCCTTCGCGATCAAGTCCGAACTGGCATTAGCTTCTCGGGCGCGCATCGGGAAAGAAGAGCTGCTGCCCGTCGATCTTATAACTTGCTATGGCAGCTTGGCCTTCCTTGCTGATTAGCCAGTCAATGAATGCTTGTCCCTCCTTGGCTTTGACGTTCGGGTGCTTCTCCGGATTCACCAGGATCACGCCGTATTGGTTGAACAGTTCGGGATCATCCTCGACGAGGACTTTGAAATCGTCCTTGTTGGCGAAGCTCAGCCAGGTTCCTCGGTCCGTCAAGGTGTAGGCCTGCTTCCCCACCGCCGTGTTGAGTGTCGCCCCCATGCCCGATCCAGTTTCTAGGTACCAATCGCCGCTTGCTTTCTTTGCGTCGACTCCTGCAGCGTTCCAGAGTCTGATTTCTTCTTTATTCGTGCCTGAATCGTCGCCTCGGGAGGCGAAAGGTGCCTTGCCCTCGGCTATTTTCTTGAAGGCTTTGTCCGCCTCTTTAAGGCCTGCAATCCCGGCGGGATCGGAGGCCGGTCCAACAATCACAAAATCGTTGTACATGACGGGGTAGCGCTTCACGCCCCAACCCTCAGCGACGAATTTCTCCTCATCGGGCTTTGAATGGACGAACACGACATCACCGTCGCCGTTCCTGGCGTTCTTAAGCGCCTGGCCCGTGCCGACAGCAACCACTCGCACCTCAATGCCAGTTTCCTTCGTGAACTTCGGCAGAATGTGCTCGAACAGACCTGAATTCTGTGTCGATGTCGTTGACTGGACGATGATGAAGTTGTCGTCGTCTGCGAGAGCGACTGAAGTAGCCGGGAGCAGGAGCGTACCGAGAACGAGACCGAGAAGCGTTCGTCTGGCGATAGGAGCGACCATGAAAGCCTCCTCTTAAAGCACAAGTCCGCCGCTTAAGAATGCCCGCGCGCCTTCGCTTCGTGGCTCGGCGAAGAAGCTTTTGGCTTCTTGGTGCTCGACAACGCGACCCTGGTGCAGAAAGATAACATCGTGCGCGAGCCGTCGCGCTTGACCGACATCGTGGGTCACCAGAATGACCTTGATGCCGCGGCGTTGTGCGTCGAGAAGCAGACGTTCGATGGCCAGCGTTGACGCTGGATCAAGGCTCGAAGTCGGCTCGTCGAGAAACAAGACGTCAGGCTCGAGGCTGAGCGCCCTTGCAAGGCAAAGCCGCTGCTGCTCACCACCTGACAAAACGCGCGCCGGCGTCGATGCATGGCGTTCCAGCCCCGCCAGCTTGAGAGCTTCTTCCACTCGAATGGCGCGACTTCCCCGCTCAAGGCCGCGCAACGCTAGCGCATGAGAGACATTGGCCGCCACCGAGCGGCGCAGCAGAACGGGCCGCTGGAAGACCATGGCTTGTCGGCGGGTCATCAGGCGATCCGTGCAGCGCCCCGCCCATCGGATCTCTCCTTTCGTAGGCAAGATGAGCCCATGCATCAATCTGAGCAGCACGCTCTTGCCGGCGCCGTTCGGTCCCATAATGACCGTGATGCGACGGCTGTCGATCGTCAGGTCGATCCCATCGATGACGCGTTTGATGCCCGCTGCGTAAACGAGTCCCTTCAGTTCGATAGGGAGAGGCGGGCTGGCAAGGTGGCCGTCGAGCGCTTTGAGCGAGGAGGTGGGATCAAGCATAGGCGAAACGACTGGCAAGACGCTGGACCCCAATCAGGGCCGCGTTGACGGCGAAAGCAAGGGCAAGGAGGACGATGCCAAGTGCGAGCGCAAGCGCAATGTTTCCTTTCGATGTTTCGAGCGTAATGGCCGTGGTCATCGTTCGCGTGACGTGGTCGATATTGCCACCGACGATCATGACGGCACCGACCTCGGCAATGGCGCGGCCAAAGCCCGCGAGCACCGCGGTGATCAGGCGGTACCGGCCGTCCCAAAGCAACGTCACGACAATAGCACTGGATGAAGCGCCCAGCGAGCGAAGCTGTTCGTCATACTCTTCGAGAAGGTCCTGACAGGCTTGCCGGGTCAGTGCGCCGATGATCGGTGTCACCAGAACCACCTGGGCGATGATCATGGCAGTCGGCGTGTAAAGGAGTTGAAGCACGCCAAATGGCCCTACATTCGAAAACAGGAGGTAGACCATGAGGCCTGCGACCACCGGTGGTAATCCCATTAGAGCGCTGAGAATGGCGGATAGCGCGCCCCGACCCGGGAAGCGGTAGACGGCAAGCGCCCCGCCGATGGCAAAGCCGAGCATACTCGCGATCGCCACCGCCGAGAGGCTGACCTTGATCGACAGGATTAGGATCTCGACCAGGCTAGGGTCGAGGGTGACAATGAGACCGACGGCCCTTCGAAACGCATCAATAAAGTCGGTCATTTGAACCGTCAGGATGCCGGTTGATCAGCTTTTCCGATCGGCCGTTCGGCTTTCTCAATCGTCCGATCTGCGAACGTAATACCGCTTTGGTATCTACCGCGGGCTAGCTTACCGCCCTATGTCTGAGGCTGGTATAACAGGTTTGGAAGTGTTCAAATTCCCGTTCAGAAAGGGAAACAGAACAGTGGAACAGGAAACCCCGTTGAATGGGGGGCCTGACCGGCCCGCAAGAAATATCGGTTCCCGTAAGCGTGCAAGGGGTTTTCCCAAGGGAAGGCAACTCGACCTCGCTGCGCTTGAGCAGTTACGAGAACTGTTGGGCGACCGGCCTCGGCGACACGACCTTCTGATCGAATATCTCCATCTGATTCAAGATCGCTATCACTGCATCTCGGCCCGGCATTTGCGGGCGCTTTGCGATGAATTGCGCTTGCCGCAGGCCGCCGCCTATGAAGTGGCAACTTTCTACGCGCATTTCGATGTGGTGAAAGAGGGCGAGACTCCGCCTCCGCCGACGACTATTCGCGTGTGTGACTCCATCACCTGCGCCATCAAGGGCGCGGATGCGCTCTATGAAGCTCTAGAAACTGGCGCGGACCCCGCGAAGGTCCGTGTTCTCCGGGCGCCATGCATGGGCCGCTGCGACACAGCACCGGTATGCGAGGTCGGACATCATTTTGTGGATCACGCTTCGCCGCTGAGCGTTCAGAAGGTCGTGGCAAGCGGCAAGCGCGAACCGGACGTTCCGGAGTACAAGACCCTCGCCGCCTATCGCGCCGAAGGCGGCTACGCGGTGCTGGAAGAATGCCGCGCCGGGAAACGAAAAGTCGAAGACGTCATTAAAGAAATGTCCGATGCGGGGCTACGCGGCCTCGGCGGCGCTGGCTTTCCGGCCGGCAAGAAGTGGCAGATCGTTCGCTCCTATCCCGGCCCGCGCCTGATGACGATCAACGGCGACGAGGGCGAGCCCGGCACGTTCAAGGACCGCTATTACCTCGAGCTCAACCCGCATCAGATGTTCGAGGGCGCGCTGATCGGGGCATGGGCGGTCGAGGCCGAGCGCATCTATCTTTACATGCGCGACGAATACCCCGCCGTGCTTCACATCTTGGCGCACGAGATCGCCGCGCTCGAAGCGGCGCGCATCATCAAGAAGGGCGAAATCGAGCTGCGCCGGGGCGCCGGCGCGTATATATGCGGCGAAGAGTCGGCGATGATCGAATCGATCGAGGGTAAGCGCGGCTATCCCCGCAATCGGCCGCCTTATATTGCCGAGGTCGGGTTGTTTAATCGGCCGACCCTGAATCAGAATGTCGAGACGCTGTACTGGATCCCCGAGATCCTGAAGAAGGGCGCCAAGTGGTTCGCTGATCACGGCATGAACGGCGCGAAAGGCTTCCGGTCCTGGTCGGTCTCGGGCCGCGTGAAGAAGCCAGGTATCATCGTCGCCGGGGCCGGGGTGACCGTGAACGAGCTGATCGGGCGCGCCGGCGGCATGGAAGACGGGCATGAGTTCAAGGCCTATCTTCCAGGCGGCGCGTCCGGCGGGATTCTTCCGGCTCGCCTCGGCGGTGTTCCCCTCGACTTCGGCACCTTGGACAAATACGGGTCGTTTGTCGGCAGCCACGCCATCGTGATCTTCTCGCAGCAGGATCGCATCGCCGATGTCGCGATCAATCTGCTGCAGTTCTTCAAGAACGAATCCTGCGGTCAATGCACGCCGTGCCGCGTGGGTTGCGACAAGGCGGTTGCCCTGCTGGAACGGGACCAATGGGACGGGGAGCTCTTGAACGAGCTTGCCCAGGCCATGCGCGACGCTTCGATCTGCGGGCTTGGCCAAGCCGCGCCGAATGCCTTTGTCACCGCGATGGAGTTTTTCTCCGATGAGCCCGCCGGCCGCGGCGCCTCGGGCCCGCCTGCGGATTATTGATGGATGATGCCATGACGGACCAATTGCTGTTCACTCTTGATGGAGAAGTGGTCTCCGCCAGGCCGGGCGAGACAATCTGGCAGGTGGCGAAGCGCCACGGCATCGATATCCCGCATCTGTGCTGGCTCCCGGAGCCGGGCTATGCGGCGGACGGCAATTGCCGCGCCTGCATGGTAGAAGTCGAAGGTGAGCGTACGCTCACCGCCTCCTGCATCCGCAAGCCCACGCCCGATATGGTCGTGAAAACAGCAACAGATCGGGCCGTGAAAGCGCGCCGCATGGTGATGGAACTTCTTCTTGCGGATCAGCCGCCACGTGAAGATTCGCCGGATCGCGTGTCGCCGTTCTGGCATTGGGCCGAGGCGCAAGACATCGAGACGTCGCGCTTCCCGGCACATGGCATCATCAAGCCCGACCTGTCGCACCCCGCCATGGCGGTCAATCTCGACGCGTGCATTGACTGCGGACTCTGTGTGCGCGCCTGTCGCGACGTCCAGGTGAATGACGTCATCGGCATGGCTTTCCGCGGTATCGGCGCGCGGCCGGTGTTCGACTTCGACGATCCGATGGGAGATTCCACGTGCGTGGCCTGCGGTGAATGCGTGCAGGCCTGCCCGACCGGCGCGCTCATGCCGAAATCGATCGTCGATCCTATTACGCAGCATGGAACGCGCGAGGTCGACCGCGAGGTCCACTCTGTATGCCCCTATTGCGGTGTTGGCTGCCAGATCAGCTATCAAATCAAGGACGAGAAGATTGCTTTCGTTCAGGGTCGCAACGGCTATTCGAATGAGAACAGGCTGTGCGTCAAGGGCCGGTTCGGCTTCGACTATGTCGCCAATCCGCAGAGGCTGATGAAGCCCTTGATCCGCAAGCCCGGCCTGCCGAAGGGCGTCAACGTCGATCCGTCGAACCCCTACACGCATTTCCGTGAGGCAAGCTGGGATGAAGCGCTCGAGGCCGCGACATCCGGGCTGGCCCGCATCGCCGACGAACACGGCGGCCAAGCAATCGCCGGTTTCGGCTCCGCCAAATGCTCGAACGAGGAAGCCTATCTGTTCCAGAAGCTGATCCGTACGCGCTTCCGCACCAACAATGTCGATCACTGCACGCGGCTGTGCCACGCCTCGTCTGTGGCGGCGCTAATCGAAGGGATCGGCTCAGGCGCGGTGACGGCGACCTTCAACGAGGTCGAGCATGCCGACGTCATCGTCATCATAGGCGCCAATCCGACCGAGAACCATCCGGTCGCCGCGACCTTCTTCAAGCAAGCGGCCCGGCGCGGCGCCAAGCTGATCGTTATCGACCCGCGCGGCCAGGCGCTCCGCAACTATGCGACTCACATGTTGCGCTTCAAATCAGGTAGCGATGTGGCGCTACTCAATGCCATTATGCATGTGATCGTCGAGGAGAAGCTCTACGACGTTCAGTATCTGCAAGCGCACACCGACAACTTCGAACGTCTCAAAGAGCATCTCGCCAGCTATAGCCCGGAGTCGGTTGCCCCGATCTGCGGGGTTGATGCCGAGACGATTCGCGACGTCGCGCGAATCTTCGGCAAAGCCGAGCGTGCCATGATCTTCTGGGGCATGGGTATCTCGCAGCATGTGCACGGTACCGACAATTCACGGTGCCTGATCTCTCTGGCACTCATGTGCGGCCAGGTTGGGCGTCCCGGCACGGGACTGCATCCGTTGCGTGGACAAAACAACGTGCAAGGGGCTTCGGATGCTGGTTTGATTCCCATGTTCTACCCGGACTATGCGGACGTGGAAGCTGAACCGGTCCACAAGAAGTTCGAGGAGCTGTGGAAGACGCCGCTTTCAGACAAGACTGGCCTGACTGTGGTCGAGATCATCAACGCTGCCAACGCGGGTGAGATTAAATGCATGTACATTCAGGGTGAAAACCCCGCAATGTCCGACCCCGATCTCGATCATGCGCGTGCCGGTCTTGCCAAGCTCGAGCACCTTGTGGTGCAGGACCTTTTTCTGACCGAGACGGCGATGATGGCCGATGTGGTCCTTCCGGCGTCGGCATGGCCCGAGAAGACGGGCACGGTTACTAACACCAACCGTCAGGTTCAGATGGGCCGCAAGGCGCTCGACCTGCCCGGAGACACGCGCGAAGACCTTTGGATCATTATCGAGATGGCCAAGCGGCTTGGCTTGCCATGGACGTACACCCATCCGTCCGAGGTCTTCGAGGAGATGAAGCGCGCTATGCCGTCGCTGGACAACATCACGTGGGACCGGCTGGAGCGCGAGTCGTCCATCATTTACCCCTGCCCCGAGCCTGATCATCCGGGCGAGGCAGTCGTGTTCGCAGACGGCTTCCCGACCAAAACGGGTCGCGCCCATTTGGTGCCAGCTGACCTGTTGCCGCCTGCCGAAGTGCCGGACGACGAATATCCGTTCATCCTTATGACGGGGCGGCAGCTCGAACATTGGCACACAGGCGCCATGACTCGGCGTGCCGATGTGCTCGACGCGCTTGAGCCTAGCGCCACGGCAAGTCTGAATCCTAAGACGCTTGCGCGCTACGGTATTGCGCCGGGCGATATGATGCTCGTCACGACGCGCCGTGGATCAATAGAATTGACGGCCCGGGCCGATATGGCGGTGCAGGAGGGAACGGTTTTCATACCGTTCGCCTATGTCGAGGCGGCCGCCAACATCCTGACCAACCCGCAGCTTGATCCATACGGTAAGATTCCCGAGTACAAGTTCTGCGCGGTCAAGATTGGCCCGGCGCAGGGTAGACCCGAGCGCGTGCCTGAGCCAAGTCTCGACGTGACAGCCTCGGGCCTCTAGCCGTAACATTCCGCATGGCTTTTCCGGATGGCGTCGTTGGCGTTCTGCTCGCGGGCGGCAGATCGAGCCGTATGGGCGGTGGCGATAAATGCTTGCGGATGCTCGGAGGGACAACGATCCTCGCCCGCATTATCGACCGGCTGAAGCCGCAGGTTTCCGATATCGTCATCAATGCCAACGGTGACGCCTCGCGCTTCGCCGCCTGCGGCGTTCCGGTCGTCGCTGACAGCATTGTTGGCTATGCCGGACCGCTCGCGGGCGTGCACGCAGGGCTCGAATGGGTGAAAGCCAACCGCCCCGGCTTCGGTCATGTCGTGACAATGGCGACCGATACGCCGTTTTTTCCCACCGACCTAGTACGTCGGCTGCTTCAGGCATCGGACGATATATCCACGCTGCGCATCGCGAAGTCCGACGCGGGCACGCATTACGTAATCGGACTTTGGCCGGTCGAGTTGGCGGCGGCCCTTGAGGTATCGCTTAAGAGCGGAGAGCGCAAGGTCGGAGCCTGGACGAAGGAACATGGCGCGCTCGAGGTGTTCTTTCCGCCGGTCGATGTTGCCGGGCAGAGCATAGATCCCTTCTTCAATATCAATGCACCTGAGGATCTCACTGCTGCCGAAGCCCTTTTTAGTGAGAAGGCGTCATGAGACCGCCAATCTTCGGGGTCGTTGGCTGGAAGAATTCCGGCAAGACTACGCTCATGGCAAATGTCATCCACGAGTTCACGCGGCGTGGTTTAGCCGTTTCGGTTATCAAGCATGCGCACGCGAAATTCGAGATCGATCATGCGGGACGCGACTCTTTCAAGATGCGCGAGGCAGGCGCGTGTCAAGTCATGCTGTCCTCGCCACGGCGGTTCGCCTTGATGCGTGAGCTAGGCGGCGCGCCCGAGATGACCCTCGATGAGCTTTTGCCATACGCCGGCCCGTGTGATCTCGTCTTGGTCGAAGGCTATAAGCGTGATGCCTTTCCCAAGATCGAGATTCGCCGCGAAGGGGCTGCATCGCGCGCGCCCCTGTCCGCGGAATGCCCGCAAGTCGTAGCCATCGCCTCCGACCGCCCGGGAGCCGAGCAAGAGTCGTTACCCGTGTTCCACATCGACGCCATTGGAGGCGTCGCAGATTTCATTATCGGTACATTGGGGCTCAAGCACCCATGACACTTAAGCTCACCGACGATTGCTTTGTGCTCGATAAGGACAGGCTTCCGCACCACGAGGCCTTGAGTATTCTCAAGTCGCGGGTGCGCCCTGTAGTCGTGGCCGAGAAAGTTCCGCTTGCCGATGCAACCGGCCGCTTCCTGGCTGAGCCGATCATCGCACCGCGGCCCATTCCGGCACACGACAATGCCGCCGTCGATGGCTACGCCTTTGCTGCGTCAAGCTACGATGCAGAAAAGGGCACGAGCCTGAAGGTCGTCGGCGCGGCGGCAGCCGGGCATCCCTTTGCGGGTCCGCTTCCCGCAGGAAGCGCAATCCGCATCTTTACTGGCGCTGTGATGCCCCCTGGACTCGATACGGTGGCGATGCAGGAAGATGTTCGCGTAGAGGAACGGAACGGGGCGTACTCGGCCTATATCCCTCAGGGACTCAAGGCAGGTGCCAATCGCAGGCTTGCCGGTGAGGATACAAAGGCCGGCGAGACGCTCGTTGCGGCCGGTACGCGGCTAAGGCCTCAGGACGTGGCTAGTGCAGCTGCGACAGGGCTTGACGCCCTATGTTGTCATGCGCCGCTTAGGGTCGCCGTCTTTTCAACGGGAGATGAGATCTTACGTCCCGGTGAGCCGTTCGTGGAAGGCAAAGTCTACGATGCAAATGCGTCCATGCTGCATGGCCTCATCGCCGTTGCAGGGGCTCAGGCAATCGATCACGGCGTTCTGCCGGATACCCGAGACCACGTAGTGGCCGCGCTTGCGGAGGCGAGCCGTGAGTTTGACGCCATTGTCGTCTCTGGCGGCGCTAGTCAAGGGCAAGAAGACCACGTCGTGCAGAGCATTGACACGCTGGGTAAGCGTCATCTCTGGCAAATCGCGATCAAGCCGGGGAGGCCGATGAGCTTCGGCCAGATCGATGACTGTGTCGTGCTCGGCCTTCCGGGAAATCCCGTAGCCGCATTCGTCTGCTTTCTGATGTATGTGCGACCCGTGCTCACGCGACTAGCGGGAGGCAGGTGGCCGGAGCCCATGCGGTACCTCGTACCGGCGGCCTTCATGCAAAATAAGAGGAAGGGTCGTCGGGAGTTCTGGCGGGCGCGACTGGCGGAAGACGTAGACGGACGTCTTGTCGTCACCAAGTTCCCGCGTGATGGCTCGGGGCTGATCTCATCTTTGCGGGAAGCGGACGGGCTGATTGAGGTTGACGAAGACGTGGAAAACGTTTGCTCGGGGGAACTCGTGAACTTCATCCCTTTCTCCGAGTTTGGTCTTGGCTAAACTGGGACTTCCACGCCCGGAACGACCGCTGGAAGCCTTCCTATAGGAGACTTCGTCATGGCGAATTTCGAGACAGAGCGCGAACGCCAATGATCTAGCAGAGCGGCTATTCTTCGAGCTTGAAAAACGGGGAAACCACTACTCTCTATGTCGCAAGATTGGTGATCATGCGCGGAGAGATAATCTGACACTCGACGAGGTCGAGCATTTGCCCGAACGCTGGAAGCTCGAGGGCCCCCACGGCGGCTGACTTTGCTTATTGCGCTTCAGGCAACTCGATTTCGCCTTCAACCACGTGCTTGAGATCGGTTCCCTCGCCCGTCAGGACCATCTTGACCTTGAGTTTTCCCTTGCCGGCCAGATTCTCTTCCCGCACCAACTGCTCAATGGCCTGCTGCGAGGTTACGCCTACCTCTTTGAGGTACTTGCGCAAGGAAATGTTGAATCGTTCCATGCTTGAATCTCCTGAAGCTGATCGTGCGAATTGACGAAAGGAGCTATCTACATCCGACGCTTACCTGAGAAGCCATCATCGTCACAAGCCGCCTGATGGTCTCACCAGCAGCCTAGCATCTTGATGTGCATCGAAGTTCGAATCCGATGCCCTCAGCCA
>Ga0315553_10003997_pt1 | contig 11289 bp, 7 predicted proteins | sample SalMarSW160140MG_FD_203099 | JGI IMG/M metagenome (GOLD analysis project Ga0315553, IMG submission 203099) | Salt marsh sediment microbial communities from the Plum Island Ecosystem LTER, Massachusetts, United States - Salt Marsh Sediment SW1601-40 ... | reverse complement strand
CGTCCAACCAGCCTGCGATCTCTTCCCGGCGAGTAGGCTCCATCGCCATCAGCTCCCGGCTGCTCCAGCCGGTCGCGTGCAGGTCATACTCGGCCATCAGCTCGATCTGTGCTTTGTACGGGTCAGGGGCACCGCTATACAGGGCGCCCATCCAGCCTCTGCTGGTCATACCTAGGATCATAGCATGCTTTCTCCTGTGAGTATCCGATGTCTGAGTGGATCGAGAGCCAAGCAACATGCGCACTGGCCTTTTCTGTGTCGTATCAAGGTGGGCCCTCCCTGGAGCTATGCTCCACGGAGACCGTTCCTATCTCAATACATCGGGGACGATTCGCCCTTCACTCTGCGCTGGTGGCTGCATACCAAGCAAGTGACACAGCGTTGGCGCCACATCGACCAGGTTCACGTGATCGATGTGAGACCCCTCACGAACGCCTGGCCCCATGGCCAAGAAGATCGCTCGATTGGAAGCCACCGAGCTTCGTGCGTAGGGAAGATGCGAGTGATGGAGGCCATTGTGCTGCTTTGCCTCAGCAAAACCCCCTCTCATGACATAGTCGATCGGATCAGCAAAGCCGTAGGCATTCAGATCCAGGGTTGGGTTTCCACACGGATAGTCCGTGTATCCTGGCTTCATATAGTAGACGATGTCGCCGACGCGATCTCCATACTGGCCAAGTTGCTCCGCATCCTCGCGCCGGACGGCCATGGCAACCGGGCAAACACCCGTCTCTGGGTCGCGCAGTGCATAGAGACTTTGGATTACGCGGTTGCAGACGTCCTCGTACTCGGCTCCAGGCTCGACGATACCCCCCTCTTCGCGCCCTTTTAGGTTGACCCAGATATAGTTGACATTTGTAGGGCGCACTTCTGAGCGCGCTTCATCGATCTCGAACACCCCGGGTGTACCCGTGGGCTTGTAGGCCATCAACCCTTCGCGCATCAGCGCGCCCGCCGTCCATACCACCTGATCCGTGTGCACCGCTCCATGATCGCTGACGATCGCTACCACGGTATCAGGGCCGGCACAGCTCTCCATGATGCGGCCAACCATCCGATCGCATAGCTGGTAGTTGCGCCTGAACAGATCCCAGTAGAAATCCGCTCTATCGGCATAGTACTTGCGCGACTCGGGCGTCACATAAGCCAACCAACTATGGTTGGGCCCGTCCGTCGTGTGCAGCTGGGCCAAGAGCATGTCGCACTCGTGGTTCGACACCAGATATCCTGCAGCACGTACCATCCAATCGGCCTGCAGCTCCATCTGTTCGAGGTGAACCCATTCGTCCCCGCTTCGCTCCACTCCCCCCGCGAACTCGGCACCCTCAACAAATGGCCCCACGCTCTCCATGAGTTCCTGCGCCACCTCCGGTGGATATGCCCAGCCGGACGTTCGGCCGGCGATGGTACGATATAGCCGAAACGTCGTCCCATCACCGGAGAGCTCAAGCAGGCGAAAGCGGAAGGCACATTCCTCGCCTTCTTTGCCGTAGGGGCCGATTATCCAGTCACTTACCTCACCGACTGCCAACGCTGCGACGGCCTGCGCCCCGTTCTTCTTGGGACTGACGACGACCTGGTCAAAGCCTTCACCTGTTGTATCCAGCAGCAGCGCATAGAGATCCGGATCGGGATCACTGTCCTCTACTGAAGCCTCGCCCTCACTTCGGAGGCCCGCCTGATCCCACACAGCGCGCCGCCCGCCTGAAAGGTACAGCGCCGCCTCTAGCGCATGCTGGTGGGACGGCAGGTTGCTCCACCCATTCGCTGGGACGAGCTCGACCAGTCCTTGCCTCTCTCCAGCTGCTGCTGCAGAGTGATAGCAGAGCGGGCTAAAACACGTCCATTGCCTTGAGATCAAGCCATCGCCGCCTACAACGATGCCGTCTTTCAGCGTGATGGGGAAAGCAGTGGGGTAGTTTAGCAGGATGCTCTTTAGCCCCTGCCGCTCCGCTGCCTGCCACAGGTACTCACTCTTGCATAGATGAGAGTTAAAGGTCCATTCTCCACTGGCAAGGGACGTGCCAGGTAGGTGAGTGTTAAAACTGGTAATGCCGTGCGTGCCCGTCCACGAACCCGTAACGATGGTCGTCCAGTTCGTGGGCGTGTCGCAACAGGGCGACGACCACGCGGGCGCGAAAAAGCCATGCTCGACAAATCGACGGAAAGTGGGCAAGTCTGGAAGGAAGCGATCGATCATGTCCGGCATAGCCCCATCTAGGCCGATCAGAATCAGCTTTGGTTTCCCCATTGATGTGATCCTCTTCTACGATAGTCTTCCGACCGTGGCAGCGTGACGTGCTGTCCACGACGCGGAAGTGATAGTTGCCAGGCACTTAGCCAATCATCAGGGGCAGCGGAAAAGCCTCCTGCTGCAGTGGAAGCTGAACCATCGAGTGCGTGCGTGCAGATTCGAACATCGCGATCAGGATTTCCAGGTCTGCCAACCCAGACTCACCGGAGAGCGGGTGCACAGTGCCCTCTTGGATCGTGCGTGCGAACGCCATGTACATGTTCGTCCTGGCATCCGACGTTGGGCATCCCGGATAGTCGGTCCATTCGCGCCAGCCTCCGCCCTGCTCGTCCCAGATGCGCAGTGGGGGATCCACGCGATCTCCCAGGCGCCATAGGCGCCCCTTGCTCCCAAACACCTCATAGTCCTGGTATTCCCGGCCGGGAAAGCGGGCCCCGCCGGTGAGAATCTCGGCCCGCAACCCCGATGCGAACTCAAAGGCGGCCATGGCCCCCGTCTCGATCATGTGCCCGTAGCGATAGCCCCCCGATCGGTGAAAGCCGACGCCTTTTTCCTCGTTGGGGTCCGGTGCCTCCCGGTATGCTTGCCCCAAGACCCAACGGATCTCCTCGTCGCCGGCCAGCCAGCGCAGCGAGTCGACCAGGTGTGTGCCGTCGGTCAGCAGGTCCCCTTGGCACGATCCACGCAGTAGATAGACCTCGCCAATGGCGCCTCGATCGATCAACCGGCGCATCGCCACGAGATCAGGCCCCATCCGCCGCTGGTGTGCTACGATCAGCTTTGTGCCGTGCTCCGCGCATACCGCTACCATAGCCCGCCCCTCACCCATAGAGACAGCCATCGGCTTCTCGCAGCAGATGCCCTGCGCCCCCGCCTCGACAGCCATGATCGTGAAACGGGCGTGTGAATCGTTCGGCGTGGCCACCGTCACCACGTCAGGTTTCTCCGCTGCTAGCATCGCCTCGTAATCGGTATAGGCTTTTGCGTCGGATAGCTCAGATGCGACCTCGGCTGCACGTGTCTCGTCCAGATCGCAGACGCCGACGACTTGATACTCGGGCAGCTCGTCCATGACCTGGGCGTGCCTACGGCCCATGCGCAGACCCACTACGACCGAGCGCAGTACTTGTGGTGCTTCACTCATCTGTCTATTCTCCCTCAAGTTAGCTCTTGGCTACCGGCTAAAGGCGAGCGGTTCAGGCAAGTTGTCTCGGACTACCGCGACCTCGTCTGGCACGCCCATACCCTGCGTTTGGGGACAGTAATCGTAGGGATATCGATAGGAGCGATTCGCGCGCCCCTGCGGAACCACGTACTCCCACACAGTCTCTTTGTCCGGCGTCACCTCGAAAATGCGCCCGTGCCACGCTTCTGTGATCAGAGTATTGCCGTTTCGGAGCCGTTGCACGGCAGAGGTAAAGTTGCTGTGGAAGAATTCACGGTCGTCGTAGACCCAGACCTCTTCCTTGGTCACCGGGTCGATCTCGAGAACGAACGAGCACCCGGCATGTGCGAGATCCTTGTACGGGGAAGCACCATTGTCAAAGACAATGATGTTGCCCTCTCCCGGAATGCCTTTCTCAATCATGTGCGAATCGTGCTGCCCAGAGAGCCCACCCTTGTAGCTGCCGGTGTATTCCCACACGATATCCCTGATCTCGCGGTCGAGGATCAGCAAGACGTCGAGCTGTCGGGAACTGATCAGCACGTTTCCAGGTCTGAATCGACCATCCCCTGCGTCGTGCCAACGGTTTTCCGGAAGCGCCTGGACTGTGTTGACGTGCGTCCAGTCGGTAACGGTATTGTTGTTGGGCCCCGCCCACCAGTCCTGTGAGGCAGGAATGGGGTTGCAGCGCTCGATGTCGAGTAGATCATACAGGTGGCACTCCCAGATCACCTCGTTTTCAGGCGTCACTTCCGCGATGTAGTCCGAGTGAAGGTAGGCCCTGCGCTGGGGATCCTTGGCTTTCATCCTGATCTCTTTCGGTGTGTCCTCGGCACAGACAAACAAGGTGTTGCCGTCCGGCTTGCGAAAGATATCGTGGTGTGCACGCGGCATAGGGCAGTTCCAGACCAGGTTTCCTTCCCAGTCATACTCTTGACCACCGCCCTCCCGGCCTCCCCGGAGCACGAGCAAGTGGCCGTTCTCCAGCAACCGCGCACGGGGCAGCGATCCGCCCTCCTCTACTTTCCATTCGTGCGCGATGCGACCGTTCATATCCACGAGAACGGCCCCCGCTCCTCCCTGCACCCGTTGTGGGAACAGAGTATAGCCACCAAGGCACTTTTCCGGTTTATAGATCGTCGTTCCCCTCGGATATACAGTAACCGTCACTCTCAATCTCCTTTCTGCTTTCACTAGCTCGAGATCACCGGTGTTCCCAGCAGTTGCTCTAGAGAGGGGAGAGCCCCTCCCACACATCAATCATTCGATGATAGTTATCCAACATTCTTGGGGTAAGCTACCGATGGAGTGCGCCGGAAAGCTGCATGATCGTGAAAACAACGGGCGCGCCAGTTCCACGCCGGCGCGCCCATCGTGGATCATCGGACTACTCTTTCCAATACAACATTTCCAGCCAGTTGTTGCGAGCGCCCTGGCTGTCTATCTGCGCGCCAAAGGACTCTTTGTCCACGTTACCCAGCTTGCTGTTGCTGATGCAAGGCTTGCCCATATAGCCGACCGTCCCGATAGCGGGCACATTCTCGGCCGCCCAGTCCCAGATCTCTTGCATGACCGCTGTGACCTGGTCCGGCGGCGTCGAGTCGACGACGTCACACAGCTCGAGCACGTGCATGACGTCATCCGGCGGTTGTATGCCCTGCTCCCCACCGGTGCTGAACCACTGGTACCAGAGAGGCGCCCACCAGGAGGCACGGATATAGTTGTTATTGGTCGCCAGGAGCATACGATCGCTCATGCCGTCGCTCACCCACGGAAAGACGTGCATCTCGTTCGCGGCCAGCCTCGTCCACTGCAGCGAAGACTGCTCCGTCTTGAGCAGGGTCTTGACGCCGACGGCGCCCCAGTAGGCCGCGACCAACTCGCTGGTGGGGATCCAGTAGCTGATGTTGGTGGAGACCTCGATGATCAGTACCAGCTCCCCGCCTCCGGGCTTGGTCCGAAAGCCCTCCGCGTCGCGGTTCGTCAGGCCCATGTCGTCCAGGAGCGCGTTGGCCTGGTCTGGATCATGGTCGGCGTACGACTTGGCCCATTCGTCCTTGAAGAAAAAGTTGCCGCGATAGGGGGCGTTCTGAACCGGCACACCCAATCCCAAAAAGATCTTTTCGTTGATCTCGTCGCGGTCGATGGCCAGAGAGAGCGCCTGCTGGAACCGCTTGTCGGCCATGATCTCGCCCAGCTCCGGGTCCCCTTCAAAGGTGTGGTTGATCCAAAAGGTGGTCGCCGAGGACCAAAAGTCCCCGCCCATCCACAGGTCATAGCCACCCTTGTCCTGGTTGGCCCACAGCACGGGCCAGTCCCCGATGTCGACGCCCCAGGTCTCATAGTCGAACTCGCCGGCGAGCATCATCATCAGGTGGCTCTGGTTGTCTTCCCAGCGCTTTTCCAGCGCCCGGCCGATGTAGGGCAACTGGTTTCCCGCGTCGTCGATCTTGAAATAGTACGGGTTCCGATCCCAGACCGTGCCCGTGATCTCTTCCTGGGTCTTGACCCAACAGGACGCCAGTGGTGCCCCGCCCTGAAACGAGATCGGATAGTCGCCGTGTGAGACGAGCTGCGCCGCAAAGAGCTGGTTCCAGGACTCGAGATCGTTCTCCTTGGCCAGGTCATCCGCCTTGGGGTTATAGTCGATGTGCAGCTGTTCGAAAAAGTGGCGCGGCAGCCAGAACCCATTGCCCGCGTTGCCAAACTGGTGGCCCTTGTTCCCCGTGCCGTCCAGGACGTGATGCTGATAGTAGCGCGGCTTGGCGAATTTGAACTCGACGGCATAGTCGTCGAGCTTGGAAAACTCGGCCACCTCGCCGCCGGGCCGCCATTGGGAAGGAATCGCGGGCGTGAGGGTCTCGTTCAGGACCACGCCCTCCCACCAAAAGGCGACGTCGTCGGCGGTCATGGGCGCTCCGTCCGACCACTTCATCCCGCGCCGCATGTACACGGTCAGGGTCTGGCCATCGTCCGAGTACTGCCACTCTTTGCCGACGTTGGGCCGGGTCTCGCTGCAGCGCCGGTTCAGGGTCAAGAAAAACTCGTTGGCCTGCTGCTTGCCCGAGTTGCCGATCACCATCTGCTCGCCAAAGGTCCCGATCTGCTGGTCAAAGCCATCGCCGCGGATCAGCGTCAGCGGCTCGGCCGGGAGCCGGTCTTCCAGGGGCGGAAGCTGTCCGCTCGCGACCAGTTCGGCCAGCTCGGGCGCCTCCTGGGGCATCTCGGGGGCCGGGGTGGGGGTCGGCGCGGCAGCCGTCACTACCTTTTCCTTTTCGACGACGACGGTTTCTTTGACGACCTTTTCGACTTCGACGGTCCTCTCTTTCTCGACGATGACCGTCTGGGGCTGGCAGGCTGCTACAGCGGCCCCCCCAGCCGTCAGGGCGGCCACCTTGAGAAACTCTCGACGTGAGATCGTGTTCTTGCTCACTTGAACCTCCTCTTCAAATCGATGTGACACACTTGTCCGCTTTGCTCAACCGTCTGGGGATTGTTTTCCTCCTGTTGCCTGAAAACGATCCCACTCGTGAACGGCCGTCGAGCATCAGTCGTTCGCCTCGTCTCTGCCCCCTTCCTAGGCCACGCCCTTGAGGTCGAGCTCCCGCGCAAGGTGACAACGCACATAGTGGCCGGGAAGTATCTCCTCCAGGGGAGGCTCTTCTCGTCGACACACTTCCTGTGCATAGGCACAGCGTGGGTGAAAGGTGCAGCCAGGCGGCGGGTTGGCCGGGCTAGGCACATCGCCTGTCAGCACGATCCGTTCGGTCCGCTTGAGCGGGTCCGGCTTGGGCACCGCCGACATCAACGCCTCCGTGTACGGACACTTGGGCGAGCGATACAGCTCTCGCGTCTCTGCCAGCTCGACCAGCTTGCCCACGTACATCACCGCCACCCGGTCCGAGATGTGCTTGATCACGCTCAGGTCGTGCGCCACAAAGAGGTAGGTCAGGCCAAACTGTGCCTGCAGGTCCTGCATCAGGTTCAGAATCTGCGCCTGGATCGACACGTCCAGCGCCGACACCGGCTCGTCCGCCACCACCAGCCGCGGGTTCAGCGCCAGCGCCCGCGCCAGCCCGATCCGCTGCCGCTGCCCACCGCTAAAGGCGTGCGGGTAGCGGATCATGTACTCTGGCCGCAGCCCCACCACCGACAGTAGCTCCGCCACCCGCTCCTCCAACTGCTTGCCCGCGGCCACCTGGTGGATGATCAGCGGCTCGCCCACAATCTGCTTCAGCGTCATGCGCGGGTCCAGCGAGGAATAGGGATCCTGAAACACCATCTGCACCTCGCGCCGCACCCGCTTCCGTCCCTGACGGTCCTGCTCGGGAATGCTCAGCCACTCCCCATCTCGCATCCGAAACTGGATGTCGCCGCCTACGGGCGTATAGCCCCCCATGATGCAGCGCCCGGTCGTGGTCTTGCCACAGCCGCTCTCCCCCACCAACCCCAGCGTCTCTCCCTCACGGATCGACAGCGTCACCCCATCCACCGCCTTGACGTACCCCGCGACCCGCTTCAGAAAGCCCTTGCGGATCGGAAAGTACATCCGCAGGTCCTGCACCTCCAGCAGCGTCCCATGCTCACTCACGCTTCGCTCTCCCTCTGCCGCGTCGCATCTGGACGCCACGCCGGCTGGCCCTCGTACAGGTGACAGCGCACCTTGCGTCCCTCCACCACGTAGGCTGGCGGGTCCTCCTGGTCACACTTGCCCTCCACAAAGCTGGGACAGCGCGGGTGGAAGGGACAGCCACGCGGCACCGAATAGGGGTCGGGCACCACACCTACGATCGAGTCCAGCCGTTCGCGCGACTCGGCGTCGATCTTCGGGATCGAGCGCAGCAATGCCTGCGTGTAGGGGTGCAGCGGGTCGTGGAACAGGTTCACTACGTCCGCCGTCTCCACGTCGCGCCCCAGGTACATCACCACCACCTGGTTGGTCATCTCGGCAATCACCCCCAGGTCGTGCGTGATGTACATGATCGCCATCCCCAACTCCGCCTGTAGCTCTTTCATCAGCTCGATGATCTGTGCCTGCGTCGTCACGTCCAGCGCCGTCGTCGGCTCGTCCGCGATCAGCAGGCTCGGCCCGCAGGAGAGGGCCATGGCGATCATTGCCCGCTGTCGCATTCCGCCCGATAGCTCGTGCGGGTAGTGACCCAGCGTCTCCACCGGCTGCGGCATTCCCACCCGGGCCAACGTCTCTGCCGCCCGCTCTGCCGCTTCCTTCTTGGACAGCTTCTGGTGCAGGATGAGCACTTCCTCGATCTGGTTTCCGATCGTGTGTACCGGGCTGAGCGAGGTCATTGGCTCCTGAAAGACCATCGCGATCTCAGAACCGCGGATCCCGCGCATCTCGCGCCCATCCGCTGCTAACTCGGTGAGCGCGACCCTCTCGTGCACATCGTTGCCATCGGCGCTTCGCAGGCGCCGGTAATACAGGATCTCCCCACCCACGATCCGCCCTGGGTCGGGCACGATGCGCAGGATCGAGCGCGCGGTCACGCTCTTGCCGCAGCCGCTCTCGCCCACGATCCCCACTGTCTGCCCGCGCCGGATGGCAAAGCTGGCACCATTGACCGCCCGCACCGTGCCCTCGATCAGCTCAAAGTAGGTCTTGAGGTCCCGTACCTCGATCAGCATGTCGTCGTTTGGCATCGTCTACCCACCTGGCCTTCTACCAGCCCACCCGTCCTCACCGACCGCTCGTAGTCGGGGCGTTCTCTGCCCCGACTACGAACCACTGGCCGCTCATATACATGAGGTGTCCCACCCCTACCGCTTGTACGGGTCTGCGGCGTCGCGCAAGCCATCGCCAAAGGCATTGAAGGCCAACACCACCATAATCACGGCGATCGCTGGGTACAGCGTCCATGGATGGCTGTACAACGTCTGCACGTTCTGTGCCTTTTGCAGCAGTACCCCCCAACTGACTACCGGCGGGCGCAACCCCAGCCCGAGGAAGCTGAGCGCCGTCTCGCCCAAGATCATCCCTGGGATGGCCAGCGTCAACGACACGATCAGGTAGCTGATCATCCCTGGGAGCATATGCCGGGCGATGACCCGCGTTTCGGAGGCACCGAGGAACTCGGCGGCCATGACATAGTCCTCGGCACGTAGCTGTAGCAGCTTGCCGCGCACCACGCGCGCCAGCCCGGTCCAACCGATCGTCGCCAGGACGAGAGTGATCCCGAAATAGACCGCCACCGGTGGCCAGTTAGGGGGCACGGCGGCGCTGAGCGCCATCCACAGCGGCAGGGTGGGGATGCCACGCAGGAACTCGATCACTCGCTGGATCAAGAGGTCAGCAAAGCCCCCAAAGTAGCCCGAGACCCCGCCCAGGGTGAGACCGATGAGGAACGAGAGCGCAATGCCCATCAGGCCCACGCTAAGCGAAATCTGGGAGCCGTGCAGGATGCGCGAGAGCATGTCCCGCCCCAGCTCGTCTGTGCCCAGCACAAAGGCATAGCCCCCCTCATCCGTGCCAAAAAAGTGCAGGTTGGTCGGGATCAGGCCCCACAGTTTATAGTCCCAACTGCGCACGAAAAAGCGAAGCGGGAACTTCTTGGCTGGGTCGTCGACATAGATCGCCGCGAAACTCTTGGGATCGCGGGTCATGTCCATGCCGTAGACAAAGGGGCGTAACTGAAAGCGGCCCTGGTCCACAAAGTGGATGCGCTGGGGCGGTTGAAAGGCCCGTGGCTCGCGATACTCGAGGCGGTAGGGAGAGAAAAACTGTCCCAGGATGGCGAGGAGATAAACAAAGACCAGCACGTACCCGCCCACCAGCGCCACCTTGTGCCGCTTGAACTTGCGCCACATGAGCTGCCACTGCGTCAGTTGGAAGAGCGCTTCGCTATCTGCCACGCCGGGAGCCCGGCCCGAGAGCGGGGGCAGCTCGGCGATCTGTACCTCGTCGACCATCGCTTGTGCCTCCTCTAGTCGAATCGGACCCGCGGGTCGGCCCAGGCCAGGAGTAGATCCGAGATAAAGGTGCCAATGATCGTCAGCGTGCCCAGGATCATCAGGATGCTGCCGGCGACATAAAAGTCTTCACCGCGCAGCGCCTGCAACAGGATCGGCCCGACCGTGGGCAGCGCCAGCACGACGGCCACGATCGTCGAGCCGGAAAAGATGCCGGGCAACGACCAGCCGATCGTGCTCAGGATCGGGTTGATCGCCACGCGGACTGGGTATTTGAGCAGCAGCCGGGTGCGGGGCAGGCCCTTGGCGCGCGCCGTCTCGACGTAGGGCTTGGACAGCTCGTCCAGCATGGTGGCACGCATCACGCGGATCAGGCCAGCGGTGCCCGAGGTGCCGATAATGATGATCGGCGCCCAGAGGTGGTTGATCAGATCCTTGACCTTGCCCCAGCTCCAGGCTGCTGAGGCGTACTCTGCCGTAAAGAGACCGCCGGCCGAGATGCCAAACACCTCGTAGAGCACAAAGAGCATAATCAGGGCGAACAAAAAGTTGGGCGTCGCCACGCCGATAAAGCCGACCACGGTAAAGATGTAGTCAAAGATCGAGTACTGGTGCGTGGACGAATAGATGCCGATCGGCACGGCGACGAGGTAAGTCAGGATCAGGGTGCAAAACGAGATCAGCACGGTAAAGGGCAGGCGCTCAGCGAGCAACTCGTTGATCGACTTGTTCCAAAAGAACGATCGCCCCAGGTAGCCGCGCATCAAGCCGCTGACCCACTTGAGGTACTGCTGGTGGATCGGCAGGTTCAGGCCGTACAGCGCCCTAAAGTTGGCGATCTCTTCTTCGCCCAGCTCGGTGCCCTGAAGCCGCATCTGCTCGATATAAGAGGTGGCATAGTCACCGGGGGGAAGCTGGATGATGACAAAGACGACCACGGAAAGGA
>Ga0315553_10003996_pt1 | contig 11292 bp, 7 predicted proteins | sample SalMarSW160140MG_FD_203099 | JGI IMG/M metagenome (GOLD analysis project Ga0315553, IMG submission 203099) | Salt marsh sediment microbial communities from the Plum Island Ecosystem LTER, Massachusetts, United States - Salt Marsh Sediment SW1601-40 ... | reverse complement strand
CCACTGCACCACCGAGGTCTGGTATGACGGTGCCTGGCACTACTACGACCTCGATGTCCGGGGGGCGCTGATGAAGCCCGACGGCGTCATCGCGTCCGTCGCCGAGGCGCAGAGGGACCGCAGCCTGTGGGTCAACCCGGCGCGAAAGGTCGAGCCGTTCTTCCCCAACGACCGCAACAAGGACCGCGTCTGGCGCATCTACCGCGACAGCAAGATCGACTACAGCTACCGCTGGTTCCAGATGGGCCACACCATGGACTTCCGCCTCCGCCAGGGCGAGAGCCTCACCCGATGGTGGCACCCCCAGGGCGGACGCTGGCACCACATCAAGAGCTACAACAAAGGCTTCGTCCGCAAGCTCCTGCTCAGGAAGCCCCTCGGCTACAAGTCCAACCACCGCGACTTCTCGGTGTGGACCCAAGGTAACGGACTGTGGCACTATGCACCGAACCTGACCGCCAAGTCGACCGACTTCGCCGACGGCGTGCGAAGCGTGCAAAACCTCAAGCCCGGCGCCAAGGGGCTCGAGCTCACGGCCGACAAAGGGACCGCCGTCTTCGAGGTCTTCACCCCGTGGATCATCGTCGCCAGGATCAACGACCTGGACGACGAGAGCGACGACACGGAAGCATCCGTGATCACGCTCGACGCGGCTCTCCACGTGTCGCTGCTGGTCTCGGTGAATCACGGCAAGAGCTGGCAGGACGTCACGATGGTACAGCCCGGGAAGCACGCCGTCGACCTGACCAAATGGGTCAAGGGCGCCTATGGCTATCTTATCATGTTGCGAACCGCCGGCGGAGCCAGGCAGACCGCCATCCGCTCGATGTCCATCAACACCTGGGTCCAGGTCGCTCCGATCAGTCTCCCGCGGCTCAAGCAGGGCGCCAACAAGTGCCGCTACGACCTGGGCGACCGCTACGGCAAGGCGACCACGCCGATGTTCGTCGCCCCCAACTGCACCGACGCCGAAGATCTGAAGAAGTACGTCGTCGAAATGCCCAAGAGCTTCACTCCCCAGAGACTGTCCGGACGCATGCGGGGCGACGTGGTCCTGAAGCTGGCCGCGCCAGAGGGCCGCGAGATCGACTGGTTCACTGCCGGCGCCGCGTTCACTACCCACCAGCGGGGCGGCGCCAGGAACACGGCCAACCGCATCGCCTACGCCGTCGACAAGCCCGAGAACTTCAAAGAGGTCTACAAGGCCAACAACCCGACCTGGATCAACCACTGGCGCTACCAGTGGGACCAGGACGTGAGACTGGACCGGCCGGCGAAGGTCGTCTACGTCCGCTACACCGGCAACCCGGCCGTCAACGTGATCCGCGCGACCCTGCACCTGACGCCCAAGGGCAAGCCGCAGAAGGCGGTCCGGATCACCCACGGCTACAAGCTCGGCGGCAAGGTCGTCGAGAAGGTCGTCGAGATGAAGGAGCCGGGCGACTACACGGTGAAGGTGGACGGCAAGCCGGAGAACGTGTTCATCAAGATGGCCTCGCCGTCACGGTGAATCGCGCCCGGCCGGCGCGCGGTGGGTCCGTCCACTGGCAACTCGCCAGAGCGATCCTGAACTGTGGCCGGAACGGATCATCCTCGAACAGGTGGCTGAAGGTTGGGTGCGGCTCAAGCGGGTAGTGCACCTTACGCGGCACGTCTTCCGGCAGGCGCAGCGTGACCGTTGACCCGAAGGGCCCGCCTTCCACGCGGACCTCGTTGCCGTGGACGCTCAACCCGGCACCGAGCCACACGACCACCGGGATCTGGATACACAGTCGCCTGAGCCGCCTTACCTCCCACTCCGCCTCGAGCTCGCAGTCCGTATCGTTCCGCGCGCTGAAGCGGAATCGGACGGTCCCGTGTCCGAAGATCAGCTCCAGTGTCGGGATGCCACCCTCGACACTCGTCCGCGCCACCCGCGGCATGTAATACGACTGGAACATCTGGTGCAGCTCCTTGGGGTCTGCCGCCTCGGGCGCGTTCTCACCGGCGCGCGGCATCGAGTAGGCCAGGCACAGGCGCCGGCGCTCTTCCTCGTCGATCACGCCGAAGTCGACCGGGCCGGCGTAGCCCGTGTCGAGCACCACGTTGGCGCAGGGGACCTCGGACTCCCTCAGGCTGTGCCCGCCGCCGAGCACGAGCCGGCCGTCGCGGTGCCACAGTCCGATGCGCGACTCGCGTTCGAGTCGGTAACGGTTTCGCGTTTCGCGCGGGAGGTCGCTGTTCTGCCCCGACAGCGCCAGCACCCACGGCCCGCGGCGATGGAGCAGTCCGTCGAAGGAGACGGAATGGTTCTCCAGCGTTCCGTCCTGGTCCACGGGCAGCACGCCAGCGTCGTCCGCAGCGTGCGCCCTTTCTTCCGGTGGGACGTACTCGCCGAGGTAGACGCACGTATCGGCGGCGTAGAACGCGACTCGGACCGCATCGCGGGTGCTCTCCGCCGTGCGACGCACGTTCCCGGGCACACCGATGTCCCGCCAGAGCTGAAACGCGCGGGCCGCGAGCACGCGGCCCTCCGGCGCCAGCTCCAGCCCGGCGCAGTTCGGGAAGAACGCCAGCATCGGGCTGTTGCGGCCGTCGAACGGGCCGACCGTGATGGCGTCGGGATAGGTGTAGGTAGCCATGAATGCCGCCAGCTTTCGCGCCGCCCGGCCGCATTCCTCGTCGCCGGCGCGCCGGTACATCCACGCAAGGGTAGGCAGCATCAGCCCGTTGTATCGCATCGATGGGCCGTGGTGCCGCCGCTCCTCCCAGAAGCCTTCCTCAGTCTGAAGCGCGATAGTCTGGCGGAAGAACAGCCGGCCCATCTCGCGCCACTCCGGCCGGTCCAGCACCTCGCCCAGCCGATAGAGCGACAGAAATCGCCACGCGTCGTGGTAGTTGCCCGTGAAGCCGAAGGGCTTCGCCAGCGCCTGAGCCGCCCACGCCTCGGAGCAGGCGATCCACCCGGCGCGGCGCTCGGCGCCAACGGCGTCCTCGAGCCACTCCAGCAGCGCCGCGATGACGTAGTTCGGGACCTCCAGCGACGTGCTCTTCAAGCCCAGGCGGACCCGGTAGCGCCAGTCATCGACGCACTTGTCGGTCAGGTCCAGTGCCAGCTCGAGGCACCAGTCTTCTCCGCACAGAGGGTTGTCCGGATGCTCCGTCCTGTACAGGTGCGCCAGCGCGTAGGCGGGCCACTTGAAGCCATAGTCGCACCAGATGGTCGCCTCCGAGCTTCCCTCCGGTGGTGCCGACAATACTCTCCCGCTTAGGCCGCGCACTGTCTCGGCCAGCTTTACTTCGATGCGGATCAACTCCGCTACAGGATCGATCACACTGGTTTCCCTCGCAAGGGGCGCCTGCGCAGACGAGTATACTCGGCCCGCCGGTCCCCGACAATCGGTGTTGCTGCCGACTTGTCCTGCCGGGCACAGATGGTAGAATGCCGCCCAGATGGCGCCGCGTACCACCCAAGACGCGGCGAGCCACCCACTGCAGGAGTTGGACCGCCATGGCGAAAGACGCCCTTCGCATCAAGCCACACCACTTCGTGGACATCATCAAGTCGCTCGGCGCCGGCAGAGCGAAGTTCGAGCCACATCCGTACGGACACGCGGTCCACTCGGTGGCGGAACGCATTCTGGCCGACCGGGACGCGACGCTGGAAATGGAGCTGGGCGCGGACGACATCTGCGAACCGTGCAAGCATAACGTCGATGGCACGTGCGATGACACAATCGATACGTCCTTCCGGCCGAGCGCGCCGAGTTCGAAGCAGGAATGGAACCTGTTGATCGACCAACGCTGGTGCGAGCGGCTGGGCATCGGTCAGGGCGATCGATTCAGCGCACGTGAGTTCTGCCAGCGTCTGCGCCAACAGGCCGGCGACATCACGGACATTTACCGCGAAATCCCGGCCGCTCGGACCGCGGAACGGGCGCGCAACCTGGAAGAAGGCATCAGGCGGTTCCTGGAGAACGCACCTTGACGGACGGACCAGACGGCGACGCCGCGAACGGTCACATGGCGCGCCGGCCTGAGCCGGAAGTGATGGACGACGCCGAGGAGGCGCGGGCGTATGCCGAGGCGGACTTCGCCGAGGTGAACCGGGCCTTTGTCGAGCGGCTGACGGAACTGGCCGGGCAGCACAACGTTCCGGCGGACGCTCGCGCGCTCGATCTGGGCACCGGCCCCGGCGACATTCCGCTCCTGGTGGCAAGCGCCCTCTCCCCTTGGCATATCACGGCGGTCGACGCCTCGCAGGCAATGATCGGGATTGCCCTGGAGAAGGTGTTCGCCTGTCCGGACAGGCGAACACCTCTCGGTAATGCCCACGTCAAGTTCATCGTCGCCGATGCCAAGGCGACCGCCCTGCCGGCGCATTCGTTCGACGTGGTGTTCTCCAACAGCATCCTCCATCACATCACGGAGACGGATCTGTTCTGGGCAGAGGTGCAGCGCCTGGCGAAGCCGGGCGCCGTTGCTTTTCTTCGCGACCTTGCCCGCCCGCCGAGCCGGAAGGCGGCGCAAGAGATCGTCGACCGGTACGCCCCAGGCGAGCCGCCAAAACTCCGGGAGGAATACTACCGCTCGCTCCTGTCCGCGCACACCCCCGACGAGATACGCCGCCAGCTTGACCGCGCCGGGCTCGGCGCTCTCCAGGTAGCGATGGCCAGCGACCGCCACGTCGACGTGTTTGGCCGCTTGCCGTGAACGCCCTGCCGCCGGAGGGACGGTCGCGCCTCCGGCGCCGTTGTCTGCGTATATGCTATATTATCTTATCATACATAGCCTCACCTATGCGGAACCGCAGTTTTTCGGCCGCGCGCTGAAAACGCGTCAAAACGGGCTGAAACGCTCTCCTTTGACGCGCTTTCGCGGTCTACGGGGCGTCTTTCGCGCGCGCTTTTCAGAACTCGAAAATCGGGCGTTTCGGGGCGTTTCAGCAGCATGCGCGTCCAGTTCGGCTGGAAGCGCGGGCGCCTGAGCCGGTTTCAGCACTTTTTGGGCGTTTTTTCCGCGCGCGCCGGGAGGATGCTATCTGCTATAGCAGACAGCATGGCATCCCGAGATCGCTCATCGATGCGCGGCGTCCGCGCCGACCTCTTGGGCAGCGTCGCGCTTGCATGCGCCGCCGCCGGCCAGTACATTGGCCGGCAACCTGGCACGGCTATCTGGCCAATCTGGAGGACGACTGAATGAGCGAAGGCTACTATCGTTTCCCAACCATCTCCGGTGACCGCGTCGCGTTCATCTGTGAGGATGACCTGTGGGTCGTCCCGGCGGCCGGCGGAACGGCGCGCCGGCTCACGTCGAACCTCGGCGCGGTGAGCCGCGCGTTCTTCTCGCCGGACGGCGGGCGCCTCGCCTTCACCGGCTGCGAAGACGGGCCGACGGAGATCTACTGCATGCCGTCGGACGGCGGCCAAGCGGCCCGGCTCGTGCATCTGGGCGCGATGAGCACGGTGGTCGGCTGGACCCCGGACGGCGCGAAGATCGTGTTCAGCAGCAACGCACGGCAGCCACTCGCGCGCATCCGGGCGCTGTTCACGGTGGACGCCGACGGCGCGTCGGTCCCGCGCCAGATCCCGGTCGGACCGGCCACTGCCATCTCGTTCGGCCCGGCCGGCGGGGTGGTGATCGGACGCAACGCCGGGGACCCGGCGCGCTGGAAGCGCTATCGCGGCGGCACCGCCGGCGAGCTGTGGATCGACGAGAACGGCGACGCGGAGTTCCAACAGCTCATCAAGCTCCAGGGCAACCTGGCGAGTCCGATGTGGATCGGCGATCGCATCTTCTTCGTGTCCGATCACGAGGGCGTCGGCAACCTGTACTCGTGCACACCCGGCGGCGAGGACGTGCGCCGGCACACCGACTGTGACGAGTTCTATCTGCGGAATCCTTCGACCGACGGGAGCCGCGTCGTCTATCACGCCGGCGCCGACCTGTTCATCTACGATCCGACGACGGACGGGTCGGCCAAGATCGACGTGGAACTGCGCAGCCCGCGCGTGCAGTGCAACCGCAAGTTTGCCGACGCGGAGAAGTACCTGGACGACTACGCGCTGCATCCGAAGGGTCACTCGATGGCGATCACTTCACGCGGCAAGCCGTTCTCGATGGCGCTGTGGGAGGGGGCGGTGGCACCGCACGGGCAGGCCGACGGTGCCCGGTACCGCTTCGCCCGGTGGTTGAGCGACGGCGGGCGGCTGGTCTGCGCGACGGACGAGAGCGGCGAGGACAGACTTCAGATCCATCGCGCCGATCTATCGCTGGAACCAATCACCCTGGACGAACTGGATATCGGCACGCCGTACAACTTGAGGGTATCGCCGAAGGCGGACGTGGCCGCCCTGTGCAATCACCGCTGCGAACTGATCGTCGCCGATCTGTCCGAGCGCACGATGAAGGTGGTCGACAGCAGCAAGAACGGGCCGATTTCGGGCGGGGCGTGGTCGCCCGACGGCCGCTGGCTGGCGTACAGCTATCCCACCACGCCGCAGACGCGCTGCCTGAAGCTGTACTGTGCCGAGACCGGCGAGGTCCATCAGATCACCGACCCGGTGCTGGCCGACGTGGCACCCGCGTTCGACCCGGACGGCAACCACCTTTACTTCCTCGGCGTCCGCGACCTGGACCCGGTGTACGACAGCCTGCACTTCGACCTGAATTTTCCGCGCGGTATGCGGCCGTACCTGGTGACGCTGCGCGCGGATCTGCCATCGCCGTTCGTGCCTGTCCCTCGGGCGCCCGGCGAGAAGTCCGGCGACGACGAAAACGAGAACGGCGAAGAGAAGGACGAGAGAGAAGACGAGAAGAAAGAGCAGGAAGAAGAGGGGCCGGTCGAGATCGACCTGGACGGAATCGAGCACCGGGTGTTGGCGTTTCCGCTGCCGTTGGGGCGCTATGGCCAGATCGCCGGCCTTGACGGCGGGCGGGTGCTGTTCACGACGTTTCCGGTCGAGGGCGCGCTGAGACACGACTGGTTTTCCGACGAGCCCACGGCCAAGGGCACGCTCAAGATGTTCGAGTTCGACAAGCAGGAAAGGCAGACCCTTCTCACCCAGATCAGCGATTTCACCCTGTCGCAGGACGGCAAGACCATCCTGTATCGGTCGGCGCGGCGCCTGCGGGCGCTCAAGGCGGGCGAGAAACCGGACGAGAAACTGGCAAGGGAGAGACCGGGCCGCAAGAGCGGCTGGATCGACCTGGGCCGGGTGAAGGTGTCGGTGGTGCCGCTGGCCGAATGGCGGCAGATGTACCGCGAGGCGTGGCGGCTGCAGCGCGACCGGTTCTGGGCGGCGGACATGTCCAAAATCGACTGGGAGCGGGTGTATGACCGTTACCTCCCGCTGCTGGACCGGCTGGGGACGCGGTCGGAGTTTTCCGATCTGATGTGGGAGATGCAGGGCGAGCTGGGCACGTCGCACGCGTACGAGTTCGGCGGGGACTATCGGTCGCCGCCGCAGTACGGCCAGGGCCATCTCGGCGCGGACTTCGAGTATGATGCCGGCTCGGGGGGCTATAAAATAATACATATCGTCCGCGGCGACTCGTGGGACCCCGACGGCGATTCGCCACTGTGCGCCACGGGCGTCAACGCCCGCCCCGGCGACGTGCTGATGGCGGTCGGCGGCCAACGCCTGGGCGAAGGCCTGCCGCCCGAGCGCATGCTGGTGAACCAGGCCGGCTGCGAGGTCCTCCTCACCATCGCCAGGGACGGCGAGGAGCGGACGGTCTGCGTCAAGGCGCTCCAGTCGGAGACAAATGCCCGGTACCGCGAATGGGTCGAACGCAATCGGGAGCGGGTACACCGCGAGACAGACGGCCGCGGCGGCTACGTGCACATCCCCGACATGGGCCCGCGCGGCTACGCCGAGTTCCACCGGCTCTACCTGACCGAGTTCGACCACGACGCGCTGATCGTGGACGTGCGGTTCAACGGCGGCGGGCACGTCTCGCAGCTCATCCTCGAAAAGCTCGCCCGGCGGCGCGTCGGCTACGATCTGCCACGCTGGCACGCGCCCATCCCGTACCCGTTCTACTCGGTGATCGGGCCGATGGTGGCGGTGACCAACGAACAGGCGGGCTCCGACGGCGACATCTTCTCGCACTGCTTCAAGCTGATGAAGCTCGGCACGCTGATCGGCAAGCGGACGTGGGGCGGCGTGATCGGCATCTCGGCAGATACCCGCTTTGTTGACGGCGGCCTGACCACACAGCCCGAGTATTCGTTCTGGTTCAAGGATGTGGGCTGGGGGGTAGAGAACTACGGGACGGACCCGGACATCGAGGTGGACATCACTCCGCAGGACCACGCAGCGGGGCGCGACACGCAGCTCGACCGCGCCATCCGGCTCGTCCTGAAGCAATTAGAGGAGGACCCGCCCCAGCGGCCGGACTTCTCGAAGCGCCCGGACCTCTCGCTGCCCAAGCTGCCGCCGCGGTAGGCAGGATTGGCAAGGTGCGCAGGATGGGCGGCGCGCGCCCGCACGGCGCGGTCAAGTTGTATCCTCGAACCCCCTGAAGAAGAAACCGAAGGGATAGGCCCCTGCAATGGTCACCGTGTCCCAGCCCCATCCTCCGTTCGCCCTCCCGCCCCCGTTCAGCACGCAGTCAGTCAGGCGGAAAGAGTCGTCGCCCGCGCCCAGGTATGCGGCGAACCATCCGTCGAACGTCGAGGCCGTGAACCAAACAGAGTCCCCATGTCCTCTGCTGCCGCTGGCGCGGACGGTACTGTAGAAGTGTGCCGAGACGCCGCCGAAATCGTCGGCGCCCCTGCCTCCCTCGAACTTCACGTGACGATGGAACTGCGAGCCAGAGACGATGAACTGATCATCGCGGTAGCCGCCGGAGAAGTTGGCCACGCCCTGGACGATCACGTCAACCACGCCGACCAGGTCCGCGCCCCACCTGGTCTTGATTCTCAGCTTGTCGGGCACCGTGAGGAGCGACATGAAGAGCACGTCGTCCCCGCCTTTCATGTCAATCTTGAAATCGTCCGACACGTTCTCGACAACGACGAAGAGGAGGCCGTTGACCGTCGTGCCATCGTTACCGGTCACATTGTACTGGCCGGCGCCGATCCCGGCGCCGATCGTGATGTTGTTGCCGAGCCGGTCCCCCTTGATCTTCAGGTCCCCGCCCTCCGACACGGTCACCATCACGTTGCCATCCAGCAACACCCTCGGCTCCAACTCCTCAAACAAGACCCGATCAGCCGATTCTCCCGATTTCCTGCCCATCACTCCGGCCTCCTTTCCGGGCCTGGCAGCCCCACTATGTCCCAGGCTTCTCACGCGAGCGACTAAGCCTCGAAATTCTTGAGGTAGAAGGTGGGATAGATGCCGCTCACGGTGGCATCGTCCCAGCCCCATCCTCCGTTCGCCCTGCCGCCTGCGTTCACGGCGCAGTTGACGAGCCAGAAGAAGTCGTCGCCCGCGCCCAGGTACGCGCTGACCCACCCGTTGAACGTGGAATTCTCGAAATGAATGCCGTCCACGTGTCCTCTGCTGGCGCTGGCCCGCGCTCCTCGGTTGAACGTAGACGAATCGAACAGGCAGAAGTCCGAGCCCTGCCCGCCCTCGAAGTACACTTTGCGGTCAAACGACGAGTTCCAGGTGTTGAGTACGTCGTTGCCCCACATGCCGGAGTACTTCAGCTTGCCCCGGATGGTGGAGATGATCACGTAAAGGACGTCGCTGCCGCCCCCGCCTTTGAACTCGACCTGGTCGGAAACGTCGCAGTTCTGTATCTCGACCGCGTCGTCGCCCCGTTTCATCTTGATCTTGATGTCGTCCCACACGTATTTCACGAGGACCCAATTGTACCCGTTGACGGTCGTGTTGTTCCGGCCTTGGACGTAGAACTCGCGGGCGCCGGGCCCGGGGGTGATCAGGATGTCGTTGCTGGCCCCGTCCCCCTTGATCTTCATGTCCCCGCTCCACCACGACCCGGTGACCTTCACGTTGCCGTCGAGCAGCACTCTCGGCTCCAACTCCTCAAACAAGACCCGATCAGCCGATTCTCCCAATTTCCTGCCCATCGCTCAGACCTCCTTTCCGCGCTTGGCAGCCCTACTACGTCCCAGGGCTCGAAACGCAATCGAGTCCCCGTTTCCTTCCCCTCTAGTGCCCAGACCAGGGAGCCTCGCTCACGACATGGACCGTCACGTTGCGGCCGGGCACGTCGGGGTGTTCGAGCCGAACCAGATCTCGCTTGGGCTGCTCCCTGCCCCTGTTCTCCACGCCTCGGGCGGCCACGTCACCGGCCGGCGCTGGTTCCGGTCCGCCGGGCTTCTCACGCGAGCGACTACGCCTCGAAATTCTTGAGGTAGAAGGTGGGGTAGCTGCCAATCCAGTTGGCATCGTCCCAGCCCCATCCTCCGTTCGCCCTTCCGCCTGCGTTCACGGCGCAGTTGAGGAGACAGAAGAAGTCGTCGCCCGCGCCCAGGTACGCGCTGACCCACCCGTTGAACGTGGAATTCTCGAAATGAATGTGGTCCGCGTGTCCTCTGCTGCCGCTCGCGCGCGCTCCTCGGTTGAACGTCGACGAATAGAAGAAGCAGGTGTCCGTGCCCTGCCCGCCCTCGAAGTACGCCTTGCGATCAAACCACGAGTTCCAGGCGCTGAGTGTGTCGTGGCCCCAGTTGCCGTTGTACTTCAGCTTGCCCCAAATGGTCGAGCTGTTCACGTAAAGGGTGTCGCTGCCCCCCCCGCCTTTGAACTCGACCTGGTCCGAAACGGCGCAGTTCTGTATCTCGACCAGGTCGTGCCCCTGTTTCATCTTGATCTTGATGTCGTCCCACACGCCTTTGGCCAGGACCCAATTGTACCCGTTGACGGTCGTGTTGTTCCGGCCTTGCACGTAGAACTCGTACGCGTTGGGCCCGGGGGTGATCAAGATGTCGTTGTCATACGCGTCCCCCTTGATCGTCATGTCCCCGCCCCACCACGACGTGGTGACCGTCACGTTGCCGTCGAGCAGCATCCTCGGCTCCAACTCCTCAAACAAGACCCGATCCGCCGATTCTCCCAATTTCCTATTCATCACTCCGGCCTCCTTTCCGGGCTTGGCAGCCCTACTGTGTCCCAGGGCTCGAAACAGGATCGAGCCCCCGTTTCCTTCCCCTCTAGTGCCCAGACCAGGGAGCCTCGCTCACGACATGGGCCGTCACGTTGCGGCCCGGCACGAGCCTGGGCTCCGGTAGCTTGAAGGCGACCCGGTGGACAGACTCCCCGCTGACTCCGGCCACGCAAGGCACCCCCATCGTCCGGCAGTAACACGGCCGAAGCCCCCCCACCAGGGAACCTC
>Ga0315553_10003995_pt1 | contig 11293 bp, 9 predicted proteins | sample SalMarSW160140MG_FD_203099 | JGI IMG/M metagenome (GOLD analysis project Ga0315553, IMG submission 203099) | Salt marsh sediment microbial communities from the Plum Island Ecosystem LTER, Massachusetts, United States - Salt Marsh Sediment SW1601-40 ... | reverse complement strand
ATCCACATCATATTCATGAGATGTCCATGATCTGGCCCTTTCATAGATTGAATCAATATACTTATCTTTCATTATTACGCTTTATATCTGTTTAGAAAAATTTCCAGGCTATCCTGCCAGGAAGGTATCTCAATATCATAAGTATTTTTTATTTTATCAAGACCCAGTACTGAATATGGAGGTCGTTTTGCAGGGAGTGGAAATTCTGCAGTGCTTACCGGGTTTATTTTAATGTTAAGTCCCATTATACTCTTTATCTCACATGCAAATTCATACCAGCTGCACGAACCTTCGTTACTGTAATGATATATTCCCGGCATAAATTTCTTCTCATCATAAAATATTTGACTGCATATATCCAGTATAGCTGATGCAAGATCTGCTGCCCGGGTGGGTGCACCCCTCTGGTCATTAATAACATTTATTTCATCTTTTTCTCCTGCCAGCCTTATAATTGTTTTAACAAAGTTGTCACCATATTCCGAATACAGCCAGGATGTTCTTATAATCATAGTATGAGGATAACTGAGGGCATATTTTTCACCTTGCAGTTTGCTCATGCCATATACTGATTGTGGAGCGGGACTTTCATCTTCACTATATGGCGATTTGTTTTTACCGTCAAAAACAAAATCTGTTGATATGTGCACAAGTTTCATACCTGTCACATTGGAAGCAGCATTTACTATATTTTTGACGGCTTTTGCATTAACCGCATACGCATTCTCTACATCTTCCTCAGCCCTGTCAACTGCCGTGTAAGCTGCGCAATTAATAAGTATATGTGGTTTAATATTACTTATTGTTTTTTCAACTTCGATTTCATTGTTTATATCCAGCTCTTCAATATCAAAGAAGTGGAATTCAGTTCCATGAAGCCTTTTCTGCTGAGCCTGTAACTCAATCCCCAGTTGTCCTCTGGCGCCTGTTACAAGAATCCTCTTCATAGCATATATTCAAAGTTATTTTCTGCTTCGGAGAACGAGGGGTTATTAATGTCTTTTTCACTGATCATGGCTTTTGAGGGATCGATACCCCAGTCAATTTCCAGTGAAGGATCGTTTAGATCTATTCCCCTTTCATGCTCCTGACTGTAATAATTGTCGCATTTATAGAGAATAATAGCCTCCGGGCTGAGCACTGAGAATCCATGGGCAAATCCCCGGGGTATGAATAATTGCTTTTTCGATTCAGAATCTATGTCCACGGCTTTCCACCTGCCATAAGTAGGTGATCCCTTCCTCATGTCAAGAACAACATCCCTTATGTGACCTTTTATCACCCTGATCAATTTAGCCTGTGCCATGGGGTTTAGCTGGTAATGAAGTCCCCTGATCACATTACCTGATGAAAATGACTCATTATCCTGCAGCGATTCAAAATCCAGTTGGTTTTCTTTTAGCTCCTTCTGCTTATAACTTTCGAAAAAATATCCTCTTTTATCAGTAAATATTTTAGGTTCAATAATATAAAGACCGTTAAATTCAGTTTTAATAATTTTCATAGATATTATTATTTCATAAGCTTACTGAGGGTTATAACCTTTTCGTCAGCAATATTTTTAAGGTATTTTCCATACTGGCTTTTTCCCAGTTTTTTTGCCAGGCTGAGCAGTTGTTTTTTGTCGATGAACCCTCGAATATATGCTATTTCTTCTATACAGGCTGCTTTTAATCCCTGACGCTGCTCCAGTGTTGCGACGAAATTGGAAGCCTGCAGCATGCTTTCATATGTGCCTGTATCCAGCCATGCCATTCCACGGCCCATGAGTTTGACTTTGAGCCTGCCTTCTTCAAGGTATAATCTGTTCAGGTCAGTTATCTCCAGCTCTCCGCGCTTTGAAGGTTTAAGTTTTTTGGTTTTACTGACCACGGTATTATCATAGAAATAAAGTCCGGTTACAGCATAATTGGATTTAGGCTTTTCAGGTTTTTCTTCTATACTGATTACACTACCGGAATCATCGAATTCAACTACTCCATATCTTTCAGGGTCGGTTACATAGTATCCGAACACACATGCTCCTGCCGTGAGACTTGCAGTATCCAGCATTGTTTTACCCAGTCCCTGTCCGTAAAAGATATTATCTCCGAGTATCATGCAAACATTATCATCACCGATGAATTTTTCTCCGATCAAAAAAGCCTGTGCCAGTCCTCCAGGTGTGGGCTGTACCTCGTAACTAAACCTTACACCTAGCTGGGACCCGTCGCCTAAAAGGTCTTTAAAGAGTACTATATCACGGGGTGTGCTTATAATTAATATATCCCTTATACCCGACAGCATCAATACTGACAGGGGGTAGTATATCATCGGTTTGTCGTATACCGGGAGAATTTGTTTTGAGATTGTTAATGTAAGAGGATGCAAACGTGTGCCTGCACCACCGGCAAGAATTATACCTTTCATATTTTGAGTTTCTCTTTGAAATATTCTATAGTTTTTATTAAGCCTTTTTCAAGATCATTTGTTGGTTCCCATTTGAGTTTTTCCCTTGCCAGACTTATGTCAGGCTTTCTCTGTAATGGATCGTCCTGTGGTAAAGGTTGATAAACAATTCCAGATTTTGAATCAGTCAATCTTATTATCATTTCAGCCAGTTCAATTATTGATATCTCCCGGTCATTTCCCAGGTTAACCGGGCCTGTAAACGAGTCCTCCGTGTCCATAAGAGCTTTTATAGCATCAATGAGGTCATCTATATATTGAAAACTTCTGGTCTGTTTACCGTCACCATATATTGTTATTTCACGGTTGCGAATAGCCTGGACAATGAAATTTGATACCACCCTGCCATCATTTATCATCATCCTGGGGCCATATGTATTAAATATCCTGGCTATTTTTATTTTTACATTATTCTGGATATGATAATTCATAAACAGGGTTTCGGCACATCTTTTTCCTTCGTCATAGCATGAGCGAGGGCCGAGAATATTAACATTGCCATGATAATTTTCAGGCTGGGGATGAACATCCGGGTTTCCGTAAACCTCACTCGATGATGCCTGCAGTATTTTTGCACCGGTACGTTTTGCCAGCCCAAGCATATTAATTGATCCCATTACTGATGTTTTAATGGTCTTGATGGCATTATGTTGATAATGAATAGGGGAGGCCGGACACGCAAGGTTATATATCTCATCAACCTCTGCATATAGTGGCATAGTAATATCATGTCTGATAAGTTCAAAATAGGGATGACCGAGGAGATGAGCTATATTTTCTTTTGCACCGGTAAAAAAATTGTCAGTGCATATCACTTCATTTCCTTCATTCAACAGACTTTCACAAAGATGAGAGCCTATAAATCCCGCTCCGCCAGCAATGAGAATGCGTTTCATTTAAAAGGTATTAAAGGTAGGCGTAAAGATAGGAAATATTGGAATACTGAAAATATTAGGGCCAGAGAATACACACATTTGCTGTAATATTTTTGGACTGAGTATTAGGAGATTTGACATCCTTTGAGTATTTTTGCATCCAATTTTATTCAAAATAATGTCTAACTTATTAATTATTAGTTTATTTAATTAAATCATGACTAAAGAAGAAAACAAATTAAGAAACGACGAAAATGTAGAGGAGAAGGCACAGGTAGGGAAGGAAGAGATTAAGGCTGAGGCTGATGTTAAGGATGTTGAAAAAGTTGAAGAAGTAAAAGAAGAGGCTTCCGCCTCCGCTGCATCCTCCGCTGAAGCTGCAGATGCCAAGAAAGATACGGCGGACGAGAAGGTTGAGGCTAAAGATGAGGCTAAGGATGTTGAAAAAGTTGAAGAAGTGAAAGAAGTAAAAGAAGAGGCTTCCGCCTCCGCTGCATCCTCCGCTGAAGCTACAGATGCCAAGAAAGATACGGCGGACGAGAAGGTTGAGGCTAAAGATGAGGCTAAGGATGTTGAAAAGGTTGAAGAAGTAAAAGAAGAGGCTTCCGCCTCCGCTGCATCCTCCGCTGAAGCTACGGATGCCAAGAAAGCTACGGCGGACGAGAAGGTTGAGGCTAAAGATGTTGAAAAGGTTGAAGAAGTGAAAGAAGAGGCTTCCGCCTCCGCTGAAGCTACGGATGCCAAGAAAGCTACGGCGGACGAGAAGGTTGATGCTAAAGCTGAGGCTAAGGATGTTGAAAAGGTTGAAGAAGTGAAAGAAGAGACTTCCGCCTCCGCTGAAGCTACAGATGCCAAGAAAGCTACGGCGGACAAGGAGCTTGAGGAATTTGACTGGGAGGCATTTGAAAAAGAGGACACTAAAAAATCGCCCAGGCAAAAGGAATATGAGGAGATGTACGATAAAACCCTTTCGACTATTGCTGAAGATGAAGTGGTAGAGGGTACAATAATCTCTATGAATAAACGTGAAGTCGTAATAAATATAGGCTTTAAATCTGAGGGAGTAATCAGTCTCAACGAGTTTCGTTATAATCCTGACCTCAAAGTGGGGGGTAAGGTAGAAGTATACGTTGAGAGTCAGGAAGACAAAAAAGGCCAGTTAGTATTATCACATAAGAGAGCCAGGGCACTTAAATCCTGGGATAGAGTGAATGAAGCCCTTGAAAAGGATGAAATTATTAACGGATATATAAAGTGTCGTACCAAGGGAGGAATGATAGTGGATGTATTTGGGATAGAAGCCTTCCTTCCAGGCTCGCAGATAGATGTTAAACCTATAAGGGATTATGATGTATATGTGGGTAAAACAATGGAATTCAAGGTTGTTAAGATAAACCATGAATTCAAGAATGTCGTTGTTTCACACAAGGCTCTCATAGAAGCGGAACTTGAGTCACAGAAGAAAGAGATCATTGCAAAACTGGAGAAAGGACAGGTTCTGGAAGGAACGGTTAAGAATATAACCTCTTACGGTGTATTTATTGATCTGGGTGGCGTTGACGGGCTAATTCATATTACCGACCTCTCATGGGGCAGGGTAAATCATCCCGAAGAGATAGTTCAGCTTGATGAAAAACTAAATGTTGTTATTCTCGATTTTGATGATGATAAGAAGAGGATTGCACTCGGTCTTAAACAGCTTACAGAGCATCCCTGGGATTCGTTAGATGAAAATCTTAAGGTTGGAGACAAGGTCAAAGGTAAGGTGGTTGTAATGGCAGATTATGGTGCCTTTGTCGAGATTGCCCCGGGTGTGGAAGGTCTAATACACGTGTCTGAGATGTCCTGGTCACAGCACCTGAGAAGTGCTCAGGAGTTCATGAATGTTGGAGTCGAAGTTGAGGCGGTGATACTGACACTTGATCGTGAGCAGCGTAAGATGTCACTAGGTATTAAACAACTGAAACCCGATCCATGGGAGAATATAGAAAAAAAATATGCCGTTGGCAGTCAGCACACGGCGAAGGTTCGCAACTTTACAAATTTTGGCGTTTTTGTTGAAATTGAAGAAGGAGTAGACGGTCTTATACACATATCTGATCTCTCATGGACAAAGAAAATAAAGCATCCTGCTGAGTTCACCTCAATAGATTCTGAAATTGAAGTGGTGGTGCTTGAAATAGATAAGGAGAACAGAAGGCTAAGCCTCGGTCACAAGCAGCTTGAGGAAAATCCATGGGATGTATTCGAGGACGTATTCGAAGTTGATACAATACATGAAGGAACAATTATTGACGTGTTTGATAAGGGTGCCGTTGTGGCCCTTCCTTATGGTGTGGAAGGATTTGTAACACCAAGACACCTGGTAAAAGAAGACGGTACAAGCGGTAAAATTGACGAGAAGCTCAATTTTAAAGTAATAGAATTTAATAAAAATGCCAAGAAAATTATCCTGTCGCACAGCAGGGTGTTTGAGGATGAGAAAAGAGCAAGTGAAAAAGGGGTGAAAAAGAGTGAAGCTGCAGCTACCAGGAGGGCAACAAAAAAGCTTAAGTCGAATCTTGAAAAAACGACCCTCGGTGATATATCTGATTTGGCAGCACTTAAGGAAGAAATGGAAGAAAAAGAGAACAAATCTTCCAAATCTGAGAAAAAATAATTAAATTAGAGCTTATAAATTTTGAAAGTCATGGATTTTAATATTGAAAGCAAAAACAACAGTACTTTGATTCAGGTCCAGACTGAAAAGCTTGATACTCATGTTGCTCCTGCGCTAAAATCGGAGCTTGTACTGGTATCTGGCAAGGGTGAAAAGAATATTATTCTGGATCTTAAAAAGTGTGAATATTGTGATTCATCAGGGCTCAGTGCTATCCTGGTTGCTAACAGGCTCTGCAAAAATGCCGGTGGAACATTTGTTCTATGTGGTCTCAATGATGCTGTGGAAAGATTGATAACAATTTCCCAGCTTGATACAGTACTCAATATAACAAATACTGTATCAGATGCTGAAAAAATGATTTCTTAAGACCTTTTTCGAAAGGGTGGTTTTTGAATTGACCATATTGGGAAGCAGTTCAGCCCTGCCAACTTCACAAAGATATCCTTCCGCTCATGTGCTTAATGTACATGAGCGGTTTTTTTTGATCGATTGCGGTGAAGGGGCACAAATGCAGCTCAGGAAGTACCGGATAAAATACGGCCGTATACATCATATATTCATATCACACCTGCATGGAGATCATGTATTTGGTCTTTATGGTCTTCTCTCATCAATGAACCTCTCAGGTCGCGAATCACCACTTAGACTATATGCCCCTGCAAGTTTCAGGGATATTATCCATTCCCACCTGGCTGATTTCGATATTCATCTCAATTTCGAAATAGAATTTGTGGCACTACAGGGTAAAGAACCGGCTAAAATATTCGAGGATAAGAATGTGTCTGTCCTTTCCATCCCTCTGAAACATCGTGTTCCTGCTTTCGGATTTCTTTTCAGGGAAAAAGAAAAAGAGAGGAACATAATAAAAGAAGCCATAAATAAATACAATATTCCCTTATCAGAGATTCATAAAATAAAAAAGGGAGCTGATTTTTATACTGCAGGAGGGGATCAAATAGCAAACAGTGAGATAACTATTGATCCACCAAAACCAAGATCCTTTGCTTACTGCAGCGACACAGCCTATTTCAGCAGACTGCCGGGTTTTATTCGTAACGTTAAGCTGCTCTATCACGAAGCCACATTTGCTTCTGAAAGTAAAGACCTGGCTGCAAAAACAGGACACTCAACATCTGAGCAGGCAGCATCGATAGCACGGGATGCCGCCGCAGAAAAACTTATTATTGGCCATTTCTCAGCAAGGTACAAGGACGTAAGCCTGCTTGTCGAAGAAGCCAGAAAAATATTTCCCAATACCATTGCAGCTGAAGAAGGCTCGGTAATTCAGGTATAATTAAGAAGATTACCAATAAAAGAATACTTATCTTTGCACTTCAATCTCAAAGTGAATTCACAGTGCAGGAAAAGATTCTGATACTAGATTTCGGATCACAGTATACTCAGCTGATAGCACGACGTGTAAGGGAGCTTAATGTCTATTGCGAGATTCATCCTTTCAACCATTTCCCCCAGCCGGATGAAAGCGTCAGGGGTGTTATCCTGTCAGGAAGCCCCTTTTCTGTAAGGGATGATGGTGCTCCTGTACCTGACCTGGTCTATATTAAAGGCAAAAAACCTCTGCTGGGAGTATGCTACGGAGCCCAGCACCTTGCACATAATTACGGAGGGAAAGTACATGCTTCAAATACCAGGGAATATGGTAGAGCGAACCTGATTTACCTGAACAATACCGATCCCCTCTTTTCCAACATTGAAAATGGAACACAGGTATGGATGTCTCACGGAGATACCATTGAAAAAATACCTTCCCATTATTCGGTAATAGGTTCAACAGCTGATGTGCATGTTGGTGCATACCATATAAATGGTGAGGATACATGGGGAATTCAGTTCCATCCCGAAGTATACCATACCATGCAGGGAAAAGAAATTATTTCAAATTTTGTACTTGGTATCTGTGGTTGTGAGAAGACCTGGACCCCTGGTTCTTTTGTTGAATCAACAATTATTGATCTGAAGAATACCCTTGGGAGTGATAAAGTGGTTCTTGGTCTCAGCGGAGGTGTTGATTCTTCAGTAGCTGCATACCTTCTGAATAAGGCAATCGGGAAAAACCTTACCTGTTTATTTGTTGATAACGGACTTTTGCGAAAAAATGAGATAAATAAAGTACTGGATTCTTACCAGGGACTGGGGCTTGAGGTGAAGGATATCGATGCTGCTGATGAATTTCTGGATCAGCTGGAAGGGAAGAGCGAACCCGAGGAGAAGAGAAAGATTATAGGCAGGGTTTTTATTGAAGTGTTTGAAAGAGAAGCAGCGAAAGTAAAAGATGTAAAATGGCTGGCTCAGGGAACTATATACCCGGATGTTATTGAATCAATTTCCGTGAACGGTCCTTCAGCCACAATAAAGTCACACCATAATGTGGGAGGTTTGCCTGAACTGATGAATCTTAAAGTGGTTGAACCTCTTAAACTGCTTTTCAAGGATGAAGTCAGGAAAGTAGGCGTGGCAATGGGCATGCCTGATATAATAATAAATCGTCACCCCTTCCCCGGACCGGGCCTGGCAATACGAATCCTGGGGCCGATAACAAGAGAAAAAGTCCGAATGGTTCAGGAAGCTGACGATATATTTATCGAAGGCCTGAAGGAAAACGGGCTCTATAATAAGGTGTGGCAGGCGGGAGTGATACTTTTACCAGTGCAATCAGTTGGAGTTATGGGTGACGAACGTACTTATGAGAATACAATCGTACTGAGGGCAGTGGAATCAACGGACGGGATGACTGCAGACTGGTCGCACCTGCCTTATGATTTCCTGGGACAGGTTTCCAATACCATCATAAACAAGGTAAAAGGAATAAACAGGGTGGTATATGATATTAGTTCAAAACCACCTGCCACAATAGAATGGGAATAAACAAATATTAGATATGAACAGAAGATTAGGGATACTGTTGGCGTTATTAATTATTTTTACTGATGTTGAAATGAATGGGCAGATGTTTTCTGATCAGACCATGAAGTTTGGAAGAACACTTGCCCTTATAGAAGCATTCTACGTTGACAGTGTAGACCAGAAAAAACTAACTGAAGATGCTATTATAGAGGTGCTAAGTGATCTGGACCCTCATTCAATATATATATCGGCTGAAGAACTGGAGGAGATAAACCAGCGCCTGGAAGGCAGTTTTGAAGGTATAGGTATAGAATTTAACGTATTATATGATTCAATCCTTGTTATAGCACCAATGCCCGGCGGACCCTCTGAAAAAATAGGTTTGCGGCCAAGTGATCGTATTGTTACAATTGACGGGGAAAATGTTGCTGGGATAGGAATAACTACCAACGGGGTAAGGAAAAGATTGTTGGGCGATAAGGGAACCAGGGTGTCAGTCGGAATATACAGAAGAGGAACCCCCGGAATTCTTAAATACGAGATTACCCGCGACGAGCTGCCTGTCAACAGCCTGCTGGCATCATATATGGCTGCAGATAATGTAGGTTATATTAAGCTCAGCAACTTTTCTCTCACAACCGAGGAGGAATTCAATACAGCTGTGAATAACCTATTAAACAGGAATATGGAGCATCTCATCATTGACCTGAGGGGTAACACGGGGGGCTACCTTGAAGCAGCAATAAGGGTATGCGACCATTTTTTTGAGAAAGAAAGACTGATTGTATACCTGGAAGGACTGAGAACACCGAGACAGGATTTTTATACCAGGGAAGGAGGAAGGATGAATAAGTCAAGAGTTATTGTACTGGTTGATGAGGGATCTGCCTCTGCAAGCGAAATAGTGGCAGGCGCTCTCCAGGACTGGGACCGTGGATTGATTATGGGACGCAGGACTTTTGGTAAAGGCCTGGTTCAGAATGCCTTTAACCTGGGTGATGGATCAGCCATACGCCTGACAGTAGCCAGGTATTACACTCCCTCAGGCCGGCTTATTCAAAGACCTTACGACCAGGGAGTTGAAAAATACATGACTGATTTTTATTCAAGATTTACAAATGGCGAACTTGTATCAGCCGATAGCATAAATTTTCCTGACTCATTGAAATACAATACCCTTATAAATGAAAGACAGGTATATGGGGGAGGGGGCATTATGCCAGATATATTTGTACCCGTGGATACAAGTGGGTATTCTGACTATTACCGGGACCTGGTGAATAAGAATGTGATAACACAATTTTCACTGGATTTTGTAGACAATAACCGAAACATGCTAATAAGGAAATACCAATCCTTTGAACAGTTCCGTGACAATTTCCTATTCAGAGACTCTGATATCGAAAAACTGAAAAACCTGGGAAATGAAATGGGTGTCACATTTTTTGAAGATGAATATGCAATTTCCGAGGATCAAATCAGGATGATACTCAAAGGTCTGGTGGCAAGAGATATATGGGATATGTCAGAATATTACGAGATAGTAAACCACGATGACAAGGCAATTGATAAAGCCCTTGAAATAATTGGTGACAGCAATAAGTTTCTTTCTATCCTGAGAAATTGATCTAGTTTGAATGGCTAATCTTTTGGCAAAAACCCTGAATGGACTCGAAGATGTCCTGATGGCGGAACTGTCTGCCATTGGTGCAGTTAATATAGTAAAGGGGAGAAGATCAGTCAGTTTTGAAGGTGACAGGGAGATGATATACAGGGCAAATTACTCTCTGCGTTCGGCACTCTCAATATTGAAACTCCTGCACAGTTACAAAATAGAAAATGCTAAAGATCTTTACAAAAAGGCAATTGCATATCCCTGGGAGAATATCATGGAGTTAGGACAGACTTTCATGATAGTGCCTGTCGTGAATTCTTCATTGTTTAATCATACTGCCTACCCGGCATTATTACTTAAGGATGCCATCGTTGACAGGTTCAGGAAGAGAATTGACAGGAGGCCTTCTGTTGATACAAAAAATCCTGATATTGTCATTAACTGTCATATAAGTGAAAAACAGGTTAATATCAGTCTTGATTCAACGGTAATCCCTCTCTTCAAGAGAGCATACCGCTATGGTCATACAGAAGCAACTTTGAGCGAGGTACTGGCTGCAGGTATAATAATGATCAGTGGCTGGGATATGCAATCACCATTGCTTGATCCCATGTGTGGATCAGGCACGATAGCAATAGAAGCAGCACTCATGGCCAGGAGGATTCCCCCAGGTAGGTTCAGGAAACATTTTGGATTTATGAACTGGCCTGATTACGATAATGAACTTTTTAAGAAGGTGCGCAATGAAGAGGAAATGAAAAACAGACCACTTCAGGCATCAATATTCTGCAGAGATATTTCACCCGCCAATATGAGGATAGCCAGGGC
>Ga0315553_10003994_pt1 | contig 11293 bp, 11 predicted proteins | sample SalMarSW160140MG_FD_203099 | JGI IMG/M metagenome (GOLD analysis project Ga0315553, IMG submission 203099) | Salt marsh sediment microbial communities from the Plum Island Ecosystem LTER, Massachusetts, United States - Salt Marsh Sediment SW1601-40 ... | reverse complement strand
TCATGAATCTCTTGGAAATCTCACTCCAAGGGAATACATGATTACTAATAACAAAGGCTTGGACTCCATTATTATATGGCACTAAAAAAGGGAGCTTTACACAGAGACAATATCGTGTAATCTGATAGGCTCATACATAATATATATTCAACAGAAAAGAGAGAACCATTTTTTTTCGCTGACCTGTGAGTTTTTGCTCTATGATATAAAAAAAGTTACTACTCAGAATAAGAAGATCATGTAATTGTATCACATTGGTAAATTTTATCATTAACCTTTTTATACCAGAATCTATAGGAGAGCATACTGGTCAACATTACGCCCAGATTGATAGGCCAGGGAGGACTGGGCAAGGCATGAACCCAGCACACTCTGCCGCGGGCCTTAATCAGTGGTTCACCCTTGTAAAGCCTGGTATTAAAGTTTACGTCCTGGCCAACTTTGAAACCATTGGAGCTGTTAACCTTGACACAGAATCCTTCAAAACTCACATCGCGGGTTTCTCCCTGGAAGGGGTAGATATCACCTGCCACACCCAGACACTGACCACTGACCGGAAGTTCAAGGTGAACACGTTCATAGCGCCGTCTTTCAGAAAAGTCGAGGCTCATCTGTGTCTCTTCCTTTTTGTAGATCCCCATGCAGTTTATATCTCTTGCATGGGAGTGTTGACATTCTCATACAACATATCGGTGGGTTGATGAAGAATGCAGAGATGTAAAACATATCGGATAGGCGGGCTTCTATCATAGTATTCAAGGATGTTACATAAATAATCTAATCACCTTTACTAAAGTTTTTAGCTTAAAAGGCTTCACTAATACAAAGTTAAATAATTCCCGATTAATACTATCATTACCGGAGTCAATGATTGCCACTATTGGTATATTTGCCTTATTTGACTTTTTAATGTGTTTGGCAACTGCATTCGCGTTTATCCTCGGCATATTAATGTCAGTAATTACCAAATTAAAGTTGTATCCATTATTAAGCAGTTCGATTCCTTCTTCACTATCATGAGCGCCTTTAACTTCATAACCAATAGGCGCTAGAGCTTTGTGTAGAAAGTTGCGAATGTCATATTTGTTATCGATAACCAGAATGTGATCCATGATCCCTCCAATGTAGTACTTACCTTTTATAATGCATTACCTTTCCTTTTAATGAGAGAGTATAGAAACAAATTATCTTGTATGTCAAGAGAAAAACCAACACAATATATAGTAGCTGAAATGTATGAAATGTAGGGAGGCTTATAAGGGGGGCTTGTAGTTTCCGCGATTGCGTTTGGTTGGACCAGTCCGGTAAAGTTGCGTGCCTTAATTAATATTTTTCAAGATATTTTTATTGTGGTTCCATATTGGAACAAATTTAAGATTCCTTAGCATCAGACTCTCCCTCCTTTTTTCGATACATTGCTTTACTAAGGAAGATACTGATTTCATAGAGAATGATAATGGGCATTGCCATCATGAGCTGTGTGGCGACATCAGGAGGGGTCAAAATTGCGGCCAAAATAAATGAGCAGAGAATAGCAAACTTGCGGAATTTTTTCATCGAATCTGGTGTTATTAGTCCAATCTTGGTTAAAAAGAGGACTACGACAGGCATCTCAAAAACCAGACCAAATGCTAAAAGCAACCTGATTGCAAATGAGAAATATTGCTTTACAGACGGTAGTGCCTGAATGTCTTCGGTTGCAAAACTCACAAAAAACTTGAAACCATAGGGAAAAACAACAAGGTATCCGAATAAAGCGCCAGCAGCAAAGAGGATACTGGAAAACAAGACAAAAGGGATAATATATCTTTTTTCCTTTTGGAAAAGGGCAGGGGCTAAAAACATCCATAACTGATAAAAGATAATCGGGATAGCGAGGATAATGCCAGCAACAAGTGCTACCTTAATATAGGCTATAAACATCTCAGGGAGATTGGTAAAGATAAGCCGGCTATCATCAGGGAGAACTTTGGTGAGGGGCAAAATGAGATAAGAGAAAAGTTGTTTGGCAAAGATATACGAGATAATAAACCCGATTCCAACGGCAATTGCGCATATAACCAGTCTTTTCCTTAGCTCTTCTAAGTGGCCCAAGAATGGCTGTTTGTCATCTGTCATTATCTTTTTTCTCTGCGCCATTATTTGTGCCTTCTTCCTTATCAGGCTCTACTGGTGTATCATTTTTTTCTTCCGTTTCCGCTTCCACTTCCGCTTCATGTATCATGCCGCTTACAGAGTCAGCCAATTCTTCCTCTATTCCTTTGAGTTCGTCTCCCATATCAAGATTTGATTTTATCTCATTCGTTGCTTTTCTAAACTCAGCCATCCCCTTGCCCAAAGCTCTGGCCAAGTCAGGCAACTTCTTTGGACCGATAATAATTAAAGCAATCACAAAGATAATGATCAATTCAGGCATACCAATGCCAAACATATGTGAGGTCTCCTTTTAAAGTCCGCTTATTATTATCTCCCTTACACAGAGCGATAGGGTCCCGATCCTTCCGAGAAATCTCAGATCATATGACTCTAAGGTCAAGTTGCTATAAACCATTTTGAAACGACATGGCAAGGCACCCTATTCGAAGGGCATAACAAAAAAAGACACCCATGTCCTTCCTTAAGCCATTGAGCAGATACTCATAGTCAATAACCAGTTATAGTTCAAGAATCATTGCGATCTCGTCACAGTCAGGAAACTTCGGGCATTTTATACAATCGGCCCAGATCTTATGTGGCAGTATAGATTTTTCTACCTCTTTGAAACCAAAGCGGGTAAAAAAATCTTTTATCAAGGTCAAAACAAATACCTTTCTAAGGCCAAGTTCGACTACCTCTGAAAGACATGCCTCAACAAGTTTAGAACCAAGACCTCTTTTTTGGCCTTCTTCAACAACCGCTAAGGATCGTATCTCTCCTAAATCTTCCCAGGATATACTAAGGGTACATACCCCTAAAAGATTTCCCTTTACCTCACTGTTTTCTATAACATAGAAATCCCTTAGATGGTCGTAAAGTTCACTTAATGAACGAGGTAGTAAGAGAGACTGATTTGCATAATGGGTTAAGATTTTGTGTATAGATTTTACATCTTGAATTTTTGCTTTTCTCAGCATGGGCATTACTCGTTATTTGTTATTCATTATTAGGATATACAATAAATGGTTTAAAACCTTCCTTATTGGCCAACCTTGTGGCATATTGTTTGGCCTTTTCCATGGTAGAGAATGGGCCACATCGAATCCTGTAGTACATCTCACCATTTATCAGAATTTGATAATAATAGGCCTGATAGCCCAATCTTGTTAATCTCTCCACCATTTTTTTCGTTTTTTCCTTATCCTTGAGTGCGGCTACCTGAATACTATAGCTACGGATTTCCTGTTTTAATTGACTTAATTTTGTTTTCTCTATTTTTTTTACTTTCTTTTTCGGCAAAATAACAGGCGGTGCCTTTTTCTTAGCCTCTTCTTTTTTGTCAATAAGGTGATTATAAAAACTAAGTTCATCTATTTTTATAGGGCTTACATGCTCATTTTTTTTCTCTGTCTCATCCTTCACAATTTTCTTCTTAATAAAAGAAAAATTCTCTATTGAGTTTGGCAACAAACCTCTCCCAACCAATATCCCCAAAAAGAATACCCAACCCAGGACAAAGAAAACCCCGATAGATAATAAAAAGAGGGACCTGAAAGAGAATTGAAAGGTATGTCTCTTTCTTTCTTTCTCTGGAGTGGGTTTTCTGTTAACCATTATTTTTTCACTACATCATTTCAGGGGCACTAAGGCCTAAAAGGCTGAGACCGTTTTTGATTACAATCTTTACACCTAAGGATAACAAAAGCCTCGCCTGGCTTAAGTGTTTATTTTTCACGATGATCCTATGTCTATTGTAATACCTGTGAAAATCACCAGCAATTTCTGCTAAGTAATATGTCAGTCTATGAGGTGCTACCTCTCTGGCAATTTCCTCTATAAGGGAAGGAAATTCAGCCATTTTCCTTATCAAGGCAATTTCTTCTTCTACAACCAACTTTTCATAGATCGGGCCGGGGTTTTCAGGAAGTGAGATATTTTCAACAGCTGCCTTTCTAAATATGCTGCAGATCCTTGCGTGGGCATATTGGACATAATATACTGGATTTTCACTATCCTTTCTTTTGACCAGGTCTATATTAAAATCAAGGGGGGAGGTATGGTCCTTGCTAAGAAAAACAAACCGTACTGCATCTACTCCAACATCATCTACAAGCTCTTTTAGGGTGACGTATCTGCCTGATCTCTTGGACATCTTCACCTCGGCTCCCGCTTCCCAAAGCTTAACCAGTTGAATGAGGAGAACATCCAGCCAATCTTTCGGGATTCCTTCTGCCATAAGTGCTGCCTTAACCCTTGTTATATAACCGTGATGATCCGCGCCCCAGATATTTATTACCTTTTTAAAGCCCCTTTCCCATTTATCAAGATGGTATGAAATATCTGTGGCAAAATAAGTAAGGTTCCCATCTTTCTTTCGTATGACCCTGTCTTTATCGTCACCCAAAGAAGAGGTTTTGATCCAAAGTGCACCATCCTTTTCAAACAGCATACCCTTTTTTTTAATTAATTTGATTGTATCTTCGATTTTGCCTGATGAGTAAAGATCACTTTCCTTGTACCAGTAATCGAAATTTACCCTAAAATTGGCAAGGTCTTCCTTTATCTCCGCTAACATTTTGTCTTTACCCAGCTCGGAGAATAAATCTATGGCATCATGAATATCAAGGCCGTCTAATGTTGTTTTCTGGGCGATTTCAGCGGCCAACTCCTGGATGTAGTCTCCCTGGTAACCATCCAAAGGAAATGGATAGTTTGGATCAGACAATTGTCTCCACCTGCTATAAATGGACTCCCCCAAGGTCTTAATCTGTTGGCCTGTATCATTTATGTAAAACTCTCTACTCACATCATACCCACAAAAGTCAAAAATTCGACAGAGGGTATCTCCTAAAGCTGCACCGCGACCATGGCCAAGATGGAGAGGGCCGGTAGGATTAGCACTCACAAACTCTACCATTATTTTTTTCTTTTTTCCAAGGTTGTTACGGCCAAAATCATCCTTTAGGGTGATAATTTGTGAGAGGAGATCATACCATCGCTCTATTGTAACAAAGAAATTTATAAAACCAGCACCACCTATCTCGGCCTTCAAAATAAAGTGATCAGGGTCTATTAAGTGCTGGATTATTATTTCCGCTATATTTCGAGGAGAGTTTTTCTGCTTTCCAGCGAGGATCATTGCCAGATTAGTAGCGAAATGCCCATGATCTTGATTGTTAGGAACCTCGATAACAAACTCTGGTAAGGGAACCTTTCTTAGATATCCTTCTCTAAAGCAGAGATCTAAGGTATTGGTAAGAATGTTAGCTATCGTGTGTTTCATAGATATATTCCCGATTGTTTTTGCTTCCTAAAGAGCAAACAACCTCGTAAGAGATTGTGTCAGCCCAGCGGGCAATATCGTCAGATGTGATTGCATTTCCTTTGTCTTTACCCAAAAAGCATACTCTATCGCCTTTTTTTACGCCTTTAATTGCGGTTACATCTGCAACGGTCAGGTTCATACATACCCGACCGATAATCCTTGCCTTTTGACCATGGATGAGTACATCGCCCTTGTTGCTAAGAGATCTGCTCAGTCCATCAGCATACCCTGCTGATATCACAACTATCTTTCTTACACCATCGGTATAAAAGATTCGACCATAGCTGATCGGAGTGCCATGTTCAACCTTCCTTACCTGTATAACACTGGAGCAAAAGGCCATAACATGCTGCAGGGATGGGGGATTTACAAAATCTGTAGAGGGAAGTCCACCATACAAAATGATACCTGGCCTTACTATATCAAAATGGGCCTTTTTATATCTCATAATTCCTGCACTATTTGCAAGACTATTCATGGTGAGGTTAACTCCGAGTCTGCGGCTGACAGAAATGGCTTGTTTAAAATTTTTGATCTGAGCATTTGTAAACAGTGTATCTTGTTCATCTGCTGAAGAAAGATGGGAAAAGAGGCCTTCAACTGTTATCCCATTCATTTCTTTCAGCTGTTGTACGAAAAGACCTGTCTCACGAAAGTCGATACCAAGTCTGCCCATACCCGTATCAATTTTTAGATACACCTTGACAGCTCTTCCGTTTCTCTTCCCCTCCTCTGATAATATTCGAGCAGAATCGATATCATAGATAAGAGGAATGAGGCTGTACTTAGCCACCTTTTTTGCCTCTTGAGGTGTGTTTATTCCAAGTAAAATTACAACTGGTATGGCAACTCCTGCATTTCTCAATTTTATCGCTTCAGAAAGATAGTCTACAGCAAGTGAATCAATGTGAATTTTCTCTAATTCTCTAGCTACGGGGATCAGACCATGGCCATAGGCATCAGATTTGACAATTCCCATGATTTTGGTCTTTTTATCCACTAACTCCCTTATTTTTATAAGATTATCCTGTAGAGCAGAAAGATCAATGGTTACTTTGTTAGGTGATATTTTCATGATAACCAATTAAATTAGCTGATAATAGATATAATATCAAGAACTATGTAAAATCATTCGATTACATGGGAGTCATATGCAGACCTTAGTAAAGATTTTGGAGAAGCATTTGACATTTTTATCAACTTTAGGCACTTATAATTGTAGTTCACGTATCATTTTCTCTCTTAGGTTTATTCGCCTTCGCCAGAATACCCTGTAGCTTGCTACAGGGATGAATGGCGAGGTGAACCGCGCCGTAGCTCAAAGAGCGAAGGCGGGTTGGCTTCGGCGCAATTCCGCTGTGATACCCCGTCCCGCCCTAGCGGGACTGCGGGGAGCTTTATTGTAGTGAAAGAGGAATAACAATGCCTGTCTATCTCCAGGGCCAGATTGAAAGAATAACATATACCAACGATGAAAACGGGTATACTATCGCCAAGGTAAAGGTGCAGGGGCATCAGGGGCTCGTGACCGTGGTTGGAAACCTGATGGCACCTACCCCAGGGGAGATTATTAAAATGTATGGCGAATGGGTTAATCACCCCAGATACGGTGAACAGTTCAAAGTTGATCGTTACAAATCCTTGGTTCCTGCATCGGTTTACGGTATTCGAAAATATCTGGGCTCCGGTCTCATCAAGGGTATTGGTCCTATCATGGCCAAGAGGATTGTTGAAAGATTTGGCACAGAGACACTCGATGTTATCGAGAAAGAAATTGAGAAACTGGCTGAGGTAGATGGTATTGGCAAGAAGCGTATCGGAATGATACAACAGGCCTGGGAGGAACAGAAAGAGATCAGGGAGGTGATGATCTTCCTACAAACGCATGGGGTTGGTTCAGGTTATGCCACGAAAATATTCAAACAATACAGAAACCGATCAATAATGGTTGTAAAGGAAAATCCGTACCGCCTTGCAACAGACATTTTTGGTATTGGGTTTTTGACTGCTGATCGCATTGCGGAAAAACTGGGATTTTCCAGAGATTCTGAATTACGGGCTGAAGCAGGCATACTCTATGTCCTCAACCAACTCGCTGATGAGGGCCATGTCTATTACCCGTATGAACCGCTCGTTCAAAAGTGCCAGGAAATCCTTGGTGTGGATCAAGAGGTCATTGTCAAGGCAATGAGTGTCATCGCAGAGAGCAGAATGATTGTCATCGATGATCTAAAAAAGCATGTTGATGATTTCAAGGAAAATAATAAGGCGGTATATCTTGCCAAGTTTTACCTTTCTGAAACAAGCATTGTCACCCGGATGAAAACCCTGATACATACTCCTAAATCAATACGGAATATTGATTTGGATAAAGCCATAGAATGGGTGCAACGGCAACTTCCTATTACCCTGGCAGAAAAACAGATAGAGGCGATAAAATGCGCTGTTGAAAATAAGGTGATGATCATCACTGGTGGCCCTGGTACAGGTAAAACAACAATCATTAATGCCATTCTTAAGATCTTTTCAGGGATCAGCGTAAAAATTATGCTTGCTGCCCCCACAGGAAGGGCTGCAAAGCGAATGAGCGAGGCTACCGGCCATGAGGCAAAAACCATTCACCGAATGCTTGAGTACAGCATTCAGAAAGGTGGATTTCAGAAAAATGAGCTCAGTCCCCTGAACTGCGATCTTATGATTATAGATGAGGCCTCAATGATTGATACGATCCTGATGCATCACCTCTTGAAGGCTATCCCTCACGGGGTTACCTTTATCCTGGTAGGGGATGTAAATCAACTTCCCTCTGTTGGGGCCGGAAATGTGCTCAAAGACATTATCGCATCCGGTGAAATGCAGACAGTCAAGCTCAATGAGATTTTCCGTCAGGCCAAGGAAAGCCTGATCATCGTCAATGCTCACAGAATCAACAATGGCCTGCTCCCCTCATTCAAATCTTTTGAGCAAAAACTGGATGATTTTTATTTCATTGAGCAGGAAGATCCTGAAGAGGTACTGAGAATTTTACTCGAACTCGTCAAGGAGCGCATACCACGCCGTTTCGGATTTGACCCTGTTAATGACATTCAAGTCCTTACCCCTATGCATAAGGGCATAGTGGGGGCTGGAAATCTGAATAAAGAATTGCAAAATATGCTGAATCCGGGTGAAGACGGCGTTATACGAGGAGGACGGAATTTCAGGGTCCATGACAAGGTAATGCAGATCAAGAATAATTATGATAAAGAGGTTTTCAACGGTGACATTGGAAGGATAACACGTATTGACCCTGAGAATCAGGAGGTAACTATCTCTTTCGATGAACGAGATATTCCATATGATTACACTGATTTAGACGAAATCGTTCTGGCCTATGCAGTATCAGTTCACAAATCTCAAGGCTCTGAATATCCAGCTGTTATTATGCCCATTCTCACCCAGCACTTTGTACTTTTACAAAGGAACCTGGTGTATACAGCTGTGACCAGAGGCAGGGATTTGGTGGTGATGGTTGGCACTAAGAAGGCACTTGCAATTGGGGTTAAGAATGATAAGACACAGAAACGATATACCCATTTGAGACACAGGCTGAGCTGATCATTTGTTGAAGATTTCTTTCAGCTTTAACCAAAGAGATTTCGGAGGTATAATGCTATATGGTTCTTTGTGAAGGGCATGGAGATAGGCCCGGTCACTATTACCGATAGCACGGGTAAGAAGGTAAATAAAAAATGGGACCGTATATTTACTAACAAGGAGAAAACATATTGCTATCTGAGCTAAAAATCACAGAATTTCTTTCAAAGACAGCATCAAGTGAGCCTGTCCCTGGTGGTGGAAGCGTATCTGCGCTTGGAGCTGCTATGGCAGCAGCTTTGTCCGAAATGGTGGCCAGTATCACCATTGGTAGAAAAGGATTTGAGACCTATGAAAAAGAAATGCTGGCAATTGTTCAACGGGCGCAAAGTTTAAGAAAGAAATTGGTTGAAGACATAGATCGGGACTCTGATGCCTACAGTCAAGTGCTTGCAGCATTGAGGCTTGCAAATGACACGGAAGAACATAAAAATGAGCGCAGTCAAGCGGTACAGGATGGATTGAAACAGTCTGCATTGATTCCGTTGGGCGTTGCTAAAGATGCCTCCGAACTTTTGGATCTGGCAGAGAAGGTTGCAGCTAGGGGCAATAAAAATGCAATCACAGATGCTGCTGTGGCGGCAATGATGGCTAGAACAGCCATTCTTGGCGCCCTCTTAAACGTAAAAATCAATTTGAAGTCCATAAAAGACATCTCTTTTGTAACAGATGTGGCAGATCAAGTCCAGAAGATTGAATCCAGGGTTGAGCGCAAGGAAAAAAATATCCTTAATCAAATTGATTTATAGATCTGTGTGTAACTGTTAAAAACCTTGCCTTTCGTATTTAATCCCGGATAGGTTTTTGACCATGTCAGTGGCTTGAGTAATAATGCCGTCAAACAGTTCTTTCACTGATGGTATATCATGAACCATACCCACACCCTGACCGCAGGAGATAATGCCCGCATTTAAGTCCCCCTTGTCGTACATCATCTTGGCCTTTTCTCCGGCAACAATCTTCAGAATTTCGGCCAAATCGGCTTGGCCAGCCTCAAGTTCAGCACATTTGTTGGCCGCAGTGTTGACCCAAACTCTGTGGGTGGCGCCGATGGAGCGCATGATCAACATGGTGTCCAGCTCACTGGCCTGAACCAGCGCTTTTTTCAAATTCTCATGAATCGGAGCCTCTTGGGTAGTGAGCAAACGGGTGCCAATAATCACACCCTGAGCTCCCAGGGATAATACCGCAAGAAATCCTCTGCTGTCCGAGACACCCCCACCGCCAATCAGCGGTACCTTGATAGTCTCCGCCACACGTGGAACCAGGACAAAGGTTCCGATATCCAGTTTGCCAGTAGCGCCCCCATTCTCGTAGCCGACCACGGTAATGATGTCGGCACCCATATCCTGGGCCTTAAGGGCATAGCGGAGACCTACACACTTGTGAATCCAGATTATTCCTGCTTCTTTAAACCGGGCATATAGGTCCACAGGTGCAGTGTGCCCCGATGTCTCCACGATTTTAACACCTTTTTCAATCAATACATCCACGTATTCATTATTGTCAATGGGGCGCATCATGGGAAAGAGGTTGATGTTGACGGCAAATGGATTATCTGTAAGGTCTAGAAGGCGGTCTATGGCCTCGGCAAATGCCTCGCGGCTTTCATACATGGCAGAAGCCAGAATACCTAAGCCCCCTGCGTTTGAGACGGTAGCTGTAAATTCCGGCGTCATTATCCACATCATGGTCCCCCCAACAATGGGGTACTTGATACCCAGCATCTCTGTAATCTTTGTCCGAAACATGATAACCTCCAATCTTCTTGTGTTGAGCACAATGGCTTCATGATACTTATCAAACAGGTTCAGGCTGTCAAGGAAATAATGAGGAGTGGCTGAAGTGACGAGATTGAAGGATAATGCAGCAAGTTATTCAAAGTATTCTCTCAATGTTTCCATGCGTCCATTTACCTGGTCTTTGACTTTATCGATGATTGTAGAATCTAGCCTCAGGAGGTGAGTAGAACCTGTGTCTTTCACATTTATTTCCGCTTTATCCGTTAGATAGTATCCCATGGACTTCACCAGTAGATTCGCGAGATGAACTATTAGTAGCTTCTTTGAGATAGGATCAGCCTCATGCAAAATGTTGTGGGAAAGAGCGATTTGGGTAAATCCGGTTGAGAATTTCTACTTCTTAAGTATGGCAAGACCAAACTTGCCGCGATGTGGCCGTATGTCTCATGAGAGC
>Ga0315553_10003993_pt1 | contig 11297 bp, 8 predicted proteins | sample SalMarSW160140MG_FD_203099 | JGI IMG/M metagenome (GOLD analysis project Ga0315553, IMG submission 203099) | Salt marsh sediment microbial communities from the Plum Island Ecosystem LTER, Massachusetts, United States - Salt Marsh Sediment SW1601-40 ... | reverse complement strand
GTTCACGTCGTAGCCGACACCGAAGCTGACAATCCGCGTGCGAAGCTTGTTCGTCTCGAGGACTTTGGCGGCGATGCGGCCTTCGTTGGTTTCGCCGGCCGTGGGGAGTCCGTCGGTCAGAAAGATAATGAAGTTGGGCCGCGTGTCGTCCTGGATCATGCCCAGGGCCGTCGACAGCGCCCCGTCGATGTTGGTGCTCCCGCCGGCATACAACCCCTCGACAAAGCCAATGGCCGCCTTGCGGGTATCCTCGTCGTACTTCTGCAGCTCAGGCTTGAACGACTCCACCGTGCTGTCGTACGCCACAATGTTGAACGTGTCCCCCGCGCGCAGGTTGTTGAGCACGAACTTGAGCGCCTCGCGGGCCTGCTCGATCTTCTTGCCGCTCATGCTACCGCTGCGATCGACGACGAAAATGACCGACTTGGCGGGCCGTTCGTCGGTGGCCGCCTTGATCTCGGGGCTGGCCAGCAGCAGGAAGTAGCCGTCCTCGTTCGGTTCGGGGCGGTAGCTGATGACGCTGGCCCCCAGGCTTCCGGCGGCCGTGTCGTAGAACAGACGAAAGTCGTTGGTAGGGACCTGATTCGACCCTTCGTACTTGACGACCGCGTGGTGATCGTCGGACCGCGTCACGTCGATCGAGTGCGTGGGGCTGTACACGCTCTTGATCTCGGCCGAGCTCTCGATCGATACGTCGAAGGCCACCTTCTCCACGGGCTGCGACGTGTACTTGGCCGTGGAGAGCGGGAACAGGAAATCGGTCAACTGGTGGTCCTTGCGCAAGAGCTGGCTATACCGCAGCGTCACCTTGCGCTCGGCACCCGGCGGCACCGGGAACACGCTCGTCTTGAACATGCCCGTGCCGATCCACTCCAGCAGGGCGGGGTCCTGGTTGCGGCGGATGTAGCTTTCGTAAATCTGCCGGGCCTCGGTGGCGGGAAGCAGCTTGGCTTCGTACTCGGTGCCGTCGACCATGAACGTGAGGCTGTCGATCGCTCCATCGTAGGGGAGCGGGAACACAAAGCTCACCTCCATCTGCCGGCTGCCCGTGTTGACGAACGACTGCGAAACCTGGGTCCGGGCCACCTGGTCGACGACTCGCGACTGGAGCGACAGCTCCTTGATGCGATAGCTCATGGGGGCCGGCTCGGGGCGCACGATGGGCCGGGGGAGCGGAACCGGCTGGGGCGGATCGACAACGATCAGCAGTCCCTGCCCCAAAGCAGGGGCGGAAAGCAACGCGAGGATCAGTCCTAACCCCAGTGTCCACAAGCGTTTCATGGCGATTGACCCCTATTGTGCGAAGTGGCGCGGAGGCGCGCAGCGTGCCCGATTCGATGGCGATTCCTAACCAACTGACGCCGCCGAAGGGCCGAAAGTTCCCGCGTGGCGGGAGAATGGGCGTCGGTTTGCGAGGGCGCGCTCCGCTGCGCGCGGAAGCGCCACATGAATGTGGCGGCTATCGCCGCGTGGCGATTACCAGCTTGAGCGCCCGAAAACGCGGCGCGAATACGCCATCCTTCACCTCCACCTCGAAGCCGGCATTGCCGAGCATTTTGGCGGCCTCGGGCAATAGAAACGTGAGGTAGTACATGATGAACGGGGGCTTGAACAAGGCATTACGCACGTGCATCGCAGCGTTGAATCCCCTGGCTAGCCAATACGGCGCCGACCAGCGCGGCGGCAGGTACGTGGTGGGGAAAAGGAAACGTCCCCCCGGCCGCAAGACCTTGTGTACCTCGCGGGCGAAGCGCGACTCGTCGCGAGGCAGAATATGCCCCAGCGCACCGAAGCAGACCGCCGCGTCGAACTCGGCCTCCCAGGGCATGTCCAGCACGTCGCCGTGGACAAGCTCGATGGCTGCTTCACCGGGTGCGTCGGCCAGCGACTGCCGCGCGACCTCGAGCATCCCGCGGCTGAAGTCGATCCCCACCACGCGCTGGCGGCACTTGGGCCGTAGCATTCGCATCGCTGCCCCGGTGCCGCAGCACACGTCGAGCGCCGCGTCGATGTTTCGGTCCGCGCCCACGTGCGGCGCAATCGCATCGATGATCGACTGCGGCGTGCGGAAGGGGGTGAAGTCGAACTTCGGCGCCAGAAGATCGTAGCCGCGCTCGGTGGAAGAGAGCGCCTGACGAGCCAACTCGAAGAACGTCGGGCCCTTGGGGTGGAACATCGCGCCGCGCCCCCCCGAGCGGCCGAGTCTTGCGGCCGAGTCTCGATCGCTGAATCTCAAAAGCCGCGGCGAAAGCGTGGGCCAACCGCCGGCCGACTCTCCGGTCCAGCCGACTCATCGCCATCGGACCGGATGTCGTCGGATTTCGGGTCGCCTGATGCGGCCGCGCCGGGTGGCGGATTGTCGGACTGAGAATCGGTCGCCGGTGCGTCGCCCGAGTCCGCATCACTCGGCAAACCTTCGCCGGAGGGCGAACCGCTGTCCTGCGTTTCCGGCGGCCCAGGCCGCTCGTCGCCATTTGGGCCACGGCCACGACCGCCGCGCGGACCCCGACCCGAATCGCCTTGCTGCGGACCGCCGCGATTGTCGTCGCCACGTGGTGGACCGCCGCGGCGCGGGCCTCCGCCGTTACCACGCGGCGGCCAGCCGCCCTGCCCCGATCCTTCTTCCCGCCAGGGCTCGTAGAGATGCGCAAAATAGAGCCTGCGCAGTTCCCAATTCCGCTGTTCGCGCGGAAGGTTTTCCAGACGTTCGCGAATGCGCTCGGCCTGTGGCTCATCTAGCTTCTTTTGCTCGTTCAAGTAGTCCGCATAAAACTTCTGCAGGTCCTCGTTGCTGACTTGCCAGGAAAAGCGAGAGAACATGGCGGCGCCAATCCAGCCCCGCACCAGCTCCGCCTCGTTGCCGGCGGTGCGAGCCTGTTCGAGCGCGGCCCGGGCTTCCGGAGACAGCCGACTCTCTAACAGGCTGACGTCCTGCTCGTCGGGCAGCGCGAGCGACCGGACGTGGCGCCGCTGGTGCAGCGCAAAGAGCAGCACGCGGCGACGTTTGGCGTCGTCGGTGATCGCGCGAACCTTGGGCTGATTCACAGTTGGCAGAGCGGACAGCAGCTCCTCCTCGTGATTCCGCACGACATCGTCGAGCCATTCGAAGATGCTGCGCAGGTCTTCTTGATTCAGCTTCTCGTTGGCGGCCAGGTTGCGTAAGTTCTGCCTCTCTTGCTGCTGCCGCAACTGGCGAATCAGGGCCACACGCTCTTCGATGGGCGCCGTCTCCAGGTCGGTCCGCTGCTTGGGCGAAAGCGATTTGAGCCACTCGTGGTAGTTAACCAGGATTCGGCTTAATTGCTCGGCGTTGGGGTCCGCCAGTAACTCCTCGTGCATGGCCCGAATCTGCTCCTGCCGCTCGGGCAAGAGAGCGTCGAAGCGTTCCTTCTTGTTGCGGAGCTCCTCCTTTTCGACAGGCGTCATCGCTTCGAGCCGCGCGCGGCGCTGGTCGAGCGTTTCGCTGGCGAAGTCGATGGGCGAAGCGGCGGCGGCCAACAGCGCGAAACCGCCCAAGAGCAGGCAAAGAATCTTACAGCGCATCTTGCACCTCCTCGACGGACTCCTCGACGGACTCTTCGACGAACAGTCCTTCGCGGTCGAGCGTGCGCAAGAACTCCACGCTTTCCACGTGCATGTACAGATCGACGTTCTCAATCACCGGCAGGTCGCGCAACAGCGCGCGGTCGGGCGCCGACAGGTGATTGTCCAGCAGCGTGTAGCCCACCACGGCCGCCGCCAGGCAAGCCCCCACCCAACCCGCGATCGAAAGGCCGCGGCGAACTTTCGTGGCCGTGCGATCGCGGTGGATGTCGTCGGACGTGCGCACCGCCACCATTTCCACCGTGGTACGGGCGAAGTTCTCGTCGGCTTCGGCGTAAGGGAGGTGGTCCAGCATGTCCCACGCCTGCTGATACTGCTGCAAGCGCTGGCGATACTCGGCGTCGTCTGCCAGACGACGCTCGACCTGGGCGACGGCCTGCGAGTCGAGCTCGCCATCGAGATACGCCACGAGCTCGTCGGCGTCGACGCCTTCGATTTCGGGCTGATGCGGGTTCATGGCGACTCCCCCTCCCTCACGTAGGGCTCGAGGATGGTTTTCAGGTTGCCGCGGGCACGCGACAGCAACGATTTAATGGCTTGGGGGCTCATTCCCATGGTCTGTGCGATGTCGCCGTAGCTCATTCCCTCGAACTTGGAAAGGAGCACCGCCATCCGCTGCCGCTCGTTGAGCGACTCCATAGCCAGGCGAACGATTCCGGCCGCTTCCGATTTGTCGACAATTCGCGTGGGCATCTGGCCGCTGGCGGCCAGGGCGATCTGATCCAGGTTTTGGGCGGGCGACGCGCCGCTGCTGCGCGGCGTAATGTTCACTTCTCGGCGGCGGGACTTGCTCCGCAAGTGGTTGCGCGCGACGTTGTTGGCAATCGTGTACAACCAGGTGGAAAACTTGGCCCCGGGCACGTACGACTTGCGAGCCCGAAACACCCGCAGGAATACCTCCTGCGCCAAATCCTCGGCCTGCTCGCGGCCGTGCACCAAGTGCTCGAGCACAGTCAACAGGCGACTCTGGTAGCGGCGCACCAACTCTTCGAACGCGGCGGCGCTGTCGTTGCGCACCTGCAGCATCAGCCGCACGTCGGGATCGAGCGACTCGTACTTGCGTGCGCGTAGCGCCGATGACTCGCTAACCGCCACGGGGCGTTTTCCCCCCATGATTTCGTTGCGCTTGCCCCTTGCTCAACCCTCGTTCAAGTGTATGCCGCCCAGCCGGATTCTACCAGCGGGACGGCCCTGGCAAGCGCATCGCGGCGGTACGGCGGTCGTCTGATAACATCCAACCCCGACGCCGGGGTAAGGTTCTTCTCGCCAAGGGGCTAGCGGGGGGGCGGAGGATGCCCGGGGGGGCGGAGCATGCCGTACTGAGCATTATCGGATAGGTGAAAGCGGAAAGCGGGCTGAAACGCGCGGGATGCGCCGTCGGCGCGGTTATGCCCGACGACGCCAGAGGGCCGACCAGGCCAGGGGTTCGACAGGGTGGCCTTCGATCACCACACCGTCGAATCGAAACTCGCGCAGCTCGACCAGCTCAAACAGGGGGGACAACTCGCGGCACATTTCCTCCTCGTGAACTTGCGGTGGCCCTTCCTCCTGTGGGCGCGCTTCGTTGGCGTTGCCCGCAAGCGTCAAGTAGAGCCCACCGGAGCGCGTTGTTCGCGCCAGCACGTCGAGAAACACCGCCAGGCTGGCGCGGCGCATGTGATGGTACACGCCGCGATCGAAGACGAAGTCGAACGGCGGGCCCAACGGCGGTAGCGCCGCGATGTCGGCCACGTGAAACTCGATGTTCACTCCCGCCGCCTGGGCCTTTTGCTGCGCCCGCTCGATGGCCACCTTCGACACGTCGACGGCGGTCACCTGGAACCCGCGCCTTGCCAGCGCGATGGCGTTGGTCCCCGACCCGCACCCCAGCTCCAACATGCGGCAGGGGGCAATGCGTTGCGCGTCGAGCACGCGGAGCAGTTGGTTCGACGGCTGGCCCGAGTCCCAAGGCGTTTCGCCCGCAGTATAGCGCTGATCCCAATCGGGTTTTTCGTCGGCCATGGGGGAATGTCCGTCCTTGTTAGTTGCGGCGGGAGGGGGCAATCTCACGACTGGCGCAATCCCCCCGTGGGCAGCTTTGTGGAAACCATCGGCTCAAGTTGATATGTTAGGACCGGTGGCCGCCAGTCCACAACCCGGTTAGCCGCGACGCGAGAGCGGAGCGCGCCCAACGATGCATCGCCACTATCCCACGATTGCCCGATTCACCACCGCGTTGTTTCTTGCAGCGCTCGCGTGCGGTGTGGTCTCCTCCGACTCGCTGCTCGCCGACGATCCCGACGCCCGCGTCGCTGAACGCAAGAACGACACTGCGACCGGCGCGAATGGCGAAGTACCCACTTTCCGCCGCGACGTAATGGCCGTCCTAAGCAAGGCTGGCTGCAATGCCGGCGTGTGCCACGGCAACCGACACGGCAAGGGTGGATTCAAGCTTTCGCTCCGCGGTCAGGACGCCGACGGGGACTACGACGCCCTGACGCGCGACCAGGCGGGCCGCCGGGTCAATCTGCTCGATCCGCCGCGCAGCCTGATCCTGCTCAAGCCCTCCGGCCAACTCGCTCATCAAGGGGGCGTGCGGTTTCATCGCGACGACGTCGAGTATCAGATTCTGCTGGCGTGGCTATCGGCCGGAGCGCCGCAGTCGGACGAGGCGGCTCCGAGTCTCGTTCGCCTCGAAGTCGTGCCCTCCGAGCAGGTGCTCGTCGAACCGACCAAAGAAATACAGCTTGCGGTGACGGCCTTCTTCTCGGACGGCACGCGGCGCAACGTGACTCAGTTGGCAGTGTACGAACCGTCGAACAACGTCGTCACGGTTGAACGGCAGGGGCTCGTCGAGGGCCGGGCTCGCGGTGAGACGACGGTCGTCGTGCGGTACCTCGACCAGCAGACGCCTGTACGCCTGGCGTTTATCGAGAACCGCCCCGACTTCGCGTGGGAGAATCCCGCAGCCGACAATTACATCGACCGCCACGTTTACGACAAGCTGCGCACGTTGGACATGAATCCCTCGCCGCCGGCGGACGATGCCACCTTCGTCCGCCGCGCGTTTCTCGATGTCCTGGGAGTGCTGCCGACTGCCGACGAAGCTCGCGCATTCATGGCGGACAGACGACACGACAAGCGAGCCCGGCTGATCGACCAGTTGCTGGCGCGGCCGGAGTTCGCCGATCGCTGGGCACTGTTGTGGTCCGATCTGTTGCGCAACGAGGAAAAGGTGCTCGACCAGCGCGGCGTCGAGGTGTTTCACGGCTGGCTGCGGCAGAACTTTGCCGAGGGACGCCCGCTGGACGAGATGGTACGCAAACTGCTGACGGCGCGGGGAAGCACGTACGACGTGCCACCGGCCAACTTCTATCGGGCGCATCGCGACCCTTACGTGCGGGCCGAGACGGCGGCTCGCGTGTTTCTGGGAGTGAGGCTTGGGTGCGCGAAGTGCCACAACCACCCTTTCGACCGCTGGACGCAGGAGGATTACTACGATTGGGCGGCTGTGTTCGCGCGGGTCGATTACGAAATCGTGGAAAATCATCGCAGGGACAAATACGACCTGAACGAATTCATCGGTGAGCAGGTGGTGATGGTGCACTCCGAAGGCGAAGTGAACGACCCGCGCACGGGCGCCGCCGCTCCGCCGCGACTTTTGGGGGGCGAGGCGCTGTCGCTCACGTCGCAAGACGATCGGCTCGCGCCGATGGCCGATTGGCTCACGTCGCCCGATAACCGCGCCTTTGCCCGCACGCAGGCCAACCGCATCTGGTACCACCTGATGGGCCGCGGAATCGTGGAGCCGCTCGACGACTTTCGCTCCACCAACCCGGCGACCAACCCGCCGCTGTTGGACGCGCTGGCCGACGACCTGGCCGAGCACGGCTACAGCGTGCGCCACTTGGTGCGGGTGATTATGAGCTCTCGCGCGTATCAGGCTTCGGCCGAGCCCAACGACACCAATGCGGACGACGAGGGGAACTTCGCGCGGGCCGTGATTCGCCGCTTGACGGCCGAGGAAATGCTCGATGCCCAGTGCCAGGTGCTCGGCGTGTCGGCCGAATTCTCCGGCTACGATCCGGGCACGCGGGCCGGGCAGATTGCCGGAGTGCAGCGCGTGCGCAAGCGCGAACGAAAGGGCGGCGACGGCGACCGCTTCCTGAAGCTGTTCGGCAAGCCCGATCGGCTGCTGGCCTGCGAGTGCGAGCGGTCGAACGAGACGACGCTTTCGCAGGCGTTCTTCCTGGTGGGGGACGAGGGGATCAACGAGCGCCTGGCGTCGCCGGGCAACCGGCTCGACGAGCTGGCCCGGTCGTCGCCTTCCGATGCCGAGGCGGTGACCGAGTTATATTGGTCGGCGCTGGGCCGACCGCCATCGGACGAGGAGCTGAAAGCTTCGCTGGCGCTGTGTGCGGAGTGCTCCGATCGTTTCACCGCGCTGCAGGATATCGCCTGGGCGCTGTTGAACTCCAAGGAATTCTTGTTCCGTCGATGAGGCAACCTGAAATGAACCGATTCTGCCGGTGCTCGCTTTTGTCCGCCGTTGTTATCGCGGCCCTTTTTGCAATCGTATTCGCATTCCTCGCGGCCGCACCGGCGGGCAGCGCCCAGGCCGGTGAAAACGACAAGCGGCTCGACATCTACTGGGTCGACGTCGAAGGGGGCGCCGCCACGCTCATCGTAACGCCGGCGGGCGAGTCGGTGCTCATCGACACCGGCAATGCCGGCCGTCGCGACCCCGACCGCATTGCTCAGGTGCTCGGTCGCGAGGCGGGACTGCGGCGGATCGACCACCTGATTGTCACGCACTACCACGGCGACCACTACGGAGGCGCGAGCACCCTGGCCACGATCGTGCCCATCGGCACCGTGTACGACAACGGCGAGTTCGACGGAATGCCCGAGCCGCCTCCCAAGACCTATCGGGAGTTCGACTGCGAGAAGCGGACGGTCATCAACCCGGGCGACCAGTTATCCCTCAAACAGGCTGATGGCTCGGCACAGCTCACATTGCGCTGCCTCGGCACGCGACAAACATTCCTCGCGCCCGAGGAGGTCGATGCCGCCGAAACGCCCGACGAGATCGCGGCCCTGCACAAGCCCAAGGACCGTGACGGATCGGACAACGCCAATAGCGTGGTGATGCTGCTGTCCTTCGGGCCGTTTCGCTTCTTCGACGGCGGCGACCTCACCTGGAACGTGGAGAAAAACCTGGTGGTGCCCAATAACCTGGTCGGCGAGGTCGACGTGTACCAGGTGACGCACCACGGGCTCGACGCCAGCAATAACCCGGTCGTGCTGCAAAGCCTGCGGCCGAGAGTGGCCATCATGAACAACGGCTCGACCAAGGGGTGCATGCCCGAGGTGTTCGCGAACATCCAGGAAACGAAGTCGATTCTGGCGCTGTACCAGGTGCACAAGAACCTCCGCGACGACGGCAGCGTGAACAACGCGCCTGACCAGTACATCGCCAATCACGAGGCCGACTGCAAAGGCAACTTCATCAAGCTGTCGGTGGAGCCCGACGGTACAGGCTACACGGTTTCAATTCCCGCCAACGGGCACGAGCGAACCTTCGCCACGAAGGCCAAGGGGGAAAAATGAGCGACCGGCGCCATTGCGATAGAAAGCGCACCTTTGAGTTGGCCGCGCCGCCTTACCGCCTGGATCGGCGCACCGTGCTGCGCGCCGGGGGCCTTGGACTTTTGGGCCTCACTTTGCCGGGGCTGCTGCGGGCCGAACAAGACCAGGCCGACCGGCAACAGGGCGAACATCCAGCGCGATCGTTGCCCGTGCGTGCCAAGCGGGTGATTTTCCTGTTCCAATGGGGTGGGCCGAGCCACGTCGACATGTTCGACATGAAGCCCAACGCCCCCGACGACATCCGCGGCCCGTTGCACCCCATCAGCTCGAGCGTGCCCAGCATGCCGGTGTGCGAAAAGCTGCCCGAGATGGCCAAGCGGATGGACAAGGTCACGCTCATCCGCAGCGTTACCCACACGATGAAGAACCACAACTCGGCCGGCTACTACGCCCTGACGGGCCACGCCCCGCCGAGCGACGACCAGCGGCTCCGCGATTCGCTCGATCTGTATCCCGGCTACGGCAGTGTGGTTGACCGGTTGTCGCCGGGCAGTCAGGACATGCCCACGTTCGTTTCGTACCCGCACACGATTCGCGACGGCTCGATCACGCCGGGTCAGCACGCCAGCTTCCTGGGCAAAGTGCACGACCCGCTGTTTTTCCGCGACGACCCGAACTCGGCCGACTTCCGCCTGCCCGAATTGAGTCTGCCTTCGGGATTGCCGTTGGAGCGTGTGACGCGGCGGCGCGAGCTGCAGCGAATCGTCGATCGGCAAGCGCGGCTGCTGGAACTGTCGGAAGAGGCTCGCGGCCTCGATCAGTACTACGACCGCGCCATCGGCATGCTCACGTCGGACCGCGTGCGGCAGGCGTTCGACCTGTCGGCCGAGCCGCCCGAGATTCGCGACCGATATGGCCGCACGACCTACGGACAAAGCTGTCTCTTGGCGCGGCGGCTGGTCGAGTCGGGGGTAAAGTTCGTCACCGTGTACTTCTCCGACACCATCGGCGGGCAGAGCACGACCAGCGGTGGCTGGGACACGCACGGTTTCAACAACACGCGGATGTTCCCCATCGTCGAGCAATACCATTTCCCCATGACCGAGCAGACGCTCCCCACGCTTTTGGACGACCTGGAAGAGCGGGGCATGCTCGACGACACGCTGGTGCTGTGGATGGGCGAGTTCGGCCGCACTCCCAAGATCAACGAGAACACCAGCCGCGACCACTGGCCCAACTGCTACACGGTGCTGATGGCCGGCGGCGGCGTGAAACGCGGCTACGTGTACGGCGCCTCCGACGCCAAGGCCATGTTCCCCGACGAACACCCGGTGCGTCCCGAGGATCTGGCGGCCACGCTGTACTACCTGTTGGGCATCGACCCGGCCAGCGAAATCTATGACCGCCTCGACCGCCCACTACCCATCGGCGGCCGCCCGGTGTTGGACGTGGTGGCTTAGGGCTTATCCGAAAACCGTCGGGGACTGGCTCATTTTGCGGAGCCGTACGAAAATGCAACACCTTCTCGGCATCGGCGGAGCAAAATGTGCCTGTCCCCTTCTCTGAGATGGTTTTTGGATAAGCTCGTAGTTCCGACTCTCACACGCGCGGGAGAAAAACCATGATTCGCTCATTGCTATCCGTCTGCCTGTTTCCAGCCGCTGCGATTTGCACGTTGCTCGCCGCCACCGCGCCGATCGCCCGCGCAGCCGATGCACCAATGAAGGCGCTGATCGTCGATGGCCAGAACAACCACGGCGTGTGGCCCAAAACGACGCAGATGATGAAGCGATACCTGGAGGAGACGCGGCTCTTTACGGTCGACGTCGCCACGACGGCTCCCGAGGGGACCGATCCCGATTTCCACCCAGACTTCTCGAAGTACAACGTCGTCGTGTCGAACTACAACGGCGCGGCGTGGCCCGAGGAAACCCAGAAGGCGTTCGTCGAGTACGTTCGCGGCGGGGGCGGATTCGTGGTCGTGCACGCGGCCAACAACTCCTTCGGCGACTGGAAAGAGTACAACGAGATCATCGGGCTGGGCGGCTGGGGCGGCCGCGACGAGAAGAGCGGACCCTACGTGTACTTCGACGACAGCGGCAAGGCCGTGCGCGACGAAAGTCCCG
>Ga0315553_10003991_pt1 | contig 11302 bp, 11 predicted proteins | sample SalMarSW160140MG_FD_203099 | JGI IMG/M metagenome (GOLD analysis project Ga0315553, IMG submission 203099) | Salt marsh sediment microbial communities from the Plum Island Ecosystem LTER, Massachusetts, United States - Salt Marsh Sediment SW1601-40 ... | reverse complement strand
AACCTATCATCGTGGTTAGCGCCTTGGTGATGGCCGAATCCAGCGCTTACGGGCGGTTTCTGATGGCCCATGAGTGCAGCCACCACACACTCGGCCACGTTGCCGCCTACCACCGGGAACTGGGTCACTTGGGGCCCCAACCCTTCTTCTATCTTGCGCCGCAGTTGAAGCACATGGAGCTTGACGCCGATTGCAACGCCGTGCGCATGCTGAAGATAAAGAAAGAGCCGGAAACGATTGAGGCGGCTCGTCAAATGATGCTTACGTTTGGCAACAAGCCCACCGGGGCCTATTATCCGACTGGTGTCGAGCGGGCTGACAATATCGCCAAATGCGCCGCAGAGAACTAAGGGGCGGCGCCGACTAGGCGCGCTCATATCTCTCCAATCGCTTGGCAAATTTCCGCCATTAGTCAGCAGAGGCACCAATAAGGGAGAAGCCCGACTCACACGCAGGGATCGGGGGGCGCCCGGCTTCTCTACTCTACTGCGCGGTCAGGGCCTTAAAGGCGCTTGCCAGACGGGGGAACTGCCATTTCCAACCGCTAGCGCAGAAACGGCCAAGACCGGCGTTTAGTTCCGCGCCAAACACTGACGCTTTGCATGCTGGCCCATTTCCTTGCTTCCCGTAGGCCGGCCTGGCACCGGCGCTTGGGCGCTGTGCTATGGTCTCCTCCGCTTGTGCCGAGGCGACGACGAGAGCAAGAGGCAGCTTTGACGAGCGCTTGGATGTGGAGGGGGCTGAGACGGAGCCTGAGCCGGCCGCTGGTGCTCGCGGCGGCGTTGACCGTGCTCGCGGCCGTTACCGGCGCCTCCGCCGATGATGACACTGTCGGTGGCAAGCTCCGTGTCTGCGCCGACCCGGCAAATCTGCCCTTCTCCAACGAGAAAGGGGAGGGCTTCGAGAACAAGCTCGTCGATCTGATCGCGGCCAAGCTCGGCATGACCGTGGTCTACACTTGGCTGCCGCAGGTGGTCGGTCATGTGGCGAGGCTCCCCGACGCCCGGGAATGCGACATTCTCATGGGCTATGCGCAAGGGGCGGGCACGATCGAGGACACCAATCCCTACTACCGGACGTCCTATGTGTTGATCTACCGCAAGGGCGACGAAGGCCTCGCCGGTGTCACGAACCTCTCGGATCCGCGGCTGAAGGACAAGACCATCGGCATCGTAGCGCGCACGCCACCCTTCAGCCTCATGGCGATGAACGGGTTGGTGGCCAACGCCAAATCCTTCGAGAGTCCGGACGAAGACCCAGGCGCCGCCGCCGAGGACGTGATCGCGGCGATCGCGTCAGGCGCGGTCGACGCCGGCATCTTGTGGGGGCCGCTTGGCGGCTACTATGCGCGCGACGCCAAGGTGCCGCTCGTGCTCGTGCCATTGGCCAAGGAGAAAGCAGGACCGGCAACGGTTTACGGCATCACCATGGGGCTGCGCCCGAACGAGCCGGAGTTGAAGCACAGGCTCAACAAGATCATCGCAGAGAACCAGGCCGACATCTACGCCATGCTGCGCGAATACAACGTGCCGCTGCTGGACGAGAACGGCAACCTGATCGCCGCGCCTCCCACCGCGGAGCGGTGAGAGCTGCCCGCAACCCCGCTACATCTTGCAGGTGCTCTCCGGCTCGTCGATGCCGAGCGTATCCATCTCGATGTCGGGATGGCTCGCATGGGGAAAGCCCTTCTGCGGCGAGATCGAGACCGGAACCTTATCGGTGGCAATCAAGAGCGGTTGCCGGAACTGACCGTCCCAAGGGCGGAATTGCTGCTTGACGCCCTTGAAAGGCGCAAGCTGGATGCGGTCGCTGTGGACGAACTTGTCGACTTGCGCGAAAGGCGCGCCGTGGTTTCGCGTCACCGCCTCGCCGATGGTCCGCGCCGCCACATACGCCTGATAGTCGATCGGCAGGATTAGCCGCCTGTAGTCCCTTTGGAAGTGGTTGTTCATCTGGGTGGCGCCCCACTTCTCGTGCCCTGGGCTCCAGGTGGTGGCCACGAGACCGGTGGTGCCCGCTACCGGCCGCGGCTTGCCACCGCCCCGGTAAGGCATGAAGGGACCGAACAGCTGATCTTCGTCGGCGACGATGATGACCTGATAATCGGGGTCGGCGGCGAATGTCGAGTCGGCGCTGGCCTGCTTACCCGGCGGGATCATGCCGATGTCGTCGCGGCGGCCGCCTGAGAGATCCTTGTATTCCCGGTTGTCGACGATGGTGGCGCCGAACCGTCCAGCGGCGCGCTTGATGGCATCGGCGTAAGCGAGGTCGCCAGGCGTCGAGCCATGAACGAGGAGCCAGTTAGTCCATTTCTTGACGACGAGATATTGCGCCAGCGCATCGGCGAGCATGTAACGGTCAGGGACCACATGCATGACATTGGCGCGACAATCCTGCTGCCTGAGCGACACGTCGGTGGCGCGAATATTGAAAAGGAGAATGTCCTTGCCCTTGGCCCAGTCAGCAAGCTTGAGCAGGGTGTCGGCCGAGGCGTCGACGATGATGTAGTTGTGGCCGCTGTCGTAAAGCCCCTCTAGGGCTTCGACGGCCTTCTTGGGCGTGACCGTCTTCACGTCGAGTGAGTAGACGTCGCCCATGAACTTGCCGCCGGCATTGTTTTCGCCGATGGCGAGTTCGGCGCCAGCGACACCGGCATTGGCGGGCTCGAGATCCATGCGTGAGGAAGGCCGGGGCTGGTCAGCGGACTCGCGGATATAGCCGATCTTCACCGGGGTGAGCGGCGGCGATTGCGGCATCTGCACCATGACGCCGCCTTGCTTTGTCGGGCTCTCGGCGGCGGGAGTGCTCGGAGCTGGTGCTCCGGCTGATGATTGCGGGTCGGCAAGCGCACGGCCATCACCCCAGAGCGAGACGCCGGCAGTGAGCAGTCCAAAGCAAAGCCCGGCGAGCCAGACTTTTCGCAAGGAAGGGGCATTGGGATGCATTTTTGATCCTCTGGCTAAGGATCGGGCATGGTAGCGACAATCAAACAGGCATTGCAAGGTGGCAACAGCGGCGGGAAAAAGACGCACCAATCGTGCCACGGCTTGAGCAGCTCCGGCGGCGTGGCACGCAAGCCTCGCCGCGCTGCAACAATAAGCGGGGAACTGGGCGAAAGCGTCTAGCTATCGGCCATCGCCGGCGAACGTTCGTTACGCTTCGCGGCGCCAGGGGCATTGCGGGGATTGCGATAGATGAAGGGCTTCGGCGGCTCGGCAGCCTCGGCGCGAGCGAGCGCCACCATCTCGCCGTGATAGGGCGAGAGCGCGCAAGCTGGGTCGGTATTGCGTGGGTCGCCGGTAATGGCCATGGCCTGGCAGCGGCAGCCGCCCCAATCGATCTCGCGGAAGGCGCAAGACCGGCACGGCTCCTTCATCCAGCCAGTGCCGCGGAAGGCGTTGAAGGCATCGGAATTGAGCCAGATGTCGCGAAGGGGCCGGTCCTTCACATTGTCGAATTTGAGGTGAGGGATGGATTCCGCCGCGTGGCAGGGCAACACCTTGCCTGAAGGCGTGATGTTCATGAAGCCCTTGGCCCAGCCGCCCATGCAGGGCTTCGGCCGCTTGGCGTAATAGTCCGGCACCACCATGTCGATGGTGAGCACGCCCTTGAGCCGCTCACGCGCGCGTTCGACGAGGTCGATCGACTGCACCGTCTGCTCATAGGTCGGGATCAGAGCAGCTCGATTGAGATAGGCCCAGCCGTAATACTGAACATGGGCGATCTCGAGCCGCTGCGCGCCGAGCTCAAGCGCAAGGTCGATATAGCGGCCGACATTATGGATGTTTTGGCGGTGGATTGGGGCGTTGACGGTCAGCGGCAGCCCGAGCTCCGTCACCCAGCGGGCGACGTCGAGCTTCTTCTGGGTCGCGCCGGGATAGGCGCCAATGCGCTCGGCGTTCTCGGCATCGACATCCTGGAACGAGATCTGCACGTGGTCGAGGCCGCGCTTGGCGAGATCCTCGAGGCGCGCGCGATTCAGTGTAACGGCGGCGGTGATCAGGTTGGTATAGAGGCCCGCCTTTGACGCCGCCGAGATGATGTCCTCCAGGTCCTTTCGCGCCGTCGGCTCGCCACCGGAGAGATGCACCTGAAGGATGCCCATGTCGCCCGCCTGCTCCATCACTGAGACCCACTCTTCGGTCGACAGCTCCATGTTGACGCGTTCGAGTTCGAGCGGGTTCGAGCAATAGGAGCATTGCAGCGGACAACGATGGGTGAGCTCGGCCAACAGGCCAACGGGCGCGAGCGCACACAGCGCCTCGCTCGCGTTCTCGCTACCGCTCACGCCGCTCGTGGGCTCGTCGTCCACGGTAATGGACTGAACATGCCCGTTCGCTTCCAGATCCTTCGCGCTCATGCCCTTACGTATCCCTTGTCGGCTAGGCCTTGCAGCAGCTCGACCACATCGGCCTTGATGACCTCGACCGGCGCCGAATATTCGGCCGCCAGCGCTTCGGCGATCTCCGCCACAGTTCTATTGCCGTCGCAGAGCTTGAGCACCGCGACGGCTGTTTCATCCGGGGTCAGAATGCGCTCCGGCGCCAACAGCACCCACCGGCCCCGGCCAGCGTCGTGGCGAAGCTTGAGATAAGTCGGGAGTCGTGGCCGCGTCTGCTGGTCGACGATCAGCCTCGCAGCGGACGTGGTCCCGGTCATCTCGTCACTCCGGCACGAAGGCTCCGGGCGGAATCATCCCGGGGTCGTAATAGGCCAAATAGAGCGCATCGAGCTGCGCCCAAAGCACATTGCATTTGAACCTCAGCGCATCGAGGGCCCCGGCCTGAGCCTCCGGCGTCCGCGCATTGCGCTTCACGTAGTCCAAGGCGTAGTCGGCGTCGCGCGGCGCCTGCGCGAGGCGGCGCTTGAAATATTGCATGACGTCGTCGCTGATGAAGTCGTAGTTCTCGAGCATGCCTGCGATCCGCTCCTTGTGGATCTTCGGCGCAAACAGCTCGGTGAGAGAGGAGGCCACCGCCTCGACGAGCGGCTTCTCCCGGACAAAATTGACATAAGCCTCGACCGCGAAGCGGGTCTCGGGGAGGGCGCCCTTCATGGAGACCACATAGTCCCGGTCGAGGCCAAGCCCGTCGGTGAGGGTCAGCCAGCGCTCAATGCCGCCTTCCTCCTCGCCATAGCCGTCGTGATCGTGAATGCGGTGGATCCAGTCGCGGCGAAGCTGCCGGTCGTGGCAGCGGCTGATCAGAGCCGCGTCTTTCCGCGGCACCGCCGACTGATAGCAGTAGCGGTTAAGCGCCCAGGCTTGAACCTGACCCTTGTTGAGCTTGCCGCCATGCAGGAGCTTATGAAACGGATGCTTGTCGTGATAGCGCTCGGCGCCGATGGCACGAAGCTCTTGTTCAAGTTCCTCGGGACTCATGATCTTGGTCACGGCTCAGACCTCTTTGATCGATTGCCTATAAGGAGACAACATCGTCAAGCTCTGGCAGGCACCGCCTTGACGCGCGTCAACCTCAAACTCCAACCTCGAAGAGAAAGCCGCCATTATCGTTAATTTGGTCGCTTTCCTCCCGAATTTAACATGGGGAGAGCGGATGAGAGTTGCATGACGCTTCCATGAATACTGCCTGCATACCACATTAAGAAAATCTGAACGGGAACTTTCGGTAGTTTACTGCTGACGCCTTCGGCCAGGACAGAAGTTGCCAAAAAACGAAACGGCGACCCTGCGCCAGCCGGGCCGCCGTCCGATTTCCGAGGATGAGTAGAGACGGACTAAGCGCGATCCAGCTCAGCCGGCAGGTAGCTCGTAACCTCCATGCCGGACTCCGTCTCCTCAACCGTCGGCTTGTGCCACTCACGCATTATGACTCTCCTCAAGTTGCGGTTTCAGGCTCAAGCGTCTGGCCCAGCACGGCCGCGGACTTGAACTTACGGAACGGCCGCGCCAAGCCTTGCACTTCTATATCGGCGTTCACCATGATAATTTCCAATCGTATTTCCTTATTTGAAGCATAAGAGGACCTTATCGGCATGGTGAGCTTGCGGCAGTTGCGTTACCTCGAGGCTCTGGCGGAAAACCTGCATTTCGGTCGCGCCGCGGAGGCCTGCGCGGTGAGCCAGCCGGCGCTCAGCATGCAGATCAAGGAGCTGGAGGAAGAGCTTCAGGTCAGCCTGGTCGAGAGGCGGAAGTCGGGAGTTGAGCTGACCGAACAGGGCGAGGAGATCGTCAGGCGGGGGCGGACCATTCTGGCCTCGGTGCGCGATCTGCGCGACTACGCCAAGCATCAGGAGAAGGTGCTGTCAGGCACCTTGAGGCTCGGCGCCATCCCATCGATCGCGCCGTACCTGCTGCCAGAGGCGCTGCCCGAATTGCAGCGGCGGTTTCCCGAGCTCAACCTTCAGCTTCGCGAGACCATCACCGAGACGCTCGTGCGTGAGCTGATCGGTGGCGATCTCGATCTGATCCTGATTGCGCTTCCGATCGAAGATCCAGAGATCGAAACCGCCTATCTCTTTGACGACAAGTTCGTGCTGGCGATGCGAGCCACCAAGGGCCCCCGGCAGCGCACCGCAACGCCGGACATGCTCCTTCACGATCGACTCTTGCTGCTGGAGGAGGGTCATTGTCTCCGCGATCAGGCGCTGTCGTTTTGCCGTCTTGTTACCCCTGAGGCCAGGGAGAGTTTTGGTGCCTCGAGCCTCGCCACCATCGTTCAGATGGTCGCGCATGGCTACGGCATCACGCTCCTGCCGGAGATGGCGATTTCAAGCGAGGTGCATCACCGCGACGACATTCGCCTGTTGCGCTTCGCCAAGCCTGAGCCAAAACGCGAGATCGGGCTTGCCTGGCGCAAGACCTCGCCGCGCAAGGCGGACTTCAAGGCGTTCGCGGCCCTGTTGCAAGAGGTCGCGGCGAAGTCCTGCAAGACCTGACTAGGGGGAGGGGGTTGGTGTTGGCGGGGCGATCGATCCCGTCGACTCCGAAGCTTCTCCGATCAGGCGGAAGGAATCCCGGAACCGATCGGCGTCATCGCTCGGAACATGGCCGCGCGGGCCGGCCGTGATTAGCATGTAGATGCGGTCGCCTGAGGGCACGATGCTCACCTGATGATTGAGCTTCGCCCTGCTCTCATCGGTGATCGCCTCATAGCCGTCCTTGCCGGCGATCGTCTTGGCGCCGCGTTTGCGCACCCTCGAGGAGCTCTCCTTGGCGTAGGCCGAGATCATCTTGATGTAGAACCGTTCATCGGGGTGAGGCGCCTTGCCTTCGGGATATTCGAGCACCACAACGGTGTAGACGGTGTCCTCGCCGTCATAGGCCCGGAAGCTGCGCCGAATGAGCGGGTTCTGGCCGGCGACTGGCTCGCTCTCCATTTTGGGCGCGGTGGGGAAGGATACGGCAAAGCCACGCTCCGGGGCTTCGAACTCGGTCCATTGAGCCTGTTCCTCTTGCGGCGGAGCCGTGTCCGGCTCCTCAGCCATGGCACCTGCCGCTCCGGCAGCGAGCAGCATCCCCGCGATCGCGACCTCCCGAACTGCCATCACCGAATCGTTCCCCCGAAAATTCGCCGGATCCGCATCCTAGCCGATCGTTCCCGCTGGTCCACCTCGACCTGCGGGCTTCTAGCCCGGCTCCTCGCTTCGCGGCCAGGAGGCGGCCTTGGCAGCCCTCTCATACATGTCTTTGGCGTCCTGCTTCAGAGCCTCGCGCGAGTCAGGCCTGAGATAAAGCATGTGGCCACCGGCATAGTTCTCGATCTGGATCGGCTTGGCGCGGGGCAGCACCGGCAACTGTCCGACGAGATAGGTCGACGCAAGATAGGGCGTGATCAAATCGGTATAGCCACTGGCGATCAGGACCCTCAGCTCCGGGTTGGCGGAGCGGGCCTCTTGAAGCTCATCAATGACACCGGCATAGCCCTGATGCGTGGCGCTCGTGCCGAAGTCCCATTTAGAGCGGGTGGTGCGATTGAGGAGCTGATAGCTCGCGTCGGTCTTGTAGTTGAGCTCGTTCGCGGCGTAGTCGACAAAGGCCGCGGTCCAAAGCGGCACGGTGGCGTCAAGTACCGGGTCCGGGCCGTTTGGCCAGCTGCTCGCAGGGTTTGGATCAGGAGCGACGACACTGCCGTCGTAGCGGCTCAGCACCTGGCCGTCGGAACGATCGAATTCCTTGATGAAGAAGTTAGAGTCGATTCGGGCGTGGTGCCGTTCCACCGTTTCCAGCGGCAGACCGGTCAGGCGGGAGACGGTTTTGCTCGCGGCCTTGCCGCCGGCCTCGACCCCCGAGGCGATGTCGACGAGATAGTCGGACATGGCGTAGCGCTCCGGTTCCTTCAGGGCGTCGCGAAGCGCGGCGCGACCGGTCGTGCCTTTGCTTTCGAGATTGACCGCGGCGAGGGACGGCAGCTCGAGCGCCCAGGACAGCGGATCGTAATCTTCGGCGTAGAGCAGGCCAAACTCGAGCACCGGCGAGATCAGCACGAGGCCGCTCGGCGAGTTGACGCCGGTCTTCTGCAAGGCGCGGGCAAGGCTAGCGGCGCGGAAGCCACCATAGCTCTCACCCATGAGGAAGACGGGAGAGAGCATCCGCGCGGACTTGACGAGGTAGAGACGCACGAAGTCGGCGAGTGCGGCGGTGTCCTTGTCGACGCCCCAATATTTCTCGTCCTTGCCGTCGCGCGCGCGGCTATAGCCGGTGCCGACCGGATCGACGAAGACAAGATCCGTCATGTCGAGCCATGTGCTCGGATTGTCGACGAGCCCCGGCGGCGGACCTTTGACCTTGCCGTCGTTGTCGGTTTCGATCACGCGCGGGCCGATGCCGCCGAGATGGAGATAAGCCGAGGCAGCGCCGGGGCCGCCATTAAAGACGAAGGTGATGGGGCGCTTGGTATCGAGCGGATCGCGCGTATAGGCGACATAGAAGATATCGGCCGCGGCCTTGCTGTCGCTGCCGGGGAGAGGGATGGTTCCGGCTTCGGCCGTGTAGCTGAGCAATTGCCGGTCGACCGTGACGGTGTGATGGGTAATCGCCGGCGCCGGCAGCTTGCTTACAGGCTGCTTGGCAGCGGCCTGGTCGGCCGGCTTCGGATCGTCTGACTTGGCTGACTTGGTCTCAGCCGGATTGGCATCGGCCGTTGCGCCCGTGGAGAGGGGCGGATGGCCAGGGGGGAGGTCTTGCGCCGCGGCAGGGAACGCGAGCAGCGCGAGTATGGCCGCGAGCTGAAGCCAGCGCGGCAGAAGGGAGGTCTTGGTCAAGGCGCGGGGTTCCTTGTCAAGGCTGGCGCAGGGCGCGCGATGACATTTAGGCGTCATGACGGGCCTGCTCAAGGCGAAGAAAGATTAAGCCTCGGCAATGATCCCTGCGCTTAACAGAAACGAAAGCTCGAGGCCGATATCGATTGTGTTGTCCTGAGAACGCGCCTCGGTGGCTCTCTCCGCGGGCGCCGCAACGCAAGGAAGGACGCAACATGAAGAGATTTGCCGTTGTCGTTTCCTTTGGTCTCTTGAGCGCCGCCGCTGTGCCATCCTTGGCCATGGCGGCCTCGAATGATCTGCTTGCCGACATTCCCGCGCCACCCAACGGCGCGACGCTCGGAACCGAGTCGATCTCGTCGGGCGGTCAGAAGGCCAACTACTCGACATCCGCCACCGTCAGTGCCGTGCTCGATGCCTACCGCCAGGCTCTGGCAAAGGTCGGATGGACGGTTGTCGGCGGCGGCGGTGGTGGCGGTTCCTACGGCGGCGGGGGCGGCCTCAGCGCCACCAACGGCCCCAAATATCTCTCGGTCGACGCTGGCGGACCTGCGGGGACAACCTATGTCCACGTTTGCGTCTGGCCGGAGAGGCCTGCCGACGACAACTGCAACTGAGCATAAGCCAGGGAACTGCCACCAGCGCAAAAAAGAAGCCGCCCGAGAGGGGCGGCTTCGATTGGAAGGTGGTTGGTTTGGCTTAGAAGAAGATCACGCCACCAATCTGGAAGATGTCGAGGCCTTCCCAGCTGGTGCTGAGACCCTTGCCAAACTTGCCGTTGCCCACACAATTGGACAGTGATGCATCCGGCAGGCCGACACAGTCGTAGCCTGTGTTCTTGGCGTTCAGGTCGAGGTCAAGATGCTGCCAGCGGGCGAACAGATGCATGGCAGCGGAGTCGATCTCCTGGACCACGCCAACGCCATACCGCGTCACTTCCGACCCGGTGACCAGCGCAGTCGTGGTAATGGCCTGACCCTTGTAGTAGCCGGAGTTCACAACACCAGTCGGAATGGCGGTCTGGCAGAACGTTGCATTATTCTCCGGACCGAGGGGGGTCAATGTATCAGAGCTCGGCACGCCGCAGAGGCCGCGATACATGTCGTTGTACTGGCCCCACTCACCCCAGATCACCGTGGCGCCGACCGGCGAGAACGTCCGCTTGATACCAGCCTTCACGAACCAGGTGTCGGACTCGTTGGCCGCGGCGTTACCAATATGGCCAGTGTTGAAGTTGTAGCTCTTGAACTGCGTGCCTTTTTCCTGGTCGTTCTGGTACAAGCCGTAGACGAACAGGCCTGACGGAACGTGCATCACCGATGCGCCGATCTGGAACAGCTGACCTTCCTGGCGATAGTTCTGGAACGGCGTGCCGCCGCCACCAACCACCGCATTGTTGCTGCAGGTCGCGCCGCCATTGTATTTGCCAGGAGCGTTACAGCCTTCGTCAGTCAGCTGGGTCCAACCAGCCGCGGCCGAGAACTTCACACTATTCCAGTCGGCCGCATATTTCAGAGCGATATCCCACATGTCGTCTTCGCCGTAGGACGTCGACATGCTGAACCCGGCAAAGGTCGGGCTGTCATAGCGGAAGGCGTTCTGTGGATAGCCGTTGCAGTCTGCACCGAGACCGCCACCATTGGTGTTGCAGGTCAGAACCGCGCCCCAAGCGAAATCGCTGGCGAGATCGTTGGAGTTCCGGGTTCCCTTCGGCCGGATCAACATGCCGGCGCCGTCGAACACCACCGCGTTCGACTCAATAACGGTGCCGGACAAGTCAGGCAGCAGCGCCACGTTGTCGGTCGCTTGGCTCAGCTGACCCCAGTTGACCGTGCCCCATTTGTCGCTCTTCAACCACATGTAGGACAGCAGCGTGTTGACCGAAGCCGGGCTCCACAGCCACTTGTTGTCGTTGAACTGGTTTTCGCTGAAGCCGGCCGAGGCACTGTCGCCAGGCGTCTCAACCGCGATCGTGTAACCAGCAGACCAGCCAGGCGCAATCTGCGCGCTGCCCGAAATCTGGAAGTGGCTCGACAAGGTCGTGTCCTTGTCACCAACGTAGAAGTTCGTCTCGTGGCCGTCG
>Ga0315553_10003990_pt1 | contig 11308 bp, 8 predicted proteins | sample SalMarSW160140MG_FD_203099 | JGI IMG/M metagenome (GOLD analysis project Ga0315553, IMG submission 203099) | Salt marsh sediment microbial communities from the Plum Island Ecosystem LTER, Massachusetts, United States - Salt Marsh Sediment SW1601-40 ... | reverse complement strand
TTTCTAAAATATCATGTCCATAGGCATTCCCCTTAACTACCGCCATTAACTCTATTTTTTCACCTATTAGTGTTTTAATATTTCTTACATTTTGGGCAATTGCATCAAGATCTATTTCTACCCAGTTAGATCCTAATAACTTTTTCATAGTTTAATTTTCCCTTCTTTTTCGCATATTGCGTATAGAACACAGTAATGTGTAATATGTAGAGGTAAATACATTGCATCTGAAATAATTTTTGGGAATTTTTATTTTTTTCTTTCTTTCGTTCCTGAATTCTCACTTTCGTAAGAATAATAGAAAAGGATGTAATTTTATGCTTTACGCTATTATATCCTGCCTATCTTCACTATTTACTCATTAGGTATTACTTATTACTGTATTTTCTAAACTCAAAAAAGCCTGAGGTACTTGAGATAAGATATCACCGGCTATCATGCCTCTTTCTCCTTTGATGCCTCGGGCTAAATTGCCGGCCAGGCTATGGATGTGAACTCCAGCTATTGCTGCCGAAAAGCTATCGGCCCCTTGAGCCATCAAACTGCAAATTATTCCAGTAAGAACATCTCCCGAACCGCCAGTAGCCATTCCCGAATTATCACCAACATTGATATAGGCTTCTCCTTCTTTATTGGCAATAATTGTTCTTGCTCCCTTTAAAACCACCACAATCCCAAATTTTTGAGCAATTTCTCTAGTAATATCCAATTGATTATCTAAAATATAACTCACGTCCTTATTTATTAGTTTTGCCATTTCTCCTGGATGAGGAGTCATCACCAGAGGAGCTTTGATTTTTTTCAATATTGAAGTATCCTTGCTTAGGGCAAATATTGCATCGGCATCAATAACTAAAGGGATATTAGATTTTTCTATAATTTTTCTTACTAATCTTTGGGTTTCCAATTCTCGAGAAATACCAGGGCCTATCCCCAATATAGAAAAATTTTTCATTGATATCAAGATTGTTTCTTCCGCTTTCTCTCCCAAAGACTGTTTGTTTGTTTCAGCAAGAGGAAGAGTAATAACTTCAGTTAGTTTTATTTCCATTATTTGATTTAGACTTCGAGGAATTCCTAATACCACAATACCTGTTCCACTCCTCATAGCTGCTTCGCTAGCTAAATATGCCGCTCCAGTCATTCCTACCGAACCAGCCAAGATCAAGACTTTTCCGAAAGAACCTTTATGGGAATAGGTTGCTCGAAAAGGTAAAAGTGATTTAACTATTCCCTGGGTGACCACATTAATTTTTATTTTATTATTTCTTAAAAGATAAGAAGGTATACCAATGTCTTCAATCTTTATCTTTCCTGAAAAGCTTGCGCCAGGAAAAAGGAGCAAACCAATTTTTGGCAGTGCTAAAGTAATCGTATGAGTTGCCTTGATACATGGTCCTTCGATCTTTCCAGAATCTGCATTTAATCCAGAAGGAACATCGATTGCAACTACTTCCTTATTAGCTATATTAATCAAATTTATTATCTCAGCCTTTAAATCAATTACCCTTCCATGCAATCCGGTTCCCAATATAGCATCGATAATCAAATCAGAATTTTGTATGGTTTTTTGTATCTCTTCGAGTTTTACTGTTTCTACTTCGATTAATTCGATTCCCATTTTACCAATTATATTTAAATTTTCTCCTGCCTCACCTTTAATTTTATGGAAGGGAGCCAGGAGAAATACTTTTACTTTCACTCCATAATCATAAAGATGACGGGCAACTACAAAACCATCTCCCCCATTATTGCCCGATCCAGAAAAGATGATAATCTTTTTCAATCTTAAGTCAGGATAAATGTCTTTCAGGCTTAGAAATATTCTTAATCCAGCATTTTCCATTAAATCAAGACCAGATATTTTCCTTTCTTCTATTGCTTTGCGATCAATTTCTCTCATTTGTTGACTGGTAACTACCTTCATAAGATAACTCCCTTAAATTAGTGGTTAGTTTAAAATACAAGTTGCTTTGTTTTATTAAGCAACCATGCAAGTAACCAGTAAACTAGATAGCCGGAACCATATTCATTTTTACTTATCAAGTGTGCCTTCAAGAACTACTTGGGCAATGGCATATTCTTTAGTATGAGAAATGCTAATAAAATACTTTCTAACTCCTTTTATTGAAGAAATATTTTTTAATTTTCCAGATGTGTTTATGATAGGTTGTCCTAGTTTATCATTTTTTATTTCAATCTCTTTCCAGTTAGCCTCTCTTAATCCTAATCCCAGTGCTTTTAATAGTGCCTCTTTGGCAGCAAATTTTCCGGCATAAGATTGATATTTGTTGCCCTTCTTTTTTTCACAATATTCTTTCTCTGAGGAGGTAAATATCCTGAGAATAAAATTATTTCCCCATTTTTTAATTATCTTTTCAATTCTTTCTATTTTAACTAAATCTATTCCACAACCTATAATCAATAATATTATTCCCTTTTATGGCTATTTTTTAACTGTAAATGAATAAGTATTTTTAAAACTCTCTATAATAAAGATTACCCTCTTTTATCTTTCCTTTTAGCCATTTTAATAAATATTTTTTAACTATATTTCTGCTAACGGGCGCTAAAAAAATAAAACCTAATATATCTGTAACAAAACCGGGAGTAAGAAGCAATATCCCTCCGGCCAGAATAATTGCTCCCTGAATTAAGCTGTCCCCTGGCATGATCCCCTCATTTAAATCTTCCTGGATCTTCCTTAAAATCATAAACCCTTGATTTTTTACCAGGTATGTTCCAATTATCCCGGTTAAGATGATTACACCAATTGTGGTCAGACTCCCTATCTTTTTCGCTACTTCAATTAGAATATACAGTTCTGTTACCGGAACTATTATAAATAGTATTAAGAGTTTAGCAAAAAACATCGTTTTCTCCCGATTATGATTAATCTAATTATTTTAAGAAAGTCTGATAATTAACTATATCAAAAACAAAATCTAATTTGGAAAAATCAATGGCTCTTCAATCCATACAGCTGATTTGTATTATGCTAAAATAAAAATCAAGGACGCATATATTCTTCTACCTCTTCCTGCATCCTCTTAGATATAATGATAAATTTCCCCTTTGCTTCGGTTAATAAAGTACCATCTACTAAACGAGCTTCCGCTTGAGCCTCAATCATTCTGCCCAAATCTTGAGTCATATGTGCGGTAAAGAATATTTTTTCGCCTATCTGAGCTTTCTTTCTGTATTTGATGTTTATTTCAACGGTCATAGTCATAACACCCCTGGTTATGATTGCAGTTCTACCCATTATCTCATCTAAAATAGAAAATAATATTCCTCCATGAACAATCCCTTTAAAGCCTTGATGTTTTGATTCGGGGATAAACTCCGCTTTAATTTTATCCTTGTCTCTAAAAAAAACAATGTTTAAACCGATAGGATTGCTTTTTCCACAAACAAAACAGTTGGTATATCCTGGTAAAGCTTGCAAGAGTAAAACCTCCCTGTAATTAGTCGTTAGTGAATAGTTTAGCGAATAGCGGGTAGCGTTTAGCGTATAGTTTTTGATTAACAAGATACAAGTATTTATAATTTACTAATTGACCTATTGACCAATTTGCCAATTAATTTAGATAATTAGGCATTTAATTATGTAATGTATAATTTGTAATAAGTACTTTTTTTCTGATTTAGGAAATTTAATCTCATTACACATTACTTATTACTTATTACTGTATTTTATACGAGATAAGAGATATGAATTTGTTCCGGGCAACAGGTAAACTGGCATCTTCACTATATACTATATACTCGATAATATATACTAATTTCTAACTATTTCTTTTATTGCCTTTATAGTTGTATAAATATCTTCTTCACTTATTCCATAATGAGTAACCAGCCGAACTTTGCTAGGGGGTCGTGGTGAACCCAGTATATTATACTCTGCTAGCCTAGGCAAAAACTGATAAGTATCCATACCAGATTTATTCAGGTCAAAATAGACCATATTAGTCTGAATTGTCTCTAAATCTACTTCTATTCCATCAATATCCGCCAAACCTTCTCCTAAAATTCGTGCATTTTTATGATCTTCGCCTAATCTTTCTACCATATTTTCAAGGGCAATTATACCAGCTGCTGCTAAAATACCTGCTTGCCTCATTCCTCCTCCCAGCATCTTTCTATTTTTACGAGCTCTTTTAATGAATTCCTTTGAACCGGCCAATATCGAACCTACTGGAGCACTAAGACCTTTGGAAAGACAAAACATTACTGAGTCAACATCTTTAGCGAGAAAAACAGGTTTAATATTTAAAGCTATCGCAGCATTAAATATCCGAGCACCGTCTAAATGAACAGCAAGATTTCGTTGCTGTGCTAACTGACAGATTTCCGTAGTTACCATAGGGGGAATAATTGTGCCACCTGCTCGATTATGAGTATTCTCCAAACAGATTAAAGTTGTTTTAGGGTAATGAAGATTTTCATCCCTTAAAGCCAGCTTAATATTCTGAATATTAGGAATTCCTTTATCCCCTACAATTAACCGTGGAATTGCTCCTACTACTGCCGACATACCGCCTGCCTCATAATAATAAATATGGGAATCCATCTCTAAAATTACTTCATCTCCTCTTTGGCAGTGAGTTAGTACCGCAAGAAGATTACCCATAGTACCACTGGGCACAAATAATGCTCCTTCTTTTCCCATTTTTTTAGCGCCCAACTCTTCCAATCGATTTACTGTGGGGTCTTCCTGGTAGACATCATCCCCCACTTTGGCAATATTCATAGCTTCTCGCATTTCATCTGTGGGCAAGGTAACTGTATCACTTCTTAGATCAATTTTCTTTAACTGATAATTACTAATAATTTCCACCTCCAAATACTACTGGTTGATTAGCTACTTGGTAACCTAGTTAACTAGTTTAAAACATTATTCTATTAATTAACTAACTAGCTAACTAAATTTATCCGCTCGACGATAATAATCAATAAATCGTCAAATATCTATCCAGCTCCCACTGGTGAACTTGAATTCGATAATTTTCCCATTCTTCTCTCTTGGCCTTGATATAATTTTCTAAAATATGACTGGTTAAAGCAGATTGAATAACTTCGTTTTTTTCTAATTCTAGCAAAGCTTCATTCAAAGTAGAAGGTAAACTTTCAATACCCAGAGATTTTTTCTCCTCTTTACTCATAGTATAAATATTTTGACTTACCGGCTCACCCGGATCAATCTGATTTTTAATTCCATCTATTCCTGCTTTTATTATCACTGCAAAAGCTAAGTAAGGATTACAGGATGGATCAGGACTTCTCAGTTCCGCCCTTGTACCTACTTCTCTTGCAGCAGGAACCCTGATCAAAGGGCTACGATTTCTCTCTGACCAGGCAATATAAACAGGTGCTTCATAACCAGGAGTTAACCGCTTATAGGAATTTACCAGAGGATTAGTGATAGCGGTAAAACCTTTGGCATGCCTTAGTAATCCACCGATAAAATATAAGGCTTCCTTACTCATTTTATATTTTCCCTTTGGGTCATAAAAGGCGTTCTTAGCATTTTTAAATAGTGAAATATGAGTGTGCATCCCAGAACCATTTATTCCGAAAACAGGCTTGGGCATAAAGGTGACGTGTAAATTATGTTTTAAAGCTATCGTTTTACCGGTGAGTTTTAAAGTCATTATTCTATCGGCAGCAGTGAGAGCATTACAATACTTGAAATCAATCTCATGCGAACCGGGAGCAACTTCATGATGCGAGGCTTCAATCTCAAAACCCAATTTTTCTAGGGAAATTACCATGTCCCTTCTCGCTTCTTCCCCTAAATCAACAGGCAAAAGATCAAAATATCCTCCCTGGTCATGGGTCTTAGTTGTGGCTTTCCCTTTTTCATCTCTAAAAAATAGAAAAAATTCCATCTCTGGTCCAAAGTTAGTAGAATATCCCATCTCTTCCACTTCTTCCAATACTTTCTTTAAATTATTCCTGGGACAGCCATCAAAGGGCGAGCCATCAGGATTATAAACATCACAAGTAATCCGAGCAACATCTTTTTCTTCTTCCCAGGGATTTACCGTAAAGGTGGAATAATCCGGTTTTAAAAACATATCTGATTCTTCAATCCGCACAAAGCCTTGGATAGAAGAACCATCGAACATGATCTCCCCATTAAGGGCTTTTTCTAGTTCTCTTACCGGAATTTCTACATTCTTAGGCATTCCTAAAATATCGGTAAATCTTAATCTTATAAATTTTATATTTAGCTCTTTAGCCTTATTTAAAATCATTTCTTTTGTCATTTTTTTCATTTATAGCTTCTCCTTATATCTTTTATAAATTTAATTTAATAATTATACTCTTTATCTAACCATTTTACAAAATAGATTATTATTCGTGTGCGGAATGGGCATTATATACTTCGTAAAGAAAAAGACTAGATCCATAAAAAAATAATTTAAAAAGTAAAAATATTATATTCCTTTCTTGATCTTATTACCAAACTATATTTAAATGAGCAATTATAAATAGAATGTCATTCTTAACATGTTTTTATTCAACCGTAACACTTTTAGCCAAATTTCTCGGTTTATCTATATCGCATCTCAATTTATTAGCAATATGGTAGGCAAATAATTGTAAAGGTATAACTAATAATATTGGATACAGTATATCCGAAGTTTTTGGGATATAGAATACTTTATCCACTATACTAACAATCTCTGTATCGCCTTCTGTGGCAATGGCTAATACCGTGGTGTCTCGAGCCTTAACCTCTTTTATATTGTTAATTACTTTAGTATAAACCTTATCATGAGGTACAATGACTACAGCTGGAAAATCCTTATCCAAAAGAGCAATAGGTCCGTGTTTCATCTCTCCTGCTGGGTAACCTTCAGCATGTATATAGGAAATTTCTTTAAGCTTTAAAGCTCCTTCTAAAGCAATGGGGTAGTTGATTCCCCGCCCAAGATAAAGAAAGTTATGAAATTTATAAAATTCCTCACTTAATTTAACAATCTCCGGGCTTCTAAGTAAAATAATCTCAACCATTTGGGGAATCTTTATTAACTCGGAAATTATTTTATTAATCTGCGATAAATCAAGAGTTTCCCTAACTTGAGCAAAATAGAGAGATAGTATGTAAAGGCACATTAATTGACTAATAAAGGCTTTTGTGGTGGCCACACCTATTTCCGGCCCCGCCTTAATATACATTACACTATCTGCTTCCCGACTAATAGTACTTCCCCTTACATTGGTAAGAGCCAATATGTAAGAACCAGCTTTCCGGCAAGCTCTTAAAGCTGCTAGGGTATCCGCTGTTTCTCCTGATTGAGAAATCAGAATAGCTAGATCTTTTTTACCTAGTAATATTTTTCTGTATCTAAATTCAGAACCATAATCCACCTCTACCGGAATACCGGTTAACTCCTCAAAAATATATTTACCCGCTAAAGCTGTATAATAAGAAGACCCGCAAGCCAAAATAGATATTCTTTCTACTTCTTTAATTTTATCCAAAGAAAGAGATATATTTTCAAGTTGCAGTGTTTTTGTAGAAAGATTAATCCTGCCTTCTAAACTATTACGGATTACCATAGTTTCTTGAAAAATTTCTTTTAGCATAAAATGTTTATATCCACTCTTTTCTGTCATCTCTTCATTCCAATCAATATTGATTTCTTGTTTATGTAATATTTTTCCTTCAAAATTAATTATCTCTACTCCATCTTTAGTTATAGTAGCAATTTCCCTTTCTTGCAAAAAGATTACCTTATTAGTATAACTAAGTAAAGCGGGGATATCAGAAGCTAAAAACATTTCTCCCTCTCCTATTCCGATAATCAAGGGACTCCCGCAACGTGAAGCGACAATTTTTCCTGGATCACGAGTAGAAATAACTCCGATAGCGTAAGAACCTTCTATCTCTTTTAGAGATTCCTTTACTGCCAAAGTAAGATCATTCTGATAATTACTTTCTATTAAATGGGGAAGAACCTCGGTATCTGTTTCAGATATAAAGTTATGCCCTTCTGAAATTAATCTTTCTCTTAAAGACATATAGTTCTCTATAATACCATTATGCACCACTACTATCTCTGCATTACATCCACTGTGAGGATGTGCATTTATATTGTTTGGTTTTCCGTGGGTAGCCCACCTGGTATGTCCTAATCCTATATTGCCCTTCGGGGTATTTTTTCCCAATAAATTTTCTAATTTATCCACCCTCCCTTTACATTTTACTATTTTTATTTTACTATTTTTCAATACGGTAATACCTGCGGAATCATACCCCCGATATTCTAATTTCTTTAATCCATCTAACAAAATGGGTACTGCTTCTTTTGAACCAATATATCCAATTATTCCACACACTTTTTTAATCCTCTCTTAAATTAAATATTTTCTTTTTAAAAATAAATAACCCATTACCAATCCATTAAGGAAGATAATAGGGTTCTTCATTGTTTCTACTTCTACAATAAATAGCTTAACACCTAAAAATTTTTTTAAGTGTTTATATTATATATAGATAAAATTTTAGTTCTAAAGTAAAAAATTAAAAACTATCCTTTAAATTTCAAATACTTTTTTCATCATTTTGAGCTTTGAGTTTTTTGTGATATTTTATATTTTTGCTTTATGTTTTTTATAAGCCTATACAGGAATAGAAAAACCTTTGTAAGAATAGTTAGGCATGGATTTATTTTGCCACAAAAACCTTTTTGTGCTTGCAATTACTCACAAGTTTTGTAAGTTTTCCAAAGAACTGGCAATTCCAGGAGCATCCGCCGAATTTTCGATAAACTCCTTCCTCGTCAACTTACTCTTTCAAAACACTTAGTCCTTTATATTGAGTAAGCTCTGGCGCTTGTATTCAATTTTTAAATTTGTATTTTTTTATCATCCCCTTTCATAGTTAGTTAGCTATTTTAAGGTTAATTCATCAATTAACCAAGTAACTAAATACGCTATAAGCTAGGCTGCGATATACGCAAGACGATATACTTTTTAAATGTCTTCCTTTTCAATCAACTCTCTTAGATCCTGGTATATTTTCTCTAATTTATTTTTATCTTCTCCTTCTAATAATATCCTAATTAATGGTTCAGTACCAGAAGCTCGTGCAAAAATTCTACCTTTTCCCTTAAGTTCCCCTTCTATTTTTTTAATAAATTTTTTTATACAAACATTTTTAAAGAATCGTTCTTTATCTTTAACCTGGTAATTCAAAATAATCTGAGGATATTTTTCCATTACTGAAGCCAGATTAGATAGGGGTTTTTCTTCTTCCAGAAGAATCTTCATGAGCTGTAGAGAAGTTAACAATCCATCCCCAGTAGTACTATATCGCAAAAAAATAATATGGCCTGATTGTTCTCCTCCTAATACTGTCTTAACTTTCTTCATCATTTCCAATACATAACGGTCACCGATATTAGTTCTTATTACTTTTCCTCCTGCTTTTTCTATAGCCCTATCCAAGCTAATATTACTCATTAAAGTAGTTACTACCGTTTTACTGGGCAACTGGGTTTTCTTGATAAGATTTAAAGCACAAATTGTCATTATTTGATCTCCGTCTACAATGTTTCCCTTTTCATCTACAGCAATAACCCTATCTGCATCTCCATCATAAGAAAAACCTAAATCTGCTTTTTGCCTTAAAACTTCTTCTCTTAAAGAAACAGGATGTACTGAACCACAATTAAAATTTATATTAGTACCATTGGGTTTATCGTGTATAGTAATTATCTCGGCTCCCAATTCTGCAAAAACACGTGGGGCAATCATAAAAGAAGCACCATTGGCACAATCTAAAACGATTTTATATCTCTTAAGGGTAAATTTTGGGGGAAGGGTATTTTTAATGTAATCAATATATCTTTCTTTTGCTCCCGCTAATTCTTTTACCCTACCAATATTTTTCTTGGTAGGCCATTCATCGTTTGAATGATTTTCAAAATATATTCGCTCTATCTCTTCTTCTTCTGAATCAGAAAACTTAAAACCATCCCCTCTAATATATTTAATGCCATTGTGATCGAAGGGATTATGTGAAGCAGAAATAACTATACCGCAATTAGCATGGTAAGCTCTGGTAAGATATGCCACTACGGGGGTAGGTACTATCCCCACTTTTAAGACATCTACACCAGCTGAACATATTCCTGCTATTAAAGCAGCTTCTAACATATCTCCCGAAATTCTAGTATCTTTGCCAATTAATATCCTAGGATTAGCTTCATTTTTAAATAAATATGCCCCGGTTCTTCCTATATGAAAGGCTGTCTTAGCAGTCATAGGCTCTTCATTGGCAATCCCTCTTATCCCATCAGTTCCAAATAATTTTTTCATAACTACCCCTTTAAATTAGTCGTTAGTAATTAAATTAAGTTGACGATTTTCAATTATCGTTTTATAGTTTACAGCTTATGAAAAAGCCGTGTAATAATAAAATCCATATTTTGAACTTTCTATAAATATGTAACATGTAAATCAAAACCTGAAACCTTCAACTTATTACTCATTACTTATTACTTATTACTGTAACTTATTTAATAAAGAATATCAGCTAAAGACTAACCACTACTTATTGATCAATACCGTTACTTCTTCTGGATCAACTTTAATTAAAGAAATTCCTTCGGGAAGATTTACTTTAACTTTTACCTTCTGCTCTACCATAAAGTCGTCCGTAAATTCTACAAAGCTTTTTACATCTTTTTCAAATTTATCGATTAACACACTTTTTCCTTCAACAGTTATATCAACTACCTTTGGTATTATTTCAAAAGATACAAAGGGAGAAAAATTCTGAGGTTCAACTGAAATATTTTTTAGGATTTTCTGGATTATGGTTTCCTTAACTTGTATGGTTACCTCTATTAGTTCAACCTCACCTTCCGCTATATTTAATCCTTCTTCTAAGACAGGTGGGACTTTCACTGAAAGAGTCTTTGTAATTCCGTTTACATCAATGGCAATAGTCTCTAAAAATTCAATATCAGTTATTTTAGGATAATTACCAAAAATCTTTATATCGTCGGGATCAGATAATATTTCAGATATATAATAACCCGGTGCTGGCTTCCCGATTATTTTTGGTTTTACTGTTAATTGCTTTTCGGGATAACCACGAGTTAAAGAAATTGATACTTCCACAATATCCGGTTCAATCTTTATTTCTTTAATTTCATTTCCGTTCATATCAACTGCTTTTACGGTTAGTTTTCTGCTTAGATCTTCCTTTATTCCGGAAATATCAATAGCACAAATTATCTGTTTTGTATTTTCTAATACACTCTGAGCACCAATTATCTTAACCTTA
>Ga0315553_10003989_pt1 | contig 11310 bp, 6 predicted proteins | sample SalMarSW160140MG_FD_203099 | JGI IMG/M metagenome (GOLD analysis project Ga0315553, IMG submission 203099) | Salt marsh sediment microbial communities from the Plum Island Ecosystem LTER, Massachusetts, United States - Salt Marsh Sediment SW1601-40 ... | reverse complement strand
CGAAACTCGGTCGACGCGAACAGGCCGTGACACAGGTTGGTCCACGCCGCGAGTTCCGAGCCCTCACTGGCAGCGCGTGAATCGCGGCTAGCCGTCCGACACTCGTCCAGATACGCGAGCGACCACTCCATCTCACGCTCGTCGGGCATGCGGCCGAAAACTTGCAAGTATAATCGCGTCACTCGCGCAGCTTCGTCGAGCTGCGACTGGGCTGCCAGCGGTCGAGCCGCTTCTTGTGCGCAGCGGCGCACAAACGGGCTGTTGAGTAACAGAAGCGCTTGCGCGGGCACCGTCGTTTCGGCGCGGCGGCCGACGACCATTTCCGGATCGGCGAAGTCGAACACTTGCAGAATTGGCGGCAACTCGCCGCGGACGATCGGCAGGTAGACGCTGCGGCAGGTCGCCGCGTCGGTATCGAGGGCGTTGTCGTCGCCATCTTTCACCGCCGTTTCACTCAACGACGCGACCGGCGACTCGTGGCGCGAAAGGTCCAATTGCCCGTTTACGGCGAGCATCGTGTCGCGGATCACCTCGGCATCCAGTCGGCGGCGATGGGCCCGCCACAACAGCCGGTCTTCCGGATCGGCGGCAGCAGCGGCTGAGGCGGTGCTCTCGTCGGCCTGAGTGCTCGATTGATACGCGCGGCTGAGCACAATGGCCCGCGCGATCGCCTTTACCGACCAGCCGTCGTCCGTCAGTTGCAGCGCCAGGTAGTCCAAGAGCTCGGGATGGCTGGGCCGCTGGCCCTGGGTGCCGAAGTTGTCGACGCTGCGCACCAGCCCCTCTCCCCAAAGGTGCTGCCAGATGCGGTTGACCGCCACTCGCGCCGTGAGCGGGTTTTCGCGGTTGGCGATCCATCGAGCCAGCTCCAACCGACCGCTTTGATCTGGCGCAATGTTGGGGGAAACGGCCGGCGCCACGGCGGAGACGAAGCCGCGTGGCACTTCGTCGCCGAGCTGGTGGATGTCGCCGCGGCGATGGATGCGGCAAGGGCCGGGGTCGGAAACATCCTCGATCGCCATGGCAACGGGTGGTGGAGGCGGCGCGTTCTTCTTGAGCGCTTCGAGTTGCGACTCTTGCTCCTTGATGCTGCCCGCCACCCGAGCGATTTGGCCGGCCAACTCTTTTGCCTCGCGGGAAGAGTCGGACTCCGAGGACGCCGAGCCCTCGGCGAGTGCCGCAGCGGCGGCGTCCTCGGCGTCCGTTTCCAAGAGCGCAAGGGGCACAAACTGCACCGCGTCGGCAATGACATGGAAGCCCTCGGTGTCGGCGTTGGAGATCGTCACTTCAGCCGCCATCTCTGGATCGAATCGAAATCGGCCGATCGGTTTGAACAACCCATTGATCGGCGGCGCCTCGACCTGGTTTACGTGCAGCGTCTCGGTCCCCTCGGCGTGTCGCACCACAACGGGCACGCGCGTGCAGCGTCCGTTACCCCCCGTGTACGAGATGCGAACCTCGTACACGCCTGGCTCAGGTAGCTTCGCGGAGAACGTGACCGACTTTTCTCCCTTGCCGGTGCGGTCATCGTGAATGTACCCTTTGCCGACGTACGTGGGATTGTACGTCGAGTCCTTCCATTGGCCGACCAGCATGGCCTGGGTGTCGTCGACCACGACGCCCGCGAGCTGCGCGGTTCTCCGCATCGATTCGGCGAGTTGTTCGAGCCGCTTCAGCTCCTCGCGGTCTTTCTTCAGCGGCTCTTCGAGGGCGGCGACTGCCTGGCGGTGTTCTTCGAGAGCGGCGGCGTGTGCTTCGTCGATTGGCAGGGGGCGCTCCTTCCATCCCGACACGAACACGTTGTTGAGCTTGATGCCTTCGAGCGTTTGCGTGCTGCGAAAGATGCCCGACAGCGCATAGTAATCGGCTGTGGGAATGGGATCGAATTTGTGGTCGTGACAGCGCGCGCAGCCGAGCGTAAGGCCGAGAAAGGCGCGACCCGTGGTGTCGATCTGTTCGTCGACCACGTCCATCCGTAGCTTCTCTTTGTCGCGCTCGCTGAGCATCTTGGGGCCCAGCGCCAAAAAGCCGGTGGCGATGAGCTGCCGGGCCCGCTGATCGTCGTCGCTGGCCGGGAGCAAATCGCCGGCAAGCTGCTCGACGATGAATTGGTCCAGCGGCATGTCGGCGTTCAGCGCGTCGATCACCCAATTACGGTACCGCCAAGCCTGGTGGAAGGTAAGGTTCTGATCCAGCCCATTCGAGTCGGCGTACCGCGCCACGTCGAGCCAATGCCGCCCCCAGCGCTCGCCGAATCGAGGCGACGCCAGCAGCCGATCGACGACGCGCTCCCAGGCGTCGGGCGATTCGTCGGCCAGAAAGGCGCTAATCTCCTCCGGCGTGGGAGGGAGCCCGATAAGGTCGCAGTAGACGCGACGCAGCAACACGGCTTTGCTTGCCCGCGGGGCCGGTTGCAGACCCGCCGCTTCCAGCCGGGCCAGGACGAATTGGTCGATCGGGCCGTGCGACCACTCGGAGTCCCGCACTTCGGGCGCCGACGCGCGCTGCGGTGCTTGCAGCGACCACAATTCGGCTCGCCCGCCGTTGTTCGACTCCCCGGCGGTGGCGGTGTCTTCGCCCGCGCGCGGGTCGGGCGCGCCCATCGTGACCCATTTCTCGAAATCGGCGATTACCTTCTCGGACAGCTTGCCGTCGGGAGGCATCTGATAGTCTTCGTCTTCGTAGCGAATGGCCCGCAACAAGAAGCTATTCTCCACATCGCCGGGAACGACGGCCGGTCCGTTGTACCCGCCCTTACGGACTCCTTCGCGCGTGTCGAGCCGCAGACCACTTTTCAAGTCGTCCGCCCGGGCCGAGTGGCATTCGAAGCAATGTTCCGCCAGCACGGGGCGAATTCTCTTTTCGAAGAATTCGAGATCGGCGGCGCTGACGGCCTCGGTTGACGGAGAGTTCGCCGTTTCCTCCTGAGGGGATTGGGCAACTGCCGGCCGCGCGCACCACAACACGAGCCCCAGTAGAAATGCGAAAGCGGCAAGTCGTAAGCCAGGCTGCATCATGGCCTCAAGCGCCACAGGCACACGACGCCCATGCGAAGGGGTGCAATAGTACGGCGATTCGACGGGCGAATCGGCCGCTGCTTCGTTCGGCAATTCGGCACGGCCATTAAACCACAATCGCGCGGCCTGCGGCAACGCACTGATCGGATCGCGCAGCGAATGCAGTATTTCCCGTTAGGGAAACAGCGCCTCGGCCAGCGGTTCCTCGACGTTGGCGGCCGGGGGCTCAATGACCAGGATTCGCGCAAGCGTGGCAGCCAGCGCGGCGGGGCTCACGGGCCGATCGAATCGGCCGGGACTGATGCCGCTCCCCATCAGCAACAGCGGAACGTGTGAATCGTAGTTCCAGGGAGCACCGTGCGTGGCGGCCGACGATCCGTTGATGTCATAGGGAGACATTACGAACAGCACGTCGCCGCTACGGCGAGGATGGTATGCCAGACGCATCGCTTCGTCGAGGCCCCCGCCGCCGCTTCCACTTAACAGTTGCTCTCGCGTTGCGGCGGCCACCACGGATGACTGCTCCAGCAGCCAGTCGCGCACGATGCGCTGCGCCTCGATGTAGCGGTCGCCTTGAAGCGACTTGTGGTCACGGTGGAGAAACACCTCGTGATCCCGTACGGTTTCAACGAGCGCCGGTTCGCTTTCCGCCACCCCGAGCGCCTCCCGCAGAACTTTTTCGAGTTGTTCCTTCATCTTGCCCACGCTGCCCAGCGGATTGCGCGCCGCGGGCAGCTTCCTTTCCCGCGCAAATTCGGGGTTGGGGGCCACACCATGATCGGCCGATAGCGCCATTGTCCACTGTCCTTCGCCGACTTGCTTGTCGAGATAGCGGGCCAGCTCGCCCAGTTGCACGTCGGTGCGGTAGCACATGTCTTCGACTTCCAGGCTGTACGGGCCGAAGGCGTGTCCCACGTAGTCGTTCGAGGACAAGTTGATCGCCAGGATGTCGGGCACGTCGTCGCTTCCCAGCTCCTCGCCGACGATGATCTCCCGCGCGGCCAGCAGCGTGAGCGAGTTGCCCGCCGGTGAAGTAGTCACTTGATTGTAGTAATGCGGGTCGTTGGCCGAAGATAGGCGGTGGGGAAAGGCCCGAGTCATGCCGGCGGGCGGCTTTTCCAGCGGGCTGTCGTCGTCGCGGTGATGCTGGTAGCGCGACGCATCCAAGAGCAGCCGCCACTCGCTGTCCGCGTATTGTTCCGCAATATCGCTTTCGTTGAACACGCGCAGGTAGCCCGGCAGGTCGTCACGATAGTAGCGGCTGGTGACCCAATTGCCGGTGGCCGAATCGAACCAGTAGGCGGCGTCGGCCGAGTGGCCCGCCATGAGCACGCCGGCGCGATCCTTGATGGCCAGCCCGATGACTTTCGCTTTGCCGGCGGTGTCAAGCTTCAGCACGTCGCCCAGCGTGTCGACCAATAGCGACCGCGGCGAAATGCCGTCTTCCTTCTTTCCGCCGATCGTGGGGTAGTCGGCATCCGCGACGCAGTAGACTCCCTTGCCGCGCGTGCGGTCGTACCAGTCGTTGCCCACGATGCCGTTGGTGTTGGGATAGGCCCCGGTCAGGAACACCGAATGGCCCGGTCCGGTGAGCGTGAACGCGTGCCGATGGTGGCAGTTGGTGAATACCGCCCCCGTCTCCTCGAACCGCCGGAAGATGCCGTCCGGGCTGTAGTTGTCGTGGAACCGATCCAGATAGGCGTACGCGAACTGGTCGACGCTCACCACCACGACCAGCCGCGGTGGACTCGTTCCTTCGTCGCCGCGAGCTGCTGATGTTGAGAAGCACGCGGCGACGAACAGCGCCAGACAGCAGGCGAAGCGAACAACTCTGCGTACAATCGTGGTCACGGTCCGGCTCCCATCAAAAGTTCTCGTTGCACGCCTATCGTAGTTGTGGCATCGGGCGCGGGCAACAAAACCGTCGGGGACTGGCTCATTTTGCGAGGCGAGTCGCGACGGAATCACGTTACGGTGTTGGCCGAGCAAAATGTGCCTGTCCCCTTTTGCCGAGCCCCTTTTCATTGGCCGAAACATTCGTTGGATCAAGCCTAAACCAACGGGAAGACGGCCGCGCCGATCAGTGTCACGATCAAACCTACCACGCCCATCACCACGCTCATCGGCGAAATGAACCTGAGCCCCTCGGCTTCTGTCATGCCGCTCATTTTGCAGATCACCCAGAAACCGCTGTCGTTCATCCAGGCGATGGGCTTGGAGCCGCAGCCGATGGCCAGAGCCAGATACACCGGGTGAAAGCCCAGTTGCCCGGATTCGGCTAGCCCCGACAGAATTCCCACCGCCGTAATCATGGCCACCGTGGCAGAACCCTGCGCCGTACGCACGATGGTCGTCACCAGGAAAGCCAGCACGATCAACAGTAGCGACGCACCCTGGGGCATCTTCTCGATCAGCTCGGCCACGGAGGTCTGTTGTAGTGCCCCACCGAATGCCCCTCCGCCCGCCGTGATCAGGATGATTACGCCGCCGCTGGCCAGGGCCGCCTGCACGGAACCGGATAACTCCTTCAGGCTCGACCGCTTTTGCCACAACAGCATGGCCAGCGCAATCGCCGCGGCGAGAATCAGCGCGATGTTCTTGTTGCCCAACACGTCGACCGTCGATTGGAATGCGACGGGCAACGTGACTGCAAAGGATTTGAGCACCGTCGAAGCGGCGATCAGCACCACCGGCAGCACGATGGGCGAGAGCGACAGCCATAGCGGAGGCAGCTCGCGCGTCGGGCGCTGCGACAGCGCGGCAAGGTCGCTGAGCGAGAAGTCGGGCGACTCGCGCAGTGGCAGGTCGTACCGCCGGTTGGCCAGCACGGCAAACAGGTAGCCTGATGCGCTGGTGAAGAGTCCCACCGCGCAGCCGGCCAGGATCATCACGCCCAGGTCGACGCCAAGCTGGCCAGCGACAAACAGCGGACCCGGCGTGGGGGGTACCAGTGAATGCGCCATGCTCGCCCCGGCCACGATGGTCAGCACATAGAGAAGATAGTGGCGGCCCGTGCGCAACCGCAGCGCCTTGCCCAGCGGGATCATCAGGTAGAACACGGTATCGAAGAACACCGGTATGCCCAACAGAAAGCCGCTGGTGAGGAAGGCCAGCGGCGCGCCCGGCTCGCCGAAGATGCGCATGGCGAACCGCACGATGCGGTCGGCCGCGCCGCTGTCGAGCAGACACTTGCCGATAATCGCCGCCATGGCGATCAGAATGCCGATGCTGGCGCACGTGCGTCCGAATGCCGAAGCCACCCGCTCGCCGACCGTTTCTTCTGACGCATTGCGGGCCGCCCGGCTGGCCAGAGGGTGAATCACGACGTCGCCGGGCTCGATGGAAGGGGGCGGAGCAGGCGTGTTCTGCTGAGATTCGACGTCGTCAAGGTTCCCACGTTCCACCGCCGTTGATATGACGCGAGCGCTTGCGGTTTCGCGCTCCGCCCGCCCCTCGGGGGCGAATCGCTCAAACCTCTCAATCTCCGCCAGCGCGATCGTTTTCAGCGCGCCATCGGCATCAGCGCGCTGGATGAGATATCGCATACCCGGCCGCGCCCCCGATTTGCTGGTTAGCGCAAGGCGCAAGTGCACGTCCTGCGAGTCTTCGTCGAGAACGGCCAGAATCCGCACGGCCCGCTTTCGCGATTCGTGCCGCTCGATGGCCTGCGGCGGAGTGAGCGCGCCGACGACGATTGCCGCGAGAATGAGCGCCAAAAACGCGTGCAGCCGGAACACCAGCACGCCCACGATCACAATCGCCACGCCAACAAGCACAATGGCAAGCGAGAGCATGAGGTGATTCCCGGCGAAATGTCGCAACGCGGCCCGCAGTGCCCAGAGAATAACATACCCGCGGCCCGATAGCCGCCACATTCATGTGGCGCTCGGCCGCTGCCAGAGTGGCAACACGGACGAACACGGACTTGCACGGACAAACACAGACGCACGAAATCGCCGGCCACTCCAATCCCCAATCCCCAATCCCCAATCCCGACGCTGGCCGTTGACTCGCCGTGCGGTAAAATACTGGTGGCCTTGTATCGCGGTCTCGCTCCACCTTTCGCCCCCCGCACCGCACGCGGCCCTCCCATGTCTCTCGTCGATTCGAGCATCGTTCCCACCCGCTACTGGCACAAGCTGGACGACGGCCGCATCCAGTGCGACTTGTGCCCACGGTACTGCAAGCTGCACGAGGGGCAGCGCGGTTTCTGCTTCGTCCGCGCGTGCCAGGACGACGAGATCGTGCTCACGACCTATGGCCGATCGAGCGGCTACTGCATCGACCCCATCGAGAAAAAGCCGCTCAACCATTTTCTGCCCGGCACGCCCGTGCTCTCGTTCGGCACGGCCGGCTGCAACCTGGGGTGCAAATTCTGCCAGAACTGGGACATCAGCAAGTCGCGTGAGATCGACACGCTGGCCGACGCCGCCTCGCCCGAAAAAATCGCCCGCGTGGCCCGACAGCTCGGCTGTCGCAGCGTGGCGTTTACGTACAACGACCCCGTGATCTTCATGGAGTACGCCGTCGACGTGGCCGACGCCTGCCGCGCGCTCGGGGTAAAAACAGTGGCCGTCACGGCGGGCGAAATCTGCGACGAGCCGCGGGTCGAGTTCTACCGCCACATGGACGCGGCCAACGTCGATCTCAAGGGTTTCACCGAGCGGTTTTACCACGACATCTGCGCCGGCGAGCTTCAGCCGGTGCTCAATACGCTCGTGTACCTGAAGCGCGAAACGAAAGTGTGGTTCGAGATCACCAACCTCGTCATCCCCGGCGAGAACGACTCGGACGAGGAGTTCGATGCCATGACCCGCTGGGTCGTCGACGAGCTTGGCCCCGACGTGCCGATGCACTTCACGGCCTTCCACCCCGACTTCCGCATGCTCGACAAGCCGCCCACGCCGCCCGCCACACTGGCCCGCGCCCGCCGCATCGCGATCGCCAACGGCGTGCGATACGCCTACACGGGCAACGTACACGACGGCGACGGCCAGAGCACGTATTGCCACGCATGCGGCAAGTGCGTTATCGGCCGCGACTGGTACGTGCTGTTCGACTGGAATCTGACCGACGACGGCCGTTGCACGTTTTGCGGCACCCAGTGCGCCGGCGTATTCGACGGACCAGCCGGCGACTGGGGATCGCGGCGAATGCCGGTGCGACTGCGGGATTACGCGTGAGCCGCGCGCTCCGCTTTGCGTCGCGGCTAACCGTCGCGAGTCATTCCTTCGTTATTCGGGCTTCGGGCTTAGTCATTCCTTAGTCATTAGTGCTTCGTCATTCGACATCGACTTTCGCGTATCGACCCACCGCGCCGCGTCGAAGTGCTTGCCGTACGTGCCGTAGTCGTTGAAGAACCACCGCTTCGCCAGGCGGTAGGCCCAGCTTTTCTCGGGCACTTCGCTGCCCGGGTTGTACTGGCTGGGTCGGGTCTTCATCGCGTCGAGCTCGACCCGTGCAGTGTGCCGGGCGGTCGTGTCGCGGGCGCCGTGGCGATCGACAAGCTCCTTGAGCAAGTCGGGCCGCTCCAGCACGATGCAGCCCCGCGTGTGGCGGGCCGCCGTTTCGCGGAAGTCGCGCAAGAATTCCGAGCTGCCGATCACTTCCTTGAGCGGGCGCTGGTCGTGGATCGATTCGCGGGCGAATTGGATCACGGGGCAGGGCTCGATGTCGCCCCACGGGCTGATGTGGTGCGTGAACCCCGTGGCCGCCGGGCACAGCGCCCCACCTTCGCCGTCGTAATAGGCGTCGATGATGATGATGGGTTTTCGGGCCCGCATCTCAACCACGAACCGCCGCGCCTCCATCTGCTGTTCGGGCGTGAGGCACAGCTCGGGGCACGCCGCCGGCCCGACCGCGCGGTACACGTGAAACCAGGTGTACATCACGCCCATGTCGATGAGCCGGTCGACCCATCGTTCGGACAACAGGTCGAAGTTGGTCTGGCACAGGCTGGTGCAGACGCCGGTGAGCACTTTGTTTTTGAGGCAGTTTTGCAGCCCTTCCATGGTTTGGCTGAGCACGCCGAGCCGCCCGCGCCGCTCGTCGCTGACGATCTCGTTCCCCTCGACGCTCACCAGCGGCGTGATGTTGCCCAGGCGGCGGATGCGCTTGGCTACTTCGTCGGTGATGAAGTGGCCGTTGGTGAACACCTGGAAGTAGCAATCGCGGTGCCGTTCGAGTACGTCGAACAGCTCGCCGTGCATGAGCGGCTCGCCCCCCAGGATACCGAAGAACGAGTTGCCCATCGCCTTGGATTCGGTGAACAGGCGGTCGAGGGCGTCGACTTCGATCTTCTCCTGCTTGGCCGCCACGTCGACCCAGCAGCCCTGGCACCGCAGGTTGCAACTGTTGATGACCGAGACGTACAGAAACGGCGGAAAGAACTCCCCCCGCCTCAGCCGCCGCTTGTGCAACTGGATGCTGCGCGCCCCCTTGAAGCCCATGTTCCACGCCAACTTCCACAGCAGGCGCTTGTCGGTCTCCAGGAGCAGACGTTTGGCGAGTTTTAGATACATGTTTCGACGCGCTACCGCGCGCATGTGCCAGCGCGAGTTTTCAGTGTTCGGTTTTCAGTTCGGAGCGATGCAGCGGTCGTGCAATCGCCCATAGCCCCGGCCGGCAGGCCGCGGGTTTCGCCCGATTATATCACCGCCGTGCCGCTCGCGACATGGTTGACGGCTATGCTCAGCGCGCTCGTGCAGATGTCCGCGTCAGCGAATCTCACTCCCCGATCACTTTGATCAGCACCCGTTTCGCTCGTCGGCCATCGAATTCGCCGTAAAAAATTTGTTCCCACGGGCCGAAGTCGAGCTTGCCGCCGGTGATCGCCACGACCACCTCGCGGCCCATGATCTGCCGCTTGTGATGGGCGTCGGCGTTGTCTTCGCCGGTGCGGTTGTGGTGGTACCGCTCGGGCGACGGATCGAACGGGGCCAGCTCTTCGAGCCACTTCTTGTAGTCCTCGTGCAGGCCCGGCTCGTTGTCGTTGATGAACACGCTGGCGGTAATGTGCATGGCATTGACCAGACACAGCCCCTCGCGCACCCCGCTCGTCTTCACCGCCGCCTCGACCTCGCGGGTGATGTTCACGAAATCCATGCGGACTGGGACGTTGAACGTGAGGTACTGGGTGTGGGATTTCATGGTTCACTCCGCGGCAATCGGCGAGCGCGGAACCCACGGATGCAATCCGTGGGCTTGGGCGGGGTGGTGCGTGAGTTGATTGTACGCGCTCGCCTGCACAATCGCACGACGCGACAATCAATTCAAGCCCACGGATTGCATCCGTGGGTTCCGCCTACGCTCAGGTTCGGCCCTCATGCGCATTCTTCCCGCCACTCCCTCACCGCCGCCACTTCCACACCCACGCGCCCTCCTTCTCGTGCGCGAGGATGTAATGGTACACGTTGCGTTGATGCGTCCGATTGCGTATCGCTCGCACTTTACCGCGCAGCGCCCACAATTTTCCCTTCCAACCGCGCTGTTTGCATTCGTACGTCGCATGCCTCTTCGCCAGGGTCAAGTAAGTCTTGGGCTTGCGTCCGAACGGCAGCTTCGCCAGAACGTGAACGTGCTGCCCGCTGACCGAGAGGCACAGCACGAAGCCACCCAACTCTTCGATCCGTTCGCGCACCGCGTCGCCGACGATCGGTCGCCACTTGTGGCCAATGACCGTTGGCTGCTGCTTGAGGAGCGCTTTGCTCCGCTGACGCACGTCGGCAAACTGATCGCGTGGCGGCGGATTCTTGTAGTCCCCCTCGACGTGCTGGCGATGATGACGGGTTCGAAACCCGCGCTCGTCGCCAGGGAGCCACGCGCCGTAGGCCGTTGCGATGAAGTGAACCCAGATGCCGGGGAATTCGTGCGAGTCGGCCATGGGTGGAGCGTCGCTAGGAGATCGGCGAACGCGGAACCCACGGATGCAATCCTTGGGCTTGGGTGAGGCGGAGCGCGAATAGATTATGCGCGACCGTCCTCGATCATACCGCGTCACGGGTCGCCTTTCAGCCACACGGTGGAGAGTAGTTTGGGCCAGCGGAACCTTTCGCGGTAAAGGTTGGCGGGGGCGAAGTCGATGGTGCCGGGTTTGCGGAAGCTGATGAGCCGCGCCGCGGCATCGGTGCCGTCGAAGTAGCCGTCGGGCGTCACAACGAGCCAGTTCGACCCGTCGCCGAGCACCATTAGCGCCGCCAGCTCGTTGCCGGTCTTGGCGTCCCAAATCCGCGTGGCGCCGTCGTCCGAGCCCGTCGCAACACGCCGGCCGTCGCCGCTGAACGCGGCGCTGGTG
>Ga0315553_10003987_pt1 | contig 11317 bp, 6 predicted proteins | sample SalMarSW160140MG_FD_203099 | JGI IMG/M metagenome (GOLD analysis project Ga0315553, IMG submission 203099) | Salt marsh sediment microbial communities from the Plum Island Ecosystem LTER, Massachusetts, United States - Salt Marsh Sediment SW1601-40 ... | reverse complement strand
CTGGTCAAGAATCTGACGTTCACGGATCCCGCCGAGCCCGACCCCGATACGACCGACAACGTTCCCGGCTACGGGTTTCAGATTTCCTCGAATGGTTCGACGCCTTCGAGAAAAATCGTGATGAACAATCTCACATTTGATAACATGACTCAGGTCTACTACGGTGCCACGGGCGCAACGCACGATTCCTACGACATCTCGCTGCGCAACTCGACCTTCATCAACGTCGGCTATGACGGCCACGCGCACATGATGTACAACGCTTACGACCCCCATCACATTTCGGTCTACAACAACACGTTCATCGACAGCAAGGGCGACTACGTGCGTTTTCGCGATTACACCGAATACGGCTCCGTGATCGGCAACACGTTTGTCAGCACGAGCTCAACGTACAATCGACCGTTCGTGGCGGTGCCGCTGTTCAATGACGATGATCCTGCGTCGAATCCGACTAATCCCAATTATGAATACTTCGGTACCCACTTTCTCGTTGCGGACAACACGTTCACGTACAACTCGACCTCTGGAGATGCTCGTCTTCGTGACGCCATGTACTTCGGTCAGTATGGCTACGAGCCACCGGGTACCAACTACCTGTTGAATGCCACTGAGGGTGCGGAGCTGATGAACGGAACGACGCAAGAACAAAAAGACTTTCTGCTGGCCAACATGGGCATCGACGGCGACAAGGTCCGCGTCTACAACAACACCTATGAGAACGAAGCCTATCGGGGTCGATTTACTTCCAAGCCCAGCTACGGGGCGACGTCGCAGGGTTGGCAAGGTGACGTCGACATCTACGACACCTGGAACCACACCGTGCCCAATCTCACTCCCGGCAACATGCTCGTGAATTGGGATTTCGACGGCGGCGATAACGGCGGCAGCGGTTGGATCGACAACAGCTACGAGGCACTCGAGGACGCCGGCTGGCAAATTCTGCCCGGTGCCGCCGACGACGCCTCCACGTTTGTCGATTCCGACGGCTCTTTCGGCCAGGCCGACGGTCTAATGTGGGTTCGCAACTGGCAAGACAGCAACCCGATCGACGTCAACTATCAATTCGAACGACTCACCCAGGGACGCATCGACTGGCGGATGGCCGCCGAGGGATCGGGCGCGGCGTTCCGGCTTTACGACGGCCGCACCCACGACGGCGGTCTGAGCATGTTGGGAGTCGACGTAGTCGATGCGGATACCTTGCGGATCGTCGGCAATCCGACCGCTACGCAGTACGCCGACTTTCCCGGGGTCGACTTTGGACAGGTGCATTCCTGGCGCTGGCAGTGGTACAGTGACCCGGATGGCGTGAACGGCACCGCGACCCTCGAGTTTCTCGACTCCGACGGCACTTGGATATCGGTCTACGACGACCGGGCGTTCGACTACAACGTCGTGCCAGATACGTTCTGGATTCAGAGCGGGGGCGACACGGGTCAAAACAAGTACGTCGTCCTCGATTCGCTGGCCGTATCCGTCTACTCACCGCTCAACGGCATCGTGGGCGACCTGAATCAGGACGGCGTGCTTGACGACACGGATATCAGCCTGTTCGTCAGCGGCTGGCTTGTGGATACGTCGGCGATGTCCGTTTTGGACAAGTACTATTACGGTGATCTCGATCTGAACGGCATCACCGATCTGCAGGACGCCAATGCGCTTCATCTTGCCCTGATAGCCAGCGCCTCGGCGGGACTAAACTCGGCACTACTGCCGGGGTCCGTTCCCGAGCCAGGGTCACTGGTATTGCTCGGCCTGGGAGGGTTGGTGGCGACGTCCTACCGACGCCGACAACATATCCCCTGTCGGAGACAAGATGACTACACATACTGCTGAACAAACTGCCTGGAATAGTACGCGGCTGTCACCCCGAATGTTGTGGGGTGGATGGCAAAAACGGACATCAACCCAACAACTTCCCCCTGCCGAGCATATCGCCTGTTGCTTCGCGCATTTGTTGATCAGCCTGAAATGGTTTTTCGCACTACAGTTAATTGTTGACAACGCCGTACCAATCAGGTCTTATAGAGTTCAATAACCGGTGGAAAGCAGTCGGAGATTATCGGAAAGAGCTCCGGCAGGCAAAAGGAATGGGGCCGTAGGACTTAACGCAGGTGCAACAGGCGGTTCAGCCGCATTTTCGCGCCGTTCGCTGTCTCCGGAACATCCACGCGAACGGCTCCCCGCTTGAGAAACAGACTATGACTATGCGCTCTGAATTACTTCGGTCGATTGTGGTTACCGCGCTCTTGTGCTTTCCGAGCCTCGCCGCCGCCCAGGGAATGTTCATTCGCCCGCTGGGCAATGAAGGATATGAGCCGTATGAGGAATGGACGATCGTCAATTACATTGATCTCGATCCCTCGTCGGGTGTTCTCGATTGGAACGGCGGCAACTATACCTACGATGGGCACGGCGGGATTGATTTCACACTGGCCAACTTCGCCAAGATGGACGCCGGCGTACCGATCTACGCCGCGGCCGACGGCAACGTGACGATAGCACAAGACGGCTACTTCGACCGCTGCACACCCGAGGTGGTTCCTGCCTGTAACGGCAACGAGGCCAACTACGTTCGCATTCAGCATGCCGGCGGCATCGAGACCCGCTATTTCCACATGCGAAAAGGCTCGGTCGCCGTCTCGGTCGGCGATCACGTTACCCAAGGTCAGATCATCGGCTATGTGGGCAGCTCAGGCAATTCCTCGGACGCCCATCTACACTTCGACGTCTATGTCGATGGGACGAGGATTGAGTCCTTCCTCGACAACAATGAAACCGCGATGAACGAACCCGAGTTCTTCTGGGGACCAAACCCGCTCGACTACATACCCTATCCCACCGACAGACCTGGCTCGCTCGATTCAGGCGTTACCGATCATAATCCCAGTACTCCCGAGTTGCGTGAACGCCCCGATGAATTCGCGGTCTTTCCTCTCACGGACAGCAACGATCCCAACTATTGGATTCAACTACATGGTATTGACGGTGCCGATTGGAACTGGATTCGATACGAATGGCTCAGCCCGGATGGTACGCACGATGTCACGCACACTGATTCCATCGGTAGTATTCGTTACGGCTGGCGGGAAGATGCGATTTCGTTGCCGGACGCTGCGGCGGCTTCTGATTCATATTTCGGCGAGTGGGAAGTCGTAGCAACGCTGAGAGAGAATCTTATCGGTGGCAATGTTTTGGAAGTCGGCCGAGTGAACTTCACTACCGTGATCCCCGGCGACATCAATCTCGACAACGAGGTCGACATGTCAGACGTGCTGGCCTTCGTCAACGGCTGGCTCTACCAACAAGCGCAGGGCGATCTCACCTCTTGGGGAAAGGGTGATCTGAATCAGGACGGCAAGACGACCCTGGAAGACGCCTACCTCCTCCACGAAGCTCTATTGGAGTTCGGCTCGAGCACGGCGGCACTCGAGGCCCTGGGAGCGGCCGTGCCTGAACCCGCCTCGTTTGCCCTGCTCTTCTTTGCACTGCTATTCACTGCAAGTTTTCGCAGACGGAAGTGACGCGCGGACGCACGCACGCGACTTGCCTGCGTTCACCCCCCAGCCGTTCACTCCGTGCTCACCTTGAGCGAATTGGCGTGCTTAAGCTTTCAGCCAGTCGTGGATCACGTTTCCACCCACGTCGGTGAGCCGAAAATCACGGCCTTGGAAACGATGGGTGAGCCGCAAATGGTCCATGCCAAAGCAGTGCAGAATGGTGGCGTGCAAGTCGTTGATGTGGACCGGGTCGCGGACCGGATTCCAACCGATCTCATCGGTTTCGCCCCAAACTTGTCCTCCCCGGATGCCGCCGCCTGCCAACAGAACGGTAAACGCGGACGGATGGTGATCGCGTCCGGTGTTCGCCTCTCGGCCGGGGCGATTCTCACCCAGCGGCGTGCGACCGAACTCGCTGCCCCAAACGACCATGGTCTCATCTAGCATTCCGCGAGCTTTGAGATCCTGGATCAGTGCCGTGATCGGTTGGTCGACACACTCGGCGTTGCGGGCAAGGTCATATTCAAGTGAGGCATGCTGGTCCCACGAGGCATGAATGATGTTGACGAACCGCACGCCGCGCTCCACAAGACGCCGCGCCATCAGACAATTGCGAGCGAACGTATCGTAGGTGCGCAGACCCGGCAGTGACCCGCGCCACGACTTCTTCGGCTCCGGGCGGTCGATACCATACATGTCCCGAATGTGCTTTGGCTCCCGCGAAAGGTCGGTCACATCCGGGGCGGCCAATTGCATGCGGCTAGCCAGTTCATAGCTGGCGATTCGGGCCGCAATCTCGGGATCGTGAACCTCGGCGTATCGACGTCGGTTCAGTACACCGAGTGCTTCCAGACCGCTCTCCTGCAATTCATGCGGCAGGCCTGGCGGGTCTTGTAAATTGAGTATCGGCTCGCCCTGATTCCGAAATAGAACGCCGCCGTAGGTGCTCGGCAAGAAGCCGGATTGGTATAGCGTCACCCCGCCGCTCGCGCCACGCCCCGCCGTGAGAACGACATACCCAGGAAGGTTTCGAGATTCGCTGCCGAGGCCATAGGTGAGCCAGGCACCCATCGTCGGCAAACCGAACGTAGCGCGACCGCACTGCATCATCAGTTGTCCCGGATGATGATTGAATTGGTTCGTGTGCAATGTGCGAACCATCAGCAGATCGTCGGCACAGTCTGCCAGATTCGGCAGCAGGTCGGAAAACTCCATGCCGCACTCGCCGTGCTTACTGAACTTGCGCGACGATCCCATCAGCGTTGCTGTATCCTTCTGGATAAACGCGAAGCGGACGTTTTTGGTCATCGACTCGGGCAGCTTCTGACCGTTCAACTCGTTCAGTTTTGGCTTGGGATCGAACAAATCGAGCTGCGACGGCGCGCCCGCCATGTAGAGGAAGATGCATGACTTGGCTCGGGCCGGAAAATGAGGCGGTTTGGGAAGAAGCGGATCGGCGCTAGCCGCATCTGTCGCGCCAGCAGTCGCCGCGACGGCCGTGTGGGGACCGATCAATCCGTCGTCGGTGAGCATCGAACCGAGCGCAATTGCGCCAAGCCCACTGGCCGTCGTAGTAAGAAACTCGCGCCGCGTCGCGATCCGCACTGCTTCCATTTGACGATCCCATTCGTTCTTCATCGTCTTCTCACCTTTCCGATTCGCGCATCAAAGCTGGTGGAATCCTCAAACCGGAGGCACGAATCACGAATTCCAAATCCCGGAACGCAGAACTCGAAACGCCACATCATTCCCTCGTGATGAATTCATCCAGGTTCAACACGACCCGCACCGTAGCGACCCAAGCAGCAACTTCCTCGTTCCTCGCATCCGCAACGGTGTGTTCGCCGACGAGTTGTGTTGCCGTTTCGGCGTTTGCCGCATAGTATTCGCGATTCTTTTCGAGCAAGCCGCTTAGTGTGCCGATCTCTTCGTCGTCGGGCGGGCGCCCCAAGCAGAGCCGAAACGCGTAAGACAATCGCTCACGGTCGTCGTCACCACCGGCACGCAGCACGCGCGACGCCAGCGCTTGGGCCGCTTCCACAAAGACCTCGTTGTTGAGCGTAATGAGCGCACCGATCGGCGTGTTCGAACGATTTCGCTCGACCGCTGCCAGATTGGCGTCCGGACAATCAAACGTCGTAAGGTTCGGATGTGGCGCGGTTCGCTTGAAAAATGTGTAAAGTCCTCGTCGATATCGGTCCTCGCCTTCACTCGTCCTCCACTTGAAACTGGATTGGTAACTCAAATCGGTAACGCCAGCGGGGATCGGCGGAAACACGCTCGGCCCGCCAATCTTCGACGATAGAAGTCCGCTGGCCGCCAAGGCGGTGTCGCGGACGATTTCCGCCTCGACTCGAAACCGGTTTTGACGTGAAAGCCATCGATTGTCCGGGTCGCGATCGACCAACTCCGGCCGATGACGCGATGCTTGACGATAGGTAGCACTGGTGACGATGAGTTTGATCATCGCCTTGCGCGACCACCCTCGTCGACGATATTCGGCTGCCAGCCAATCCAACAGGTCGGGATGCGTGGGCAGATCACCCCGTATACCGAAATTGTTCATCGTGTGCACTAACCCGTAGCCAAATAGATGGGCCCAAATGTGGTTGACCGCCACCCGCGGTACGAGCGGGTTGCGGTCGCCGACAAGCCACTCAGCCAAATCCAATCGGTCCGCCCCAGCTCCGGGGTTGCGCACTTCCATGGGTGGGAGCAGGCTCGGCGTGCCCGGCAGCACCTTATCCTTCGGCTGCTGAAAATCACCCCGGTGCAACAGATGGGTTTCGCGTGGTTCGTCGACCCGTTGTGAAATCACGCGGACTTCCATCACCGGCATGTCCGACAGGCGTTCTCGCAGGTCATCCAGCTCCCTGAGCAACTGCGAGCCCGTCGCGTCCCGTTGGAGTTGGAATTTTAGCAAATTCTTCTGTTGCTTTTTCGACCGTTTTTCCGGATCGGTACTCACGATCTGGCGAATCGACTTCGGCACTGCGTTGGGATTGGGCCGGCCGGTTAGGGCCGTGACCCGGAATCGACCGATGTTGTGTTGCCTACCATATTGCTGATCCAGGACAATCCGCAAACGCACGGTGCCTGAGAAAGACAATGGCTCGGCGAGCCAGAAGTTTGCCCAATGCTCGACACCGGACTGAGGCCTGATCGCCCAACCTGTTTTCACGTCACCATCCACCGCGTGAGAGACTGGATAGCCGCGCTGCGAAAAGTCCGCCTCAGCCGACTCGATCGACCGTTTATCTTTTGCTTCTATCTCTTGATTCGTGGTGGCATACACGCGGAATTCCGACAGGACAAAATTCCCATGATCGCTCCGGCCCGGCCCTTTCAACGGAAAGGACTTGTCGGGCAACACGTCCAGGCGGATTCCGGTGATATCGGCCAGTTGAATTTCGCCTTCGATCGTGTACTTGGCCTGCATCGTCGGTGGACCGCTCACCAGATAAGATCCATCCTTTTGCTGTTCGAAAATCTCATCGTTTTCATTGCTGCTTGTGATCTCCGTAATCTGGATGGGGTGAAATTGGACGGCGACGGCACTCTCCTCGTCGATCCGCCGTTGCAAATCGACTTCCCACTGAGGCTGACTGGCGGCCAAAACTTCCTTTCGCCGGGCAAGCTCCGGCTCCAGTTCGCGAATGCGGCGATTCGTCTCGACGACTACCTTCTGGTAGGCTGCCCACTCTGCGGCCGATTTCACCACCTTGGTGGTCGTCTCGTCGTCGTTGTTGAAAAAGGCCGATAGTCGATAATACTCGGTCTGCGAGAACGGGTCGTACTTGTGCGAGTGGCACTTGGCGCAGCCCACCGTCAGCGCCAGCCAAACCGTGCCGAGTGTTTCCGAGCGGTCCAGGACCGCGGCAACGCGGAATTCTTCCTGATCGACACCCCCTTCCTTGTTGGTAAGCGTCTGCCGGTTGAACGCGGTCGCCAGGTGTGTCATCGGGGTGGAGTCCTTCATCAGATCACCGGCCAGTTGCTCGATCGTAAACCGGTCGAACGGCATGTCGTCGTTGAAGGCCTTAATCACCCAGTCGCGATAGCGCCAGGCGTCGGGCCGGGTGTTGTCTTTCTCGTAGCCGTCCGTGTCGGCGAACCGCGCCATGTCCAGCCAATGGCGGCCCCACCGCTCGCCGAAGTGCGGCGACGCCAGTAGTCTATCAACCAACTTTTCGTAGGCGTCGGGCGACTGGTCAGCCACAAATGCGTCGACTTGCTCGATCTCGGGGGGCAACCCGACAAGGTCGTAGTAAAGACGTTTGATCAATGTATAACGGTCGGCCTCGACTGAGGGAGTGACACCCTCCGACTCGAGCTTGGCCAGCACGAATCGGTCAATCGGATTGGTGACCCAAGACTCGTTCTTGACATCCGGCGGCGACACTTTCTTAAGTGGGCAAAACGCCCAATGCTTTTCGTACTTGGCCCCGGCGGCGATCCACGCTCGCAGTTTGCCCACCTCGGCCGGCGACAGCGGCTCCGCCTCAGCCGGCATCCGCTCATCCGGATCGTCCGAGGTGATCCGCCGAATCAACTCGCTCCGGTCCGGACTGCCCGGCACGATCGCTTTTTCCCCGGAGTCGGCCTCGCCTGTCGCGGCCTTGAACGAATCCAGCCGCAGCCCCGACTCTTGCGTGTCGGCACCGTGACACAAGAAACACTTTCCCGCCAGGACGGGTTGAATGTCACGGGCAAAGCTGACTTCGTCCTCGGCCCGCAATGCGGACGAGGTAAACCAAACCGCCACGAACAGACTGAACCATCGATACACAAGTTCGCCTTTCGTGTGTCTAAACATCTTGTCCTCTCTCGGACTTCGACGATGCTACGGCGTCGACAATACGCAACGGACAGCAAGCTAACAGAATGGCAGATTGCCGACAAGAAATGGGAAGCCGGCACAAACCGCCTGCGAATTCCGTTCGACCGTTCCACTTTCTGCCAGGTGCATGTGGCAACACCATCAATGCTCCGGATCGCCGTTGGCTCTAAGGCGACGTTTGCAGTTGTTCCCAGATAGCACGATTCTCGCGCATGGCCTCCGGTATCTTCGGAGGGATCTCACCGTCTTCTAATAAGGTCCAGCCGGTAAAATGCCGCCCGCTGAGCAAGGCAAACAGCTTTTGCCAAGGGTATTTGTCTGTTCGCAAATCATGAATGTGCACGGTGTTGATGCGGTCGGCCACCAGATTGAAATTGTAAGCCAACCCTTTGTCCACCAGATCCGTTGAATTGCAATTCCAGCAGACCGTCGCGTTGGGATGATCGGCAACGTCCATAATTGTCTTGATGTGCGGCAACTCCATCGTCCCGTGACCGTGCACTTCCAGGCGAATGACGGCGCCATGGTCGGCTCCGTAGGCTGCGACCTCTCGGAGCGATCGGCCAATTTGCTCGAGCGTCTTCTCGGCAGGTACGTCGCTCGGCAAACCATTGGGGCGTACCTTCACACCGCTACCTCCCACGTCGTGACAGAGGCGAACGAACGCCTTGGTCTCCTCGATGTTCCTTCTCAATTCAGCAGGATCGGGCGAGTGATACTCGCAGGTGCTGCCCAATCCGACAAGCTCCACGTCGGAGTCCGCAAATCGTCGGGCCACGTCTTTTCGCTGCGCTGGGGAAAGAGAAATCTCCACTCCGTGACGATGCTTCGTCCGCAGTTCGACGCCTTCAAAGTCTGCCGCTTCGCAATTGGTGATGATCGTCGCAATATCCCACTCTTCGCCCCATTTGTACGTCACCAAACCGAGGCGCATCTTGGCTTCCGCGTCCGGCGCCATTGGCCCGGCCAGCAAACCGGCTCGCATGGTGCCAACCACCAGGCCCCCGGCAGCTAAGCGGCCAGCCTGCTTCAAGAAACTTCTGCGCGATGGAGTATCCATTTCTCTGACTTTCTGTAGCTTCACTTCGATGGGCGAAACTCGACGATCGACTACCTTAAACGGTTATCGCAATCAAATCATCGACTAGCCAGTTGATCAGACGAACCTCGTCCCACAGGGAGGGTTGATGGGCGAGAGTATAGCACAGATCGTTCACCGTGGGCTTCTCATTGTACCTATGAGCCGCCGAATGAGCAACTCGGCGTGCTTCCAACAACCGGAGTACAGGTATGCTGCTCCGTACGAACCAACGCCGGGAGATCGAACTTCGAGGACCACCGATCCAGAGTAACACCTAACGTGCTATCCGGCACAGGGTTTCCCCACGGAACCGACGATGTGCAAGGACGTGCTGTGCCGGCTATAATCATCTTTCCCTGACAACAAGCATCCCATCGGTCCCCGAGTCGCCGGTTGCCAGCGAGCGAACCCGACCGACATCTGGCGACTCAGTATTCTGGGTGATTCACGTGTTACCGTTTTTGCGTTCTCTTACGAGGTAAGGTCTGAAATCGAATGTCTCTGGGAGATACCAAATCATGTCCGAACGCGAACGTTGGATAGTTTACCCGCTGCTGTTCTTGACCTTGGGAGTGTCGCTGCGTGATAAGGTGACGCATAGCACGACGGTCGATCACATCGACGCGGAAACGATTCGCTGCCAGGCCCTGTTGGTCGGTCACGACGTTCAGACGCTTCAAGGCAGAGTTCCCCCAGGGACGATAACCGCGTTCGACGAGAAGGGGCAGGCCGTGGCCCGGTTTGGGCCCGGAGTCGTTTGCCGGCAGCTCGAGGTGGACGATCCGGCAGGTGTTACGCAGGTTCGTATAGGCAGCAGCCCGCTGCCTTCGCGAAACGGGGAACGTCGCCGCTCCACCGGATTTGTGACGGTCCATGGCGAAAAAGGTCAGGAGATTATCACGTTGCGCGCTCGGCGCTTGAAACACGCCAGTGTTCGAGAGATCTCTGGCGGCGACGCGGAACAGCCGAAAAAGGCGCTTGAGGTTACCGACATCACCGAAGAAGGCGGTGAAATCGCCGTATTTGACAGTACCCAACAGACGGCGTTGTCGTTGGACCACTTTCCGGGCCAGCTGGGACTTTATGCCCGCTCACGCTATCACCCGAGTCTATACATCGCTGTCGCTGCCATCCCCGAGATCTTAGGACGCGCCATCAATTCACCGTCACATGGAAACGCGCGTCCCAAATCGGACTGAATCCCCACGTCGCAGAGGTGCAACCGCTAAATGACTGACATCATAGGATCTTCTTGGCAGGCTGCGGCCGCGGACCGAACCGCCGCTCGCGATAGAGCACCAAACCGTGAGCGGCGTGGTACATCGCGCCACACTCCAGTTCGATCGATTCGGTCTTCTTGAATACATCGCAAAGATGTGCTGCCGCACGTGCGACCCAGGGCTCGTTGATTTGATCGTCGTCCAACGCCAGCGCGAGAAACTCGAGCGTGTGGCCCGTCGAGCCCAAATGCTCAGCCAGGTCGACCGAGTTGGCCGAGCGGGCGAAGTAATTGACCGATAAGGCGCCACTGGGCAATTGAAATTCCCTGGCCGTGTCGATGGCCCAGTTGATCTGTTCCTGTGCGGCGGCCCAGCCGCCGGTGAGCGGCATGTCGGGATGCTCTTGGCGGTAGCGCTCCAGGGCCATCGTCATGCCGATGAGCCGATGACTACCGCCGCAGGGTGCGCCGCTGGTGATCTGCTCTCGGCGGCGCTGCTCGTCCATGCCGGCGCCCGCCTCCATGGCCATGATCCGCTCGATCGACCAGGTCGATTTATCGCCGGCCTGCCACTCGGCGTCGATGGGCAGATAGCGCGACAGGCCAATGAGCGTCCAACTGCACTCCTTTCCCTCGACCACGTCGTGCTCTGCCTGTCGTACCAGATCGGCGAT
>Ga0315553_10003984_pt1 | contig 11320 bp, 10 predicted proteins | sample SalMarSW160140MG_FD_203099 | JGI IMG/M metagenome (GOLD analysis project Ga0315553, IMG submission 203099) | Salt marsh sediment microbial communities from the Plum Island Ecosystem LTER, Massachusetts, United States - Salt Marsh Sediment SW1601-40 ... | reverse complement strand
TCAATAAAAACGGTCAGATTCGTCCCCAAAGGCTGATAGGGACATCCAAGTTCCTCGGCCCACGCCGTTTTCTCAGGGGGGCCGGCCAAAAGCACGTCGTGCCCGGCTGCCTTCAGGGCCAATGAAAGGGCCAGCATGGGTTGGACATCACCGCGTGAGCCAAATGTTGTCAAAATGATTCTCATTTCTTGACTTTCTCACCTTTTTTGAAGAGATTCAATTGAGAATCCCGGCCGGTCAAAAATCCCGAAAAAAGGAATGGCCTCGGTTTTACCTGACAAAATGAAGAAATTACTTATTACAGGCACCAGCGGCTTTTTGGGGTGGAACATCAGTCAGATCGCCGAATTTGATTGGACCGTTTCGGGCACCTACTTTGCGCACCCCTTGACTATTCCTCATATCACCCTTGCAAAGGTGGATCTGACTCTGTTTAGAGACCTGAAACGCCTCTTCAATGATGTCAAACCGAATGCCGTGATCCATACAGCTGCCATGACGGATCCGAACTTCTGTCAACAAAATCGCGCTCTATCCCACAACATTAACACACAAGTCCCCATAAACATCGCCGGTCTCTGTTCAGGCCTTGAGATTCCGTGTCTTTTCACGTCTTCGGATCTTGTCTTCGATGGGTTAACCCCACCCTATTCGGAAGACGATGAACCCTCGCCGATTTCTTTCTATGGGGAACAGAAGGCCTTGGCAGAAGCCGGCATGAAGGATCGATATCCTTCGACGGTGATTTGCCGCATGCCCCTGATGTTTGGCGATCCCGGGCCGGTGGCTGCAAACTTTATTCAGCCGATGGTTCACGCCATTCAGTCAGGGGAGACTATCAATCTCTTTGCAGATGAATTCAGAACCCCTGTGAGCGGGAGAGATGCGGCAAAGGGGCTCTTGATTGCTTTGGATAAGTTGCCTGGAATTATTCACCTTGGAGGGCCGGAGAGAATTTCTCGCTATGAATTCGGCAAACTGCTGTCCGAGACCTTTAGATTTTCAAATGCTCGATTGAACCCTTGCCGACAAGAAGACCTGAAGATGCCCGCACCCAGGCCTCCCGACGTCTCTCTTGACAGTTCAAAAGCCAGGGCCCTGGGGTTTAACCCAAAATCACTCAAAGAAGAGATGGAAGCACTGAGAGATTGAGGGTGAAGGCAAGTGGAAGGTTTAGTCAAAACTAATTGATATACTTGGGTTTTTAGTTTTATGGTTGCGGGCCTTCAGTCTTCGGTCGTCGGCCTTCCACCTAAATTATTACCGCTGGACAACCGTGACGGATATTTGATATTTTAGAGGTGTTAAGGAATCCTGGTCTGTCACCCCGAAACGCCCCTCGGCGCAAGGAGATTGACATGCTGATTTCCACCGCGAACTTCAATCCGGATTACTTGTTATACGGGGGCGCCGTTGGAATATTATTAGGATTCGGTTGCTTCATATATTTCCTGTACCGACGGATCCGCTGTTTATACCACACTCTGGCCGGACGAAAAACCACCTCCCACAGACTCTTCTCCAGTATACGCAGCTTCGTTTTGAACCGTAGGGTAAGGGGCAACTCACTTGGTTTCTATTTTGCCGCGGTCTCTTTTTTTGCTTCTCTGCAATGCATAGGTCACTTGTCTTGGAGGTGCATTGCTGTCCAAGAAATATCTGAGAACAGCTTTTGGTAGACATAAGTGCTTGATTTGACATGTTCGTCCGATTCGATTGAAATTCAGGTTCCCCTATATGCTTCGGAGCCACGGGACTGGGGGTCTCTTTTCAAGTTCAAACCCACAAGACTCCTCTGCCCTTACCGCCCCCATCTTCGGGACGAAAGGGTCTCCGGACAGGCACATACGAGGTCCGTCGCTCAAAAAAATTGTTCTGTGGGGCTCCTGCCATATATGCAAAAATGAGGTGCCGTTCCACCACCTCCGGACAAATGGTTTGAGCTTGAAAAGAGACCCCCAGTCCCCTGAGTTTCAGCACCGTTTTTGGACAAGAGTGTTGGAGGTGATGAAAAATGAAAGTACATGAATGGATGACCAGGGATCCCGTAACGGTTTCCAAGGATGTAGATGTCCGGGGATGTGTGGATTTGATGACAGAGCACTCCATCAGGCATTTGCCTGTGCTGGAGGATCAAAAACTCGTTGGCTTTGTGACTGAAAGCGACTTACGAGAGGTGTCGTCCACATCCTCCATGGAGGGCGCGTCCATTGAAGACTTTATGGTCAGAAGCCCCATCACTGTGACCCCGGACACGGACATAGAAGATGCGGCCAAGCTCATATACTACCACAAGATAGGAGGCCTTCCCGTAGTTGATGATGAGGAATTCGTCGGCATCATCACGGTTGTGGATTTGCTGGGAGTATTCATTGAGTTAATGGGCGTAATGAAATCCAGTTCAAGAATAGACGTGATCTTGGGTGATGAGCCTGAGGCCTTTGAGCGTGTCTCTGCCCTCATCAGGGGTGAGGGAGGAGAGATTATTAGCGTCGGGATGTCAGGAGACCATTCGAAGACAGAACGCATCCATTTCTTTCGACTGGAGAAGTGCGATGTGGAACATATCAGCAACATGCTCCAAGACGCAGGTTATGAGGTCGTCTCTTCAGCGACCTAGCCGTTGTTCCGTTTCTCTGCCTTCTTGATCTTGCCCCAAGTATCACGCAATGGGACTGTGCGATTAAACACAAGCGCCTCCTTGGAAGAGTCCTTTGTATCCACACAGAAATAGCCTAATCTCTCAAACTGATAATGACTCCCCGGAACTGCACCCGCCAGAGTAGATTCGACTCGGCATGAAGACAGAATATCAAGGGAGTCAGGGTTCAATTGAGCCATAAAATCAGAAGCATCCTTACTGTCTTCGGGGGTTGCTCTGCTAAAGAGACGATCATACAAACGAACGTCAGCCCTGAGCGAATGCTCAGCACAGACCCAATGTAGCGTAGCCTTTACCTTACGCCCGTCAGGGGAATCACCCCCTTTCGTCATCGGATCATATGTGCAGCGGAGTTCCATGACTTCCCCAGTCTTTTCATCCTTCACCACATCGACACACTTGATAAAGTAGGCATACCGTAGCCGGACTTCCCGCCCGGGGGCCAAACGATAGAATTTGTTGGGGGGCGACTCCATAAAGTCATCCTGTTCGATGTACAAAACTCGAGAAAAGGGGACCTTCCGTGTCCCCATGCTGGGGTCTTCAGGATTATTTATTGCCTCCAGCTCTTCCACCTGATCTTCCGGATAGTTGTCAATAACCACCTTCAGCGGCCTCAATACGCCCATCACACGGGGAGCACGTCTGTTCAAGTCTTCGCGGAGACAGTGTTCAAGGAGCGCCACATCCACCATACTCTCCTTCTTGGCCACGCCGATACGATCACATAAATCCCGAATAGACTCCGGTGTATACCCTCGTCGCCTCAGACCTGATATGGTGGGCAATCGTGGATCGTCCCATCCGCTCACATGCCCCTCTTGCACAAGCCTCATGAGTTTTCGTTTGCTCATCACGGTGTAACTCAGATTGAGGCGGGCAAACTCGATCTGCTGCGGATGATGGATGTCCAGTTGTTCAATGAACCAGTCGTAAAGGGGGCGATGATCTTCAAACTCCAGCGTACAGACGGAATGCGTGATCCCCTCAATGGAATCGGACTGTCCATGGGTAAAGTCATACATGGGGTAGATGCACCATTCGTCGCCTGTTCTGTTATGGGTCGCGTGTAACACTCGGTACATGACCGGATCTCGCATATTCAAATTTCCTGAGGCCATGTCAATCTTCGCCCGCAGAACACAGGCCCCATCCTCAAACTCTCCGCCCCGCATGGCCTCAAACAGTCTCAGGTTCTCCTCAGCAGTCCTGTCACGGTGGGGGCTCTCCTTGCCCCGTTCCGTTAGGGTTCCGCGGTACCGCCTGATCTCCTCCGCGCTCAGACTATCCACATAGGCCTTTCCATCCTTAATAAGCTGAACAGCCCACTTGTAGAGTTGATCAAAGTAGTCTGACGCATAGTATTCTCTGCCCTCCCAGTCGAATCCAAGCCATCTAATGTCCTCTTTGATGGCCTTAATATACTCCTCCTCTTCTTTGAGAGGATTGGTATCATCAAAGCGTAGATTGCAGGCTCCCCCGAATTCGGCGGCAAGGCCGAAGTTGAGGCAAATGGATTTGGCATGTCCGATATGGAGGTACCCGTTGGGCTCCGGCGGGAAACGCATATGGACTCGGCCATGGTTTTTACCGGTGGACAGATCTTCCTTAATGATATTACGAATGAAATTTGATGGCGATACGGCGTCTGTCTTGATCATGCTGTCTGCTTCCTTTTCCACGTTGTTTGCGAACATTCAGCTTAGCATATAACACATTCCAATGTCTTGTGAAAGGTATCAAAGGGTGGGAATCTGCAATCATCAAAAAAAAGCCTCCCAGAATGCCGTGATCATTCACGCACACCCGAGAGGCTGCTATAAGTACCGCCCTAACCTCCTTGTTATATATACCACCGAAGGTTTGGCCCTTCAGAGGTTTGTTTGTTATGTTGAAGTTGGCAGTACTCAAACATCAAGACTGTAAGATACATGTGTGAGTCAGTACTGCATAACAGCAAGAAGGATGCCATAGTATCAAAAAAAGACTTTTCACTTTGATTTCAATGTATTACACCACATCCAAGGGGACGCTCTCTGTAGGACCAGTAATAAAAATACCCACTTTATCTGAAAAGAAATGCCACTTTTATGAAGAAGCTTACACACGGAAGGATCGGCTTCGGGTTTAGAAGTTCCCCCGTGAACTCTGTAAACCTTGTCACCTGATTCTTGTGCCTATAGGTCTATACCCTTTTCAGAAAATCTTCTATGGGCCCAAGATTCAGATTCGTCTCTATGGCCGTTTTGATGGTCTCTTTATCGAATCCGGGCATGAAGGGAATGGATCCAAGGAAAGGGGCTTTGGCCCAGCGCTTGAGCGCGTTGGCATTAAGCGACTCGGCCAAGCCTTGTTGGTCTGATGTGTGATTCATAACGATACCAAGCACAGGAATTTCACGTTCCCGTGCATGGGCAAGGGTGAGGAGGGTATGGTTGATGATTCCGAGTTTGGCTTCTGTGACCACCAGAAGGGGCAGATCCCATTCCTTAGCCAAATCTGCCATAAAGTAATCACCGAACAGGGGGACCATAAAACCGCCGGCGCCCTCCACAATTACAATATCGTAACAGGATGTCAAAATATCGAATGCTCTCTGGATGACCTCTAACCTTATTTCAACCCCTTCCATGTCAGCGGCAAGTGCGGGAGCCAAAGGGGCTTCCAACGCATAGGGGTTGATAATGTCAAGGTCATCCTGACTCTCAGCCGCATTCTTCAGCAAGATCGCATCTTCGGGAATCAGCCCTCCGTCCTCACGCCGACAGCCCGATTCCACCGGTTTCAACACGCCGACATGCATGCCCCTTTCTTTGAACAAAGTGACCAGACCCACACTTACCAGCGTCTTGCCCACGCCGGTGTCTGTCCCTGTGATGAAAAGTCCTTTGCCCACTTCCTTAAACCTCTGTCACCTTCCTAATCGAATAAAAAGTTATATCTAATAATTCTTTCAGTTCTTCAGGGCTAATACTCAAAGGCGGGGTAAGCACCACAACATCCCCCAAGGGTCGAATCACCAGGCCCTGCTTTCTCGCCTCCTGAATAACTTTGATACCGGTCTTTTCCTCATAGGAATAGGGGGCCCTGGTCTCTCGATCCATGACTAACTCAATGCCCACCATAAAGCCAAGCTGTCGGATATCTCCCACATGCTTCAGTTCCAGGAAGGGTTCTAATCCTTGTTCAAGAATGACGATCTTGTCCTGTAGTTTGTCTATTGTATTCTCTTTCTTAAATATCTCCAGATTGGCCAAAGCAGCGGCACAGGCAAGAGGGTTTGCAGTATATGTATGTCCGTGAAAAAGGGTCTTTTGCTCACCGTATTCTCCGCAGAAACCGTCAAATATTCCTTGGGTCGTCACAGTGACCGCCAGAGGAAGATATCCCCCTGTAATCCCTTTTGCTGCGATCATGATATCGGGCTCTATCCCCTCGTGCTGGCACGCAAAGAGTCTACCCGTACGTCCGAATCCTGTCGCCACCTCATCCGCAACGAAAAGTATGTTGAACTTTTTGGCCAGATCCCTGACCTTGCGAGTGTACCCCTCCGGAAAAGTCACCATCCCTCCGGCACCCTGGATCAGAGGTTCGACCACTACTGCCGCCACCTCCTGATGGTGGCGCTCCATGGTCTCCTCCATCTCGGCCAAACAGATCATATCACATTGAGGATAGGCCTTTCCCAAGTGGCACCGGTAGCAGTAAGGGGCCTGAACCTTTAGGGTATCAAAGAGGAGGGGCCTGTAAATCTGGTGAAACAGGTCCATTCCCCCCACGCTGACCGATCCGATGGTATCCCCGTGGTACCCATTGACTAAAGAGATAAAACGTGTCTTGGCGGGTTGTGGGGTTTGGCACTGCTGCCAGTACTGAAATGCCATCTTCAGGGCGATCTCCACTCCTGTCGAGCCATTGTCAGAGTAGAAGACCTTTGCCAAACTCGAAGGCATGATATCCACAAGCTCCTTAGCCAATTTCACGGCAGGCGTATTGGAAAGCCCGAGAAACGTTGAATGGGCGATACGACCAAGTTGATCGATGATGGCCTGATCAATTTCCGCGCGCCGATGCCCGTGGACATTCACCCAAATGGACGAGACACCGTCAAGGTAGCGGTCCCCCCGAATATCAATGAGGGTACAGCCCTCCCCTTCGTCCACGATAAGAGGCTCTTCTTCAAGCCAGTCCGACATCTGCGTGAAGGGATGCCATACATATTGTTTGTCTAGTTCTACAAGTTCTTTGATGTTGTTTTCGGAATACATTTCCTTATCCTTCCACCTATTCTCCTTACCTTCAGTCCTGTCCTCCCCTGGTGTCGTGTCCTAGAATTACCTTCCATTTTATTGAGCAGATTCTATGACACGTGGGGGGCATGGGGGTCTCTTTTCAGTTTCACCACCATCTATTCAGAGGTGGTGGAACGGCACCATAATTCTGCATATTATGGAGCAGCCCCACCAACAATGTCGCCACAGCGACGGGCATTCTTTGTGCCTGTCCACTGAACTTTGTCCACTTTGGGGGCGGTAACAGGCTCGGGCGTCTTTTGGGTGGTGGAACTGAAAAGAGACCCCCATGCCCCCCTCTGAATCTGCAATTGGTACTCTTATTTGTTCGAGTTACTTCTGGGACACGACTTTAGGCTTTGCTAAATAATCCCCAATCTCCGTCCCACCTTTTCAAAGACACCCACAGAAAAAGCCAGGTCTTCACGGGTGTGTGTCGCCATGACCGTCACCCGAATGCGCGAGGTCCCCTCCGGGATAGTAGGAGGTCGGACAGCCACGGCCAGTACCCCCTCTTTCAGAAGCAATTCGGAGAATTCCGTTGAAAGGGCGGCTTCGCCGATCATTACAGGCAGAATCGGGGTATAAGAACTCAAAATATTGTATCCCAATGCCTTCAACCTCTCACGCATGTAATCAGCATTCTCCCGCACCTTTGCCACAAGGGAAGGGTTCTCCTCCAAGACATCTAACGCCGCCAGTGCCGAGGATAGGACGGAAGGAGGCAGAGCCGTCGAAAAGATGAGGCTGCGGGAGGTATTGATCAGATAGTCTATCAGTTCGCGTTGGCCTGCTACAAAAGCCCCAAAGCCACCGAGGGCCTTTCCAAGAGTCCCCATGATGATGTGAACCTTCCCTTCTACACCGAAATGGGCCAACGCCCCTCGACCCCCAGGACCTACCGTCCCCGTCGCGTGGGCCTCATCCACCATAAGAAGCGCACCATATTTATCCGCCAACCTCACCAGCTCCGGCAAAGGAGATAGATCCCCATCCACGCTGAAGACCCCATCCACGACTATGAGACGTCTCCTATCCGGGTCTTGGCGGAAAGAGGAGGAAATCTTTTCTTCAAGCGCAGTCATATCATTATGGGGGAAGATCACCACTTCAGCCCGGCTCAGACGGCACCCATCCACAATACTGGCATGATTGAGTTCGTCACTGAATACAACATCCCCCTTCCCGATGACGGAGGAGATGATACCGACATTGGCTGCGTAACCACTGTTAAAGACCAGGGCTGCCTCGGTCTTCATAAATTTGGCCAGTCTTTTTTCCAGAACCTCATGTAGTTCAAGTGTCCCGCAAATAAGACGAGAGGCACTGCTTCCGCACCCGTGGCTATTGGCTGCACGGGCTGAAGCCTCCTTCAGTCTCGGATGAGATGCCATCCCCAAGTAGTTGTTCGAAGAAAGATTCAGAACCTGCTTGCCTTCTAACTCAACCCAAGGCCCCTGCTCGCCGTGAATGACTCGAAGGCTGCGATAAAGGCCTTTTTCCTTCAGTTGTTCCAAGTGCTGTTTGAATATCTGTGACATTTCAGACCCATTCCCCCCTCCTCCAGCGGAAGGGGATTAAGGGATGCGAGGAGATTTTATTTTAAGCTTTTCTTAGGGAAACATCCCCTGCCAAGATTCTTTCAATAGATTTATCCCCTTTTTGTAGAAGAAGGGCCCCATCTGCGTCTATATCAAGAATCTTGCCCTTCATCTTCCCACCGTCCATATCGCTTACTTCCACCCATGCGCCAATGGTGTTACTCATTGCCTTCCACCTTTCCCGAATGGTCTGAAAACCGGATATGGTAAATTCCCCATAAAGTCCTTCAAATTCTTCAAGAAAGGATTGAAGTAGTCTCACACGGGATACAGGCCCACCCAATTCCTCAGCCAAAGAGGTGGCGATCTCTCCAATCTCCTTTGGGAAGAGGGCCTGCGGAGTGTTCACGTTGAGCCCGATACCAAGCACCACGTAATCGATTCTGTCTGTTTCAGCACTCATCTCCGTCAATATGCCCCCCACCTTTTTCCTTCCTATGATGAGGTCGTTGGGCCACTTTATCCTCGGCTCAAGGGGTGTGACCTTTGCTATGGCCTGAGCCACGGCCACGCCGGCTACAAGGGGAATTTGAACGCTCTGAGCAGGTTTGAGCCTTGGTCTCAAGATGACGGAGATCTGTATCCCCTGGCCCGGAGCCGAAGACCACTCCCTCCCCATTCTCCCCTTCCCTTGGCTCTGGGTCTCGGAGATAACCACTGTTCCCTCTTCCGCCCCTTGCCGGACAAGCTCTTTTGCCGCAGCCTGCGTTGAGCTGAGCTCATGATAGAAGATGATCTGCCTTCCAAAGATCTTCGTATGGAGCCCTGGCTCAATCTCTTCCGGGAGCAAGAGATCCGGAACGCTCACGAGAGAGTATCCACGCCTAGGGGAAGAAGCGATTTCATAGCCTAGCCCCCGCAGCCTGTTGACGCGTTTCCAGATTGCGGTTCTCGTCATTTTGAGCCTCTTGCCCAACTCTTCCCCTGATATATGCCCGCCCTCCCGAAGGGCCTGAAGGAGTTCTGAATCCATGTGTTCTCAATACAAGACCAAGGCCCTATTGTCAACCCACCCTTTATCTCTGGTTGACATTGAGTCCAAAAACCTCTTTCTTAACCCCACACTCAGGTGAATTCGCTGGAGCTTGAAAAGCCTACTAGAACCTCTTTCCGAGTGTTCTTCCATCACTTCGGTCTTCAGCCTTCAGTCCAACTACCTGCAGACTCACCTTTTCCGCAGAGTATCTCAAATGTGTTGATTCTTGCTATTCAACCTGAGTTTTCCTATACTGCATTCGGAAAGATGGGAGGTGCCGTCTCATGACGCCAAGCATGAGTCTCAGATCGTTCACAGAGAAACTTGAATCACCTGTGCAAACCCTTGAGGACATGGCAAAATGGAAAAAGATCCCATGATTGGTCTGATCTTCGCAACCATGACGGAGGCCAAACCTTTTGTTCAAGGGATGGCACTGGAGAAGATTGAGAACGCGCCCTTTTCTGTTTTTGAAAAGGCCCGGATTGTCCTGGTCATTTCCGGTATCGGAAAGGCAAACGCCGCCATGGCCGCCTTCTACTGCTGCCAGACCTTTGAGCCGGCCTTCCTCTGCAACCTGGGCGCCGCCGGCGCCACGGATTCCTCCCTCGCGTTGGGAGATACGGTCCACGTTACAGAAGCGATTGAATATGACCGGCCTGAACTGAGGTCCAATAAGCCTCATGTCCACTCCCCTCATATCCTGGAAGGATTTTCTTTCGCAAAGGTTGCGACACAAGACACCCCTGTCATTGATGCTGACAAACGCGAAGAGATCGCTTCATTTGCAGGGCTCGTGGACATGGAGGCCGCTTCGATCATCCAGGCATGCGGCAAATTCGAAACCAAATGCGTCATTTTCAAATTCGTATCCGACACCCCGGATCATTGGAATGGCAACGACATCGTTAAAAACATCAAACAGTATCGAACATCTTTTTACGACTTTTTCCAGAAATCTGTTATGCCACGCCTATTTGCTGAATCTTACAATTCGAAAGCCTGAGCGGTTGGCGCCAAAACCTTACCGAACGGGAAAGCCTATCCTGCCCTGGGCCATGAGCCTGTGTCGAATGGAACAAAATCTTAGGGTCTCGTATTTTCAGCCTGTTACCCGCCTACGCAGAAAGCCCCACACTCCCGTGTGGGGATGAATGCGTTGCGGGTAATCCGCCGTAGCTCATTTTGGAGCGAAGGTGGATGTGCTTCGGCGGGTTTCACCCGGCGAAGAATGTGGAGGTGCCACCGACTCCTGTCGGTGGGGCTCCACTTATTTCTCACCTTTCTTATTGACTGGGGTCCGAAAATGTCCGATAATAACTATGACTTTACCGGACTCTTCCGGACATTTTCATAGGACCTGCAAAAAATGCTATCATTCAACATAGAGGACACTCGAGCCAAGGAACTCCGCGAGATTGCTCAAGCCTTAGCACGAAAGCATCAGACAGCGCTTTCAATGGACAACGAGGAATTGGGCTACATTCGCCGGAATGCCCAAATCAGCACGATTGGAGCTTCGACTCGGATCGAGAACGCGGTTCTGACGGATGCCGAGGTAGATTGGCTTGATACCACGCTCACTGAAGACGCAAGAACGTCCTCCTATTTGGATCGCCGGGACTTGATTCAAGAAAAACTCTCCAGAGACAAAGAACGAAGCATCGATGAAGTTGCTGGATGTAGGGCCATGTTGAATCTTATCAGTACTCAAGCAGGCGACATGTTCCCATTAGGCGAAACCATTATAAGAGGGCTTCACAATGAGCTTCTTCAGTATTATGATCCC
>Ga0315553_10003983_pt1 | contig 11321 bp, 10 predicted proteins | sample SalMarSW160140MG_FD_203099 | JGI IMG/M metagenome (GOLD analysis project Ga0315553, IMG submission 203099) | Salt marsh sediment microbial communities from the Plum Island Ecosystem LTER, Massachusetts, United States - Salt Marsh Sediment SW1601-40 ... | reverse complement strand
CGGCGATCTGGCGGCGGGCCAGGAGGCGCTCGATGCGACGATCGCCGAGGCGTCCGGTCGCTATCCGATGTTGGCGAAGTTCCGCGCCGCTTCCCTGATGGCCGACGAAGGGCGGACCGCGGAGGCGGTCGCCGCCTACGATGAGCTCGCCGGCACCGTCGACAATCCGCGCATTCGCGAATTGGCGCTGCTCTATGCCAGCTACCTGTTGGTTGACCAGGCGGATGTGGCGGGCGTCACATCCCGCGTCAGCGGCATGTTGTTCCCCGACCATCCGATGCGCAATATCGCCCGCGAAGCGCTCGGGCTTGCCAACTACCGGGCCGGTGATCTCGACGCGGCCATGGGGCTGTTCCGGGCCATCGTCGACGATCCCCAGACCTCCCAGCAGCTCGGCACCCGGGCCGCGATCTACCTCGCGCAGCTCACGGCGCAGGGCCATACGCTTCCCGAGCCGGCGCCGGCCGAGACCGCACCCGCCGCGGGTGCGGACCAGGGAGACACGCAGCCGGCCGGCGATACCGGCCAGTAGCCGAAAAGCCAGGCCATCCATGTCCATGACGGTTGCCATCGTTGGGCGGCCCAACGTCGGCAAGTCGACGCTTTTCAACCGGCTGGTCGGCAGGCGGGCGGCGCTTGTCGACGACACGCCGGGGCTGACCCGCGACCGCCGCGAAGGCGAGGCGCGCATCGGCGATCTTGAATTCACCCTTGTCGACACCGCGGGCTTTGAGGACGCCGCCAGGCACGGTCTCACCGCCCGCATGCAACACCAGACGCAAGAGGCCGTGGCGCTTGCCGATCTGGTGCTGCTGATGATCGACGCCCGCGCCGGTCTCACGCCGCTGGATCGCGAGTTCGCCCGCCTGCTGCGTCGCTCCGGCCGCCCGGTGGCGGTGCTCGCCAACAAGGCGGAGGCCCGCGCCGCCGATGCCGGCATCTCCGAGGCGTTCGAACTCGGATTCGGTCAGCCGATCCCCGTCTCCGCCGAGCACGGGTTGGGCCTGTCCGATCTGCACACCATCATCTCGCGCGCCGCCGATGGAGCCGGGGGGAGGGGCGCGGGGGGCGACGCCTCGTCGGATTCGATCCCCGCCGAGCCGACCCTGGTGCCCGAAACCGGGGTGGATACGGGCGCCGAGCCACCCAGGGCGGCACGAGCCCTCAACCTCACCGTCATCGGCCGCCCGAACGTTGGCAAGTCGACGCTCATCAACGCCCTGGTCGGCAGCGAACGGGTGCTCACCGGGCCCGAACCCGGCATTACCCGCGACGCCATCGTCGTGCCGTGGCGGTACAAGCAGCGCGACATCCGGCTGTTCGACACCGCCGGCATCCGCCGCCGGGCGCGGGTCACCGATCGGCTCGAAAGGCTCTCCGTGACCGATGCCCTCAGGGCCATTCGCTACGCCGAGGTGGTCGTATTGCTGCTCGATGCCACCCGGCCGTTCGACAAGCAGGACCTGCAGCTTGCCGATCTTGTAGAGCGCGAGGGCAGGGCGCCAGTCATCGCCGTCAACAAGTGGGATCTGGTGCCCGAACGCAAACGCGCCCTCCAGGATCTGCGGGAGGCCGCGGAGCGCTTGCTGCCGCAGTTGCGGGGCGTCCCGCTGGTCCCGGTCTCGGCCCTCAAGGGAACCGGCGTGCCCGCCCTCATGCGGGCGGTTTTTGCCGCCGAGAAACTGTGGAATACCCGGGTGCCCACGCCACGGCTCAATCGCTGGCTCGACGAGGTCGGCGCCCGCCATCCGCCGCCCGCCGCCAGCGGCCGCCGATTGAAGCTCAGATACATCACCCAGGCCAAAACCCGCCCGCCGGGATTTGTGCTCTTTTGCTCGCGGCCCAACGCGCTGCCCGCCGACTACCGACGCTATCTCGTCAACTCCCTGCGCGAGGATTTCGGGCTCGAAGGGGTTCCGATCCGCCTGCACGTTCGCGGCGGCGACAATCCCTATGCGCGCAGGAAACGCTAGAGCGGCCTTGTCTCGCCGGTCTTGGCGTCGACGATCATGGCGGTCCGGGCGAAGGCGTCCGTGACCATTTCGACAAGAGCGGGCGCGATTTCGTCGGGATGGGGCAGCGTTTGGGGGTCTTCGCCGGGCATCGCGGCGGCTCGCATCCCGGTGCGCACCGGACCGGGGTAGAACACGTTCACCTTGATTTGCGTCTGGGCGAGCTCGCCGGCCCAGGATTTCGCCATCGCATCGAGCGCCGCTTTCGAGGCCGCGTAGAGGGCCCAATACGGGCCGGCCGCGATCGCCGCCGCCGAGGAGACGAACGCCACCCGGCCCGCCGCGGACTGCCGAAGCAACGGTTCGAGGGCGCGCACCAGCCGGTAGTTGGCGGTCACATTCAGCGCCAGGGTTCGCTCGAAGACCTCCGGCTTGATGTGGGAAAGCGGGCCGATGATCCCCAGTTGTCCGGCGTTTGCGATGAGCCCGTCGAGACGTCCCCAGCGCTCGAACACCGACGACCCGATCCGGTCGATGGCATCGAAGTCCGTGAGGTCGAGGGGAACCAGCGTCGCCGCCTCGCCGCCGGCGGCGCGGATTTCGTCGTCGAGTTCCTCGAGTCCGCCGACGGTGCGTGCCAGCGCGATCACATGCGCCCCACGGGCGCCCGCGAGCCTGGCCGCCGCGCGGCCGATCCCCCGCGACGCCCCGGTGACCAGCACGACGCGGCCTTCGAGGTCTTTTTCGGGTGGCATCTCAGCCCGCTTCGAGCAACACCGAGAGCGGTTTCGGCGAGCGGGCGTTCTCTTCGCTCAGATCGAGCAGCCGGGTCGGATAGTCGCCGGTGAAATAGTGGTCGGTGAACTGCGGCTGCGCGGGATTGCGCGGCGCCCCACCGACCGCGTCATAGAGCCCGTCGATCGAAAGGAACTGCAGGGAGTCCGCGCCGATGAACCGGCACATTTCGCCGAGATCCGTGTGCTGGTTGGCGAGCAGGCCGTTCGGGTCCGGCGTGTTGATGCCGTAATAGTCCGAATGCGTGATCGGCGGGCTCGCCACGCGGAAATGCACCTCCGACGCGCCGGCTTCGCGGATCATCTGCACGATCTTGTGCGAGGTGGTCCCGCGGACGATGGAATCGTCCACCAGCACCACCCGTTTGCCGGCGATCTCGGCGGTATTGGCGGAGTGTTTGAGTCTGACGCCGAAGGCGCGGATTTGCTGGGTCGGCTCGATGAACGTCCGGCCCACATAGTGATTCCGGATGATGCCGAGCTCGAAGGGGACCCCGGACTCCTGAGCATAGCCGATTGCCGCCGGCGTGCCCCCGTCGGGCACCGGAACCACCACGTCGGCCTCGACCGGCGCTTCGCGCGCCAGATTGCGGCCCGCCACCTTGCGCACCGCATACACGTTGCGACCGCTCACCACCGAGTCCGGCCGCGCGAAGTAGACATATTCGAACATGCAGATGCGTTCGGGGCGGGGCGGGAAGGGCTTGATCGACTCGATGGTCAGCTTGCCGTTGGGCTGCCGCTCGCAAATCACCACTTCGCCATTCTCGACGTCGCGGACGAACTTCGCGCCCAGCATGTCGAGCGCGCAGGTTTCGGAGGCGAAGATCGGGCTGCCATTGAGATCGCCCATCACCAGGGGCCGGATGCCGTTCGGATCGCGGGCGCCGATCAGCTTGGTCCGGGTCAGCGCCACCAGCGAGTAGGCGCCTTCGACCTGCTTGATGGCGTCGACGAAGCGCGCCGCCGAGGAGCGGCTCTTCGACCGCGCGATCAGGTGCAACACGACCTCGGTGTCGGAGGTCGACTGGCAGATCGCCCCGTCGGCGACCAGCTTGCGCCTGAGACTCAGTCCGTTGGTGAAATTGCCGTTGTGGGCGACTGCGATGCCGCCCTCCGCGAGCTCGGCGAACAGCGGTTGCACATTCCTGAGGATGGTCTGTCCGGTCGTCGAGTAGCGCACATGCCCCATCGCGGCGCTGCCCGGCAGCCGGTCGAGAACCGTCTGCTTGGTGAAGTGGTCGCCGACCAGCCCCATGTGGCGTTCGGAATGGAAATGTCCCTTGTCGAAGGTGACGACCCCGGTCGCTTCCTGTCCGCGGTGTTGCAGCGCGTGCAGGCCGAGCGCGGTCAGCGTCGCGGCGTCCTGATGATCGAGAATGCCAAACACCCCGCACGCCTCCCTCAGCGTGTCGCCGTCGGGATCGACCGGGTCGTCGTCGGCGCCGCTGGCTGGATCGTACTCGGACACGGTCACACCACCTAGCCTCGGCCGGAAGCAGGGATTTCGCCGGCTGCTTACGCCCCGCCGGCTAGCGAGTCAACCAGACCGCCCGCGCCTCAGATTTCGGTGGATAGCGGCGAGGAATCCTCGGGCGCGTCGGTGCCTTCGTCCAGCGGCGGCGTCTCGTCGAGGGTATCGGAAGGGGCGCCGCCCTGCAGCATATCGTTGACCTGCTGCTCGAGATCGTCGGGCAGCGCTTGGATCAGATCGTCGGCCATCGATTGCAGCATCGGCAGGGCCCGCGAATTCCCCGCGATCGAGTCAAGGGCGTCTTCGAGCAGCCATTCCATGAAGATGATGAAGACCAGCAGGATCACGATCCCTCTGGCCGCCCCGAACACAAATCCAAGCGTCCGGTCGAGCGGCCCGATGCGGGAATCGACGACCATGTCGGCGATCCGCATCGTGACCAGGTGCAGGATCACCAGGGCGACAAGGAAGCTCAACCCGATGGTGACGATGTCGGCGACGATCTGTTCCTCGATGTAGTCGCGCGCGAACTCGGGATGGTATTGCCACATCCAAAACGCAAACACGCCCGCGCCCGCCCATGAAACCAGCGACAGGATCTCCCGCGTCGCGCCGCGCGTGGTCGCCAGAAGCGCCGATATGAGCACCAGCACGCCGGCCACGACGTCAAATACCGTCAGCATGCCCTACAATCCCGCCTGCGCCCCGATGCGATTCGTTTAGCCCGTTATCCGGGTCAAGCCAAGCGCGGGCCGGGGATTTCCCCGGGGCGGGCTAAGCGCTCCGGCGTCCTTTCGCGGCGATCCGCGCCACCAATTCCGCCAGCGTGGAGAATTCGGTCACCTCTATGTCGGCCATCGGCTCGCCGCCGTCGCGCCGTGCCGTGACCGCCGAGGAAAAGCCCAGCTTCGCCGCCTCGCGCAACCGTGCCGGCGCGCCCGACACCGGCCGGACGCCGCCCGAAAGGCTGACCTCGCCGAAATATACAGTGTCGGCCGGCAGCGGCGCTTCGCTCAGCGAGGAGACCAGCGCCGCCGCCACCGGCAGGTCCGCCGCCGGTTCCGAAATGCTCAGCCCGCCGGCGACGTTAAGATAGATGTCGTTGGCGCCGATTCTGACCCCGCAATGGGTCTCCAGAACCGCCAGAACCATCGACAGACGGCCCGAATCCCAGCCCACCACCGCGCGCCGCGGCGTCCCCAGTGGAGAGGGGGCGACGAGCGCCTGGATTTCGACCAGCAGCGGCCGCGTCCCCTCGATCCCGGCGAACACCGCCGAGCCGGCGGCCGCAGCGTCGCGCTGTCCCAGAAACAGCGCCGAAGGATTGGCCACCGGCACCAGCCCGGCGGCCGCCATTTCGAACACGCCGATTTCGTCGGTCGCCCCATAACGGTTCTTTACGGCCCTCAGAATCCGGAACTGGTGCCCGCCATCGCCTTCGAAATAGAGCACCGCGTCGACCATGTGCTCGACCACCCTCGGCCCGGCGATCTGGCCCTCCTTGGTGACATGGCCGATCAGCACGACGGCCGCGCCGGTGCGTTTGGCGAAACGGGTCAGCGCCTGGGCCGAGGTGCGGACCTGGGTGACGGTCCCCGGCGCGCTCTCGACCCTGTCGGTCCACAGGGTCTGGATGGAATCGACGACCACGAAATCCGGCCGGGGCCCGGCTTCGAGGGTCGCCAGGATTGTCTCGACATGGGTCTCGGCGAGGAGCTCGACGGCCGCATCGACGACGCCGAGCCGCTCGGCGCGCAATCGAATCTGGGCGATCGCCTCCTCGCCGGAAATATAGACGGTCCTGAGCCCCGATGCCGCGAACGCGGCGGCGGCCTGCAGCAAAAGGGTCGACTTGCCGATCCCCGGATCGCCGCCGATCAGGACCGTCGACGCGGCCACGAAACCGCCGCCGGTGACCCGGTCAAGCTCGCCGATGCCGGTCGCGACGCGCCTGGCGTCGTCGGTCACACCGGTCAGCAGTACGAGCTCGGCCGGCCGGCCGCCGCCCGACGCGGCTCCCGGCCCGGCGCCGATCCCGGAGGCGACCGCTTCCTCGACGATGGTGTTCCATTCCCCGCAGCTCTCGCAGCGCCCGGTCCATCGCGCCGTCACCGCCCCGCAATTCTGGCAGACGAACTGGGACTTTGCCCGCGCCATCAGGTGGCGGCCGAAGCCGGCACGGGCGCATTCACATATTGCCGCCGGTAACGGCCGTTCAGCGCCGTCAGCACCTCGTAGCCGATCGTGCCGCCCGCATCGGCGTGATCGTCGACGGTCATGTTCGGGCCGATGACCTCGGCAAATTCACCCGGCGACGGGACGTCGTCGCCCAGCTCGGTGATGTCGGCGGCGAAGGTGTCCATTGAGACCCGCCCCACCACCGGCATCGAACGCCCGCGTACATGAATGCGTGAGCCGGCGCGGCTGTTGGAGCTGCCGAAGGCGCGGAAGAAGCCGTCTGCATAGCCCACGCCGATGATCGCCAGCCGGCTGTCGCGCTGCAGGCGCGCGTCGGCGCCATAGCCGACCGTTTCGCCGGCCTTCGCCTGGCGCACCTGCAGGATCGGCACCTCGAGGCGCACCGCCGGTGCCATCGGATTGGGACGACCGGCGATCGCTCTGCCGCCGTACAGCGCGATGCCGGGGCGCACCAGCTGGAAATGGTGGGCCTTTGAGCTCATCAGGCCGGCCGAGTTGGCGATCGAGGCGGGTATGTCGGGAAAATGCAGCAGGATCGACTGGAACAGCGCCAACTGGATCCGGTTCTTCTCGTGGGCGGGAATGTCGGCGCAAGCGAAATGGCTCATCGCCATTTGCGGCTTGTAGCCCGCTTCGTCGATACGGCTGCGCACCATGTCGACCTCGTCGATGCGAAATCCCAGCCGGTTCATCCCGGTATCGAACCCCAGCGCCGCCGGGCAGGCCTCGGCCCGCGCGATGCAGAACCGCAGCCACTCCTCCAGCATCGACATCGAATTGAGCACCGGCATCAGGCGTTCTTCGGCGTACAGCGCCGCCGATCCGGGCCACAGCCCGTCGAATACGAAGATGTGGGCAAGCGGCAGCAGCTCGCGCAACGCCAGCCCTTCCTCGGGCGTGGCGACAAACTGGAATCGCGCCCCCGCCGCGAACAGCGCGGGCGCCACCTCGCGCATGCCGAGCCCGTAGGCGTTGGCCTTGACCACGGCGCCGGTCAGCGCCGAGGGGGAAATCTGATCGAGCGCCTGCCAGTTCCTGACGATGGCGCCGACATCCACAGTCAGCCGTCCGGCGGCCAGATCGCTTGCCTGGGCCGCCACCGGCATCGATCAGAACCCGGGCACTTCGTCGGCGGCGGCGAGATTGGAAAAGCGCGTCAGCTTGGCGTTGAAATGCAATTCGACGTTGCCGGTCGGGCCGTGCCGCTGCTTGCCGATGATCAGTTCCGCCCGCCCATGCACCTGCTCCATGTCGGCGATCCATTGCAGGTGCTCGGGTGTGCCCTCCTTGGGCTTGCGGTTTTCCAGGTAGTATTCCTCGCGATAGATGAACAGCACCACGTCGGCGTCCTGTTCGATCGAGCCGGACTCCCGCAAATCCGCCAGTTGCGGGCGCTTGTCGTCGCGGTTTTCGACCTGCCGCGACAGTTGGCTGAGCGCGATGATGGGCAGGTCGAGTTCCTTGGCCAGCGCCTTGAGCCGCGTGGTGATCTCGGTGAGTTCCTGAACCCGCGATTCGTTCGCCCGGCGGGTCGAGCCGCCCAGCAGCTGCAGGTAGTCGATGATGATCAGGTCGATGCCCTTTTGCCGCTTCAGCCTCCGGGCCCTGGCGGCGAGCTGGGATATCGTCAACCCGCCGGTGTCGTCGATGTAAAGCGGCGCCGCCGCGATCGAATTCGACGCCTCCACGAGTTGCGAGAATTCCGATTCCCGAATATTGCCGCGGCGGATGTCAGAAGACGAAATGCCCGACTGTTCGGCGAGGATTCGCGTCGCCAGCTGTTCCGCCGACATTTCGAGGGAGAACAGCGCCACCCGTCCCCCGTCGACGGTCTTGACCCGGCCGTCTGCCTGCTGTTCGCCGGTCCAGGCTTTGGCGATGTTGAAGCCGACATTGGAGCCCAGCGACGATTTGCCCATCGCCGGACGTCCGGCGATGATGATCAGGTCCGAGCGTTGCAGCCCGCCCATCTTGCGGTCGAGATCGATGAGCCCGGTGGCGATTCCCGACAGCGAACCGTCGCGGCGATACGCTTCGCCGGCCAGGTCGATGGCGTCGCGCAAGGCGGTGGTGAAGTCGACGAACCCGCCCTCATAGCGGCCCTGCTCGGCCAGCTCGAACAGCGCCTTCTCGGCCTCTTCGATCTGCTTTTCCGGGGGCGCCTCGACATCGGAATCGTAGGCGTCCTCCACCATTTCTTCGCCGATCAGGATCAGCGACCGCCGAATCGCCAGGTCATAGATCGAGTGGCCGAAGTCGGCGGCATTGATGACGGTGGTCGCCTCCGCCGCCAGGCGCGCCAGATACTGCGCCATCGTCATGTCCGGCGTCAGCTCGTCGGAAAGATAGGTCTTGGCGGTGATCGGGGTTGCGGTCTTGCCCGCCCGGATGATCTTGGCGCACACCGCGTAGATGTCGCGGTGCACCGGCTCGTGGAAATGCTCCGGCTCGAGGAAATCCGAGACCCGGTCATAGGCTTCGTTGTTGACGAGAATCGCGCCCAGCAGGGCCTGCTCGGCCTCCAGATTGTGGGGCGCCAGCCGATACGAATCGTGTTGCGCTACGTCAAGCCGCCGCGCCGCTTCCATGGCTCTTCCGCCTGAATGATCGAGGACAGCTAAACCTCTCCCCCGCCACAGGCAAGCTCCGTGTGAGCCGGTCGGGAAGATTCGGTGCCGCCCGCCTCCGGTGGCAGCGTACTGCGTGAATCACGGGGAAAAGTGGCACATTTCGGAGGCGCGCGAAAACCGCGTCCGGTGCGCCCCGCTCGCCGCGCTAGCGATTTTCGGAGTCGTCTGCTTCATCTTCCGCGGACGGCTCCGGCGCGGCCGCTTTCGCTGCCGGCTCGTCCGCGGGCTGACCGTCTTCGGGTGCTTCGGCCGTTTGGTCCGCCACTTCGCCGACCTCGGCGGCTGCCGCTTCGGCGGCGCCTTCCTCGAACACCTCCTCGATCGCCGGCGCCGCTTCGGTTTCCTCTTCTTCCTCGTAGGAGACCACGGTCAGATCCTCTCCGGCGGACTGCCGTTCGGCCTCGTCCTCGGAGCGGGCGACGTTGACGATCACGGTCGAGGCGACCTCGGCGTGCAGGTGGACGGGCACCTCGTGCAGTCCCACTGCCTTGATCGGGTGGCTCAGATCGACCTGCGAACGGGCGACCTCGGTGCCGTCGGCGGTGAGCGCCCCGGCGATGTCGCGCGAGGAGACCGAGCCGTAGAGCTGCCCGGCCTCTCCAGCCTGGCGGATGATGACGATCGTCTTGCCGTCGATCGACCCGGCCACGGCCTGCGCGGCGTCCCGGCGCTCGGCGTTGCGCGCCTCGATCGCGGTGCGTTCGGCCTCGAACTTGGCGCGGTTGGAATCGGTGGCGCGCAGCGCCTTGCCCTGGGGCAGCAGGAAATTGCGGGCATATCCGTCGCGCACGGAGACTTCGTCGCCGATACCCCCGAGCTTGCCGACCATTTCGAGCAGGATCACTTGCATGCGCGTCTCCTCCGCCGGGCTACTTGACCACGAACGGCAGCAGACCGAGGAACCGGGCCCGCTTGATCGCCCGCGCCAGCTCGCGCTGCTTTTTCGCCGACACCGCCGAAATGCGGCTCGGTACGATCTTGCCGCGCTCGGAGACATAGCGCTGCAGGAGCCGGACGTCCTTGTAGTCGATCACCGGCGCGTTGGCGCCCGAGAAGGGGCAGGATTTGCGGCGCCGCTGGAAGGGCCGCCGAACCCGCTGTGTTGTCAGATCGCGCACCGCCATCGTGTTCGCCCTCCCGCTATCGGCGTCCGCCGCGGCCGCGATCGCCGCGGTCGTCGCGATCGCGCTTCTGCATCATCGCCGACGGCTCTTCCTCGAGCGCGTCGACCTTCAGCGTCATGAAGCGCAGGATGTCCTCGTTAAGCCGCATCTGCCGCTCCATCTCGGCGACCGCGTCGGGCGGCGCGTCGAGATTCATCAGCGTGAAATGCGCCTTGCGGTTCTTGCGGATACGGTAGGCGAGGGATTTCAGACCCCAATACTCGGTCTTGCTAACCGTCCCGCCATTGGCCCCGATGACTTCCGAAAACGAATTCGTCAGTTCCTCGACCTGCGCCGGAGAGACGTCCTGTCGGGTAATGTACACGTGCTCGTAAAGCGGCATGGCGACGCCCTTTGTCCACTCGTTCGCGGTTCGTCGGCGCAAAGCCCCTTTGAAGCCTCCAAAGGCGTCCAAAGAACCCTCGAAAGAGCGGGAACACGGGAGGGCGGTGCTTGTCGACAAGCGCCTGCCGGCGACCGCCGGCCCTCCGTTCAGCCCCCGGCCGAACGAACAACCCGGCTCAATAAGGGGCCACGCCGGCGAAGGCAAGCAAAACCTCCCGCATGCCGGCCTCCCGCCCCGCCGGCTTGCCATTGCCACAAACCTCGCCCTAGGTTGTGCACCGCTTGAGGGAAAAGGGCTGAACACGAATGTCGAAAGCGGCAATGACGTTTCCCGGCCAGGGCAGCCAGTCCATCGGAATGGGTGCGGCGCTTGCCGACGCCTATCCGGCCGCCCGGGCCGTTTTTGAGGAGGTCGACGACGCCTTGGGGGAGGACTTGTTTGCGCTGATGCGCGAGGGTCCGGAAGACAAGCTTCGCCTCACCGAGAATGCCCAGCCGGCCTTGATGGCGGTCTCCATGGCGGTCGTCAGGGTCCTCGAGGGCATGGGGCTGGGCGTGCCGGCGATGGCGTCGTGTGTCGCCGGCCACTCGCTGGGCGAATACACCGCGCTGTGCGCGGCCGGCTCCATCAGGCTCGCCGAAGCGGCGCGCCTTCTGAAGACCCGCGGCCAGGCGATGCAGCGCGCCGTGCCGGTGGGCGAGGGCGCGATGGCGGCGCTGCTGGGGTTCGATCTGCAGGCCGCCGCCGAGGTTGCCGCCGCCGC
>Ga0315553_10003982_pt1 | contig 11327 bp, 9 predicted proteins | sample SalMarSW160140MG_FD_203099 | JGI IMG/M metagenome (GOLD analysis project Ga0315553, IMG submission 203099) | Salt marsh sediment microbial communities from the Plum Island Ecosystem LTER, Massachusetts, United States - Salt Marsh Sediment SW1601-40 ... | reverse complement strand
ACATCGTGACCTATGCCGATTCCGGCATGATGAAGCCGGCCGACATCAAGGGTAAGCGCGTCTTCCTCGGCCCTCCGGGCGGCGGCGCGTGGGCAGCGGCGATGAACTGGGTCAAGATTCTCACCGGCTATGAGCCCGACAAGGATTTCGAGAACGTCAAAGCGAGTTGGTCGTCCGCCCTCCAGGGATTCCAGGACCGACAGTTCGACGTCTACGTGACGACCGGCATCGCACCGTTTCCGCAACTCGAGCAGCTTGCGTTGACATCCAAGCTGCGCCTCCTCGGCCTGACCAAGGAGGAGTTCGAGGCCAACAAGGAGGCCCAGGACTTCACAAAGATCCAGGGCGAAGAGCTCGGCATCATCCCGGCCGGTATCTATGGCGACGGCGTGGTCAATACCGAGGATGTCTACACGCTCGGAGCCGCCGTTGGCGTGGCCGCGCGCGCCGACCTCGACGACGATCTCGTCTATCGCATCACCAAGGCTTTCTGGGAACAGCGGGAGAAAGCCGTCAAGGACAATCCATGGATGAAGGACATCACGCTGGAATACGCCGTGGCCGACGGCGGCCTGAAGCTTCACCCCGGCGCGCTGCGCTACTACGAAGAGATCGGCGTCGACGTGCCGGAAGGCTCGCGCTGACCGTCAGTCTCTCTTTACGGAAAGACAGGGTCCGGTGTCGCGCTGGCGCGCCGGGCCCGTGTGCTGCGTTAGGTAGCCAGTGATGGCCCGCGAGATTCGCAACATCCTTTTCATCATGTTCGACCAGCTCAGGTTCGACTACCTGAGCTGCGCCGGCCACAAGCATCTCCACACTCCGCATATCGACGGGCTCGCGGCGCGCGGCGTGCGGTTCTCGCGCGCCTACGTGCAGTCGACGATCTGCGGCGCCTCACGCATGAGCTTCTACACCGGCCGCTACGTCTCCAGCCACGGCGCGGCGTGGAACAACTTCCCGCTCAAAGTCGGCGAGATGACGCTCGGCGACCATCTGCGCAAGAACGGCATGCAATGCTGGCTGGTCGGCAAGACCCACATGAAGGCTGACGATGAAGGCATGGACCGGCTCGGCATCTCGCACGATTCCGTCATCGGGGCGCGCGTGTCGGAATGCGGATTTGACGTGCACACGCGCGACGACGGGCTTTGGGCGGAAGGCGTCGACGGCTTCTATGACACGCGCCGCTCGCCCTACAACGAATACCTCAGGGGCAAGGGCTACCCGAGCGACAATCCGTGGGCCGACAATGCCAATGCCGGCGTCGATGCCGAAGGCAACATCGCCAGCGGCTGGCTCATGAAGAACGCACGGCATGCGGCCAATATCGCGGAGGAGGACAGCGAGACACCCTGGCTCACGTCACGAGCGATCGATTTCCTGGAGAGCGCCGATGCCAAGAAGCCGTGGCTTTGTCATCTCTCCTACATCAAGCCGCACTGGCCCTATATCGTGCCCGCGCCCTACAACGACATGTATCACGAGGAGCACATTCAGCCGGCGACCCGTCATCCCGACGAGCTGATCGACCCGCATCCCGTCTATGAGCAATTCATGCTTGGCGCCGTTGGGCGCTCGTTTCAGCGCGACGAGGTGCGGGAGGCGGTCATCCCGGCCTATATGGGCCTGGTCAAGCAGTGCGACGACCAAATGGGCCGACTGCTCGCCTACCTGGAGACGAGCGGTCGCATGGACGACACGATGATCGTGCTGACGTCGGATCATGGCGACTACCTCGGCGACCACTGGCTCGGCGAGAAGGAGCTGTTCCACGACGCCTCCGTCCGCATTCCGATGATCGTCTACGATCCGCGCGAGGAGGCCGATGCGACGCGTGGCAGCGTGTCGGATGCGTTGGCAGAATCGATCGACCTGGCTCCCACCTTCATGGAAGCGATCGGCGCCCCCATCCCAAGCCACATCCTCGAAGGACGTTCGCTGACGCCTTTCTTGCACGGCCGGTCACGGGAGGATTGGCGCCGCTTCGCGGTCAGCGAGTACGACTATTCGCCTACGCCTGCCGCAGACGCGCTCGGGCTCAAGCCGCGCGACGCGCGCCTCTTCATGATCGTGACGGACAGGTGGAAATTCGTCCACGCCGAAGGGGGCTTCCGGCCGATGCTGTTCGACCTCGAAGCCGATCCGGAGGAGCTCAACGACCTTGGCGGCAGCGCCGACCACGCCGAGACCATCGACGCGATGTACGATCATCTCTTCGCCTGGGCGCGGCGACAATCGCAGCGAACCACCGTCTCCGACGAGCGCATCATTTCCATGCGCAGCGGCGGGTCGATCCGCAAGGGTATTCTTTCAGGCGTCTTCGACCAGGACGAGGTCGAGCCGGAGCTTCTCGTGAAGTATCGCGGGAAGGCACCAAGGGGTGTAGCTCAGCGACCTGGATCGGCCCGTGAAGCGAAGGCGGACACCCCCTAAGCCGGTCCGTCAGTGATCGGTCGAGCTTACAAATTCGGGACCGGTACAGTCGGCTAGCACGGCTTCAGGCAGCGCCGGCGTCGCCCCCTTCCGTACAGAAGTGCGGACGCCGGGAAACGCCCAACGGAACTCGCAGGTAAAGCACCGGCGTCGCGCGGCGAAAGTCCCGCCCCAGTGTCGGGAAAGCTGCTGGTCGGGCCTTTTGGGCGGCCATGGACACGGCCTGGAAAACCGCGCACTCTTGACTGGAGCTGCCTCAGCCGCGAAACGCCGCATCAAGGCTTGGTTGGGGAAGAAGGGACAGTAGGGAGGTTCCTGATGTTTGCACGAATTGCATTGGCGCTCGGACTCGGCTTGGCATCGTCGAGCGGCGCTTTCGCGCAGGACACGGTGAAGATCGGCGTGATCCTGCCCTATTCGGGTCCCTTTGCCGACGCCGCGAACCAGCTTCAGGCCGGCATCGACCTCTACATGGCGCAGAACGGCGACGAGGTCGCCGGCAAGAAGATCGAGATCATCAGGAAAGACACCGGTGGCCCGGCGCCGGATGTCGCCAAGCGCCTGGCACAGGAGCTCGTCGTTCGCGATGGCGTCGACATACTCGCCGGCTTCGCGCTGACGCCAGAGGCGCTCGGCGCCGCCGATGTCGCGACCGAGGCGCAGAAGTTCATGGTGGTGATGAACGCCGCGACCTCCGTCATCACCGAGAAGTCGCCCTACATCGTCAGGACGTCGCTCACGATCCCGCAGGTCAACTATCCGTTCGGGAAGTGGGTCTACGATCAGGGCGTGCGTAAGGTCTACACTCTCGTTGCCGACTACGGTCCGGGCCATGACGCGGAAAGCTCGTTCGCCAAAGGCTTCACCGAGGCGGGTGGCACCATCGTCGGTGCCGACCAGACGCCGGTCGCCAATCCGGACTTCTCTGCCTATGTGCAGCGCGTGAAGGACGCGAATCCCGAGGCGGTCTACATCTTCATCCCCGGCGGCGGTCAGCCGGCCGCGCTTGGAAAAGCGCTTGCCGAGCGCGGCCTGACGCCTCCCGACACGAAGGTCTTCGGCCAGGGCGAGCTCACGCATCCGGAGGCGCTGGAGAGCATGGGCGCGGTCGCGGAAGGCATCATCACGACCTTCCACTATACGCTGGAGCGCGACGACCCGACCAACAAGGCGTTCGTCGAGGCATACCAGGCGGCAAACGGCGGGCGCAGCCCGGACTTCTTCTCCGTCGGTGGCTACGACGGCATGCACCTCATCTACGAGGCGCTGAAGAAGACCAACGGCGACACCGGCGCTGATGCGCTTGTGGAAGCGGCGAAGGGGATGTCGTGGACGAGCCCGCGCGGCCCGATGTCCATCGATCCTGACACGCGCGACGTCGTGCAGACCGTCTACATCCGCGAGGTGAAGAAGGTCGGCGACACGCTGCAGAACGTGATCATCGCGGAAATCCCGGACGTGAAGGATCCATTGCATCCTGCGAGCAACTAGAGCTGCGGCCTAGCATCGATGGTGATCAAGCAGATCGCCATCGTCCTCTTCGACGGGTTCGCCTTCGGGATGCTCTTGTTCGTGCTCTCGGTAGGCCTGTCGGTTACGCTGGGGTTGATGAACTTCATCAACCTGGCCCATGGGGCGTTCGGCATGCTCGGCGGCTATGTCGCCGTGGCGAGCATGCAGTATCTGGGCCTCCCCTTCTTCCTGGCGTTGCCGGCCGCCTTTCTGGCGGCCGCTGCCGTCAGCGTGATCTGCGAGCGAACGCTCTTCCGACGACTCTACAGATCGGACGAGCTCAACCAGGTGCTGTTCACGATCGGCTTGGTGTTCGTGGCTGCCGCCGCCGCGGCCTACGTCTTCGGCACCTCGCAGCAGCCGATCCAGGTCCCGTCGTTTCTGCGCGGCTCGATCGAATTCTCCGGCATGCGCTTCGGCGCCTATCGTCTCTTCCTCATAGTCGTGGCGCTCGTCATTACCTTGCTCCTCGTCTTCGGGCTGGAATTGACGCGCTTCGGCGCGCAAGTGCGCGCGTCCGTCGACAATCAGCGCACCGCGCAGGGATTGGGACTCGATGTCGACACCATCTTTGCCATCACCTTCGCGCTCGGCAGCGGCTTGGCGGGGCTCGGCGGCGCGCTTGCCGTGGAGATCGTCGGCCTCGATCCCTCCTTCGGCTTCCACTACCTCGTCTATGTGCTGATCGTCGTTTCCGTCGGCGGGCTCGGCTCGATCGCCGGCTCGTTCTTCGCGGCGGCGCTCCTCGGCATCTGCGACGTGGCCGGCAAGTACCTCGTGCCGGAAATCGGCAGCTTCCTGATCTATCTGCTCTTGGTGGCGATCCTGTTCGTGCGTCCGATCGGCCTTTTCGGGCGGCGTTGAGATGACGGACGCGACTGCGGCTTCTTCGGAGTCCTTTCGTTGGCTGCAACGCCGACGCCGCTTCTCCGTCTACGAGATCGCTTTCTGGCTCGCCACCGTCGTTCCGTTCTTCGTCTTTCCGACCTATCTGACGCTGGCGAGCCAGATCGCCATTGCCGCGCTCTTCGCGATCTCGGTCGATCTGATCCTCGGCTACGCGGGAATCATTACCCTCGGCCACGCGATGTTGTTCGGGATCGGCGCCTACACGGCGGGGCTCATCAGCAAGGCCGGGTGGGGCGAGCCGCTGACGGGTCTTCTTCTTGCCGGAGGCTTTGCCGGTCTCGTCGGCTTCGTGGTGAGCTTCATCATCGTGCGCGTCCGGCATCTCGCGCTGATCATGATCACGCTCGGCCTCGGCTTGCTGAGCTATGAGCTTGCGAACGCAATGGAGTGGCTGACCGGGGGCACCGACGGTCTCCAGGGTGTCGATATCTGGCCGATCTTCGGCACCTTCAAATTCGACCTGTGGGGTTACACGGCCTATGGCTATGCGCTGATCGTTCTCTTCATCGGGCTGCTTCTGAGCCGTAAGCTGGTTCACTCCGCCTTCGGCCTCTCGCTCCGCGGCATACGCGAAAATTTGAAGCGCATGCCGGCGATCGGGTCGAACTACCGTGGCCACCTGCAGAAGATCTATACGATCTCGGCAGCGATGGCTGGCGTCGCCGGTGCGCTGCTCGCGCAGACGACTTCGACTGTGTCTCTCGACACGTTGAGCTTCCAACGCTCCGCGGACGTCGTCGTCATGCTGATCCTCGGAGGCACCGGCCGTCTCTACGGCGCAATCGTCGGTGCCATCATCTTCATGGTGGCACGCGATCAGCTGGCCGATATGAACCCACAGTACTGGTATTTCTGGATCGGGCTGCTCCTGATGTTCGTCGTGCTCGTGACGCCCGACGGCATTCTCGGCGCCTTGTCACGGCTCGCCCGCATACGCGAATGATGCCGGATCCCGCGATCGTGCTGCGCACAGAGGCCCTCTACAAGCGCTTCGGCTCGCTCGAGGTCGTACGCGACGTCTCGCTGGAATTGCCGCGCGGCGCCCGCCATGCGCTGATTGGACCAAACGGCGCCGGAAAGACGACCCTGGTCAACCTGATCACCGGACAGGAAAAGGGCGATTCCGGGCGGATCCATCTCGATGGCGCCGACATCACGGAGGTACCGCAGGCAGCACGCGTCCGCCACGGCCTCACGCGCACCTTCCAGATCAACACGCTTTTTCCTGCGCTCACTCCGATCGAGTCGGTGACGCTCGCGGTCTGCGAGCGCGAGCGCGTCGCCGGACAATTCTGGCGCAGCCTTGTTGCGCACAGGCGCGCCATCGACGAGGCGTTCGAGATTCTGCAAAGCCTCGGCCTCGCCGAAGTCGCGACGCGTCGGACGCGAACCCTACCCTACGGCCAGCAGCGGCTGCTCGAAATCGCTCTGGCGCTCGCCACTCGGCCGAAGGTACTGCTGCTCGACGAGCCCGCCGCCGGGGTGCCAAAGAACGAGAGCATGCTCCTGTTCAAAGTCATCGAAGCGCTCCCCGAGGACATCTCCGTGCTCTTCATCGAGCACGACATGGACCTCGTGTTCAGCTTCGCTTCCCGCATTGTCGTGCTCGTGTCGGGCGGGGTGCTCATCGAGGCGCCGCCTGACGTCGTGCGGAACGACCAGCGCGTGCGGGAGGTCTATCTCGGGCAGGCGCGGCATGGCTGAGCCGCTTCTTCAGCTTGTCAATGTCCGCGCCGGTTATGGCGAGGCCGTCGTGCTCGACGGAATAGAACTGTCGCTGCCTGAGAACGGAAGCCTCGCCGTGCTTGGCCGCAACGGGGCCGGCAAGACGACGCTGTTCCTCGCCGCAATGGGTTTCCTCCCGCTCGCGCGCGGAAGCGTCCGCATGAGGGGTCGGGACGTTTCGCGGGTAGCGCCACACCGACGCGCACGAATGGGCCTTGGCTGGGTACCGCAGGAGCGTGACGTATTCCCTTCGCTGACAGTGGAGGAGAACCTGACGGTAGCCGCCCGTCCTGGCCGCTGGGACATCGCCTCGGTCTACGCTCTCTTCCCGCGCCTTAGGGAACGCCGCAGGAATATGGGCAATCAGCTGTCGGGCGGTGAGCAGCAGATGGCGACGATCGCCCGCACACTGATGACCAACCCTGCGCTCCTGCTTCTCGACGAACCGCTCGAAGGCCTCGCTCCCATCATCGTCGAAGAGCTGACCGCTGGCATTCGGAAGATGAGCGACGAGGGCGGGATGGCGTTGATCCTGGTCGAGCAGCACGCCGAGATCGCGCTTTCGCTGACACAGGACGCCGCGATTCTCGAACGCGGCATCATCGCCCACAGGTCTCCATCATCCGATCTTCTGAAAGATCGAGCCGTTCTCGATCGCTACCTCGGCCTGCAGGTCGACGAAAATACCGCTGCTGGATAGCCTGACGGGTAGGCCGCGGTCAGCGGGTGCGCAGGCCGTCGACGAAGATGTCGAGCAGACGCAGGACTTTCGTCTGCCAATCGGGCTTGTCGTACATGCTGTAGCTCATGCCTACGAGCGCCTGCAGCAGCTCCTCGGGCGTGACGTCTGCGCGTATCTCGCCGGCTTTGATGGCGCGGTCGAGCAGTGATTCGACGGCCTTCGTCAGGCGGTCGAACGAGTAGGCGAAAAGCTCCGAGGGAGGGTTCGCCGCGAGGGCCAAGGCCGCGAACATGCCCTTCTTCGTTGCCACAAGCCGGACATTTGCGCGCAGCCAGCGCCTGAGGGCCTCGACAGGTGCGACCTCCCTCCCCAACTCATCCGCAAGCTCGGCGAGCTGGTCCACCTCGTGGCGATAGACCGCCTCGAACAGCGCCTCGCGCGTCGGGAAGTGGCGGTAGAGCGTTCCGATGCCGACGCCCGCACGCTTGGCCACCGCTTCGAGGCTGGCGTCGGGACCGCCGGCGCTGAAGACCTCGGCGGCCGCCACAAGCAGGCGCTCGCGATTGCGGATCGCGTCGGAGCGGGGCCTGCGGGCGCGCTTTTCGGAGTGACTCGGCATTTCGCCTGACTAAACGCTCCTTGCCCTCTTGCAAAACGGAGGCATCCTCCGTATAGTCCCCCCTCGGGTGCCGAAGCATAGACACCCCGCACCGGCCCGCGTCACCAGGGCCGCTTCATCATCACCCGACGGCATCGCTGAGGCACCCCCTCATCGCCGTCCGGCCACCCCGATTTTCTACGACTGTAACGCTGGACTGACCGGAGTCTCGCATGAACCTTTGCATCAGCCTCACCGTCAACGGTGAGCGAAGAGACGTCGACCTCGAGGACCCGCGCGTAACGCTTCTCGATCTCTTACGCGAGCGCCTCGACCTGACCGGAACCAAGAAAGGCTGCGACCGCGGGCAATGCGGCGCCTGCACCGTCCTCGTCGACGGGCGGCGAATCAATTCGTGCCTCGCGCTCGCGCTGAGCCTGGACGGCGCGGAGATCGTCACCATCGAAGGCCTTGGCGATGGCGACGAGCTTCATCCGGTCCAGTCCGCCTTCATCGCCCATGACGGATTTCAGTGCGGTTTCTGCACGCCCGGCCAGATCATGAGTGCGGTGGGCCTGATCAGTGAAGGACAGGCGGGCGGCGACCCCGAGCGAATCCGCGAGGGTATGAGCGGCAACATCTGCCGGTGCGGCGCCTACCAGGGCATCACCGAGGCGGTGCTCGAAGCTGAGAAGACCCTCGCCACACGGAACCGAAGGAGCGCGGCATGAAACACTTCGACTATGTGAGACCGACGACGGTTCCTGAAGCGGTCGCGGCCGCCGGCGAGCCGGGTTCCGTCTACCTCGCCGCGGGCACCAATGTGCTCGACCTGATGAAAGGCGGCGCTGTCCGGCCCGATCGTCTCGTCGACGTCACGCGGCTTCCGGGCCTCGATCGTATCGAGCGGCTTCCCGACGGCGGCATGCGCATCGGCGCGCTCGTTCGCAATGCCGACCTCGCCTACGATCCGGCGTTCGCCCGCGCCTATCCGGCCGTCGCCGAAGCGCTTCTCTCCGGCGCGTCGGCTCAGCTTCGCAACGCGGCGACCGTCGGCGGCAACCTCATGCAGCGCACGCGCTGCGGCTACTTCTATGACCCCGCCAGCGCCTGCAATCGGCGCGAACCGGGCTCGGGCTGCGACGCGCTTCATGGCGAGAACCGCCTTCACGCGGTGCTCGGCTGGAGCGAGCACTGCATCGCGACGCACCCGTCCGATTTCTGCGTGCCTCTCGTCGCTCTCGACGCGGTCGTCGAGATCGAGGGCAGAGCGGGCCGGCGGGAGATCGCGTTGGAGGATTTGCACCGGCTGCCGGGCGACGCGCCGGAACAGGAAAGCGCGCTCGAACCGGGCGACCTGATCGTCGCGCTGCGCCTCCCCGGCGATGCGGCTAGCTTCGCCTCGCATGCGCGCTATCTGAAGCTTCGCGAGCGCACGTCCTACGCGTTCGCCGTCGTATCCGCCGCCGCGGCCCTTGAGCTTGAGGACGGCACGATCCGCAACGCGCGGCTTGCTCTCGGCGGTGTTGCGCCAAAGCCCTGGCGGGCCCGCGCGGCCGAAGATGTGCTCAAGGGCGCTCGCGCAGACGAAAAAGCCTTTCGGCGCGCGGCGGCAGCCGCGCTCGCCGATGCAAGGCCTTCCGGAGACAACGCCGTGAAGATCGAGCTCGCGAAGGGGATCGTCGTTCGCGCCCTCAACCTCGCCGCGGCCGGAACGCCCGAGCGCCTCCCCGCCCTGCCGGCTTCTCCGTTCTCCTCCGCAACCGGAGCGCATCACAATGCCTGAGATCACGCCCCTGCAAACCTCGCCGCATTTGCGCTACGGCTCGAATGCCGGCCAGCCGCTCACCCGTCGTGACGGCGTCCTCAAAGTCACGGGGGCCGCGACCTACGCTGCGGACAACCACCCCGAAGGGATGCTCTACGCGGTGCATGCGGTCAGCACGATCGCCCGCGGCCGCGTCACCCATCTCGATGTCGAAGCCGCGAAGGCTCATCCCGGCGTCGTGGAGGTGATCACGCCTGCCAACCGACCGCCGCTGATGCACGATCCGGACGAGAAGCTGGGCCTGTTCGGGTTCCGCATCGAGGTGCTGCAGAACGACCGCGTCCGCTACGCCAACCAGCCGATCGCGCTGGTCGTCGCGGAGACGCTTGAGGCGGCGACCGAAGGCGCCGCGCTGCTTGAGCCGCGCTACGAAGTCGAGCCGGCGCGCAGCGGTCTCGACGTCGAGCGCTTCGTGCCGGAAGCGGTCGGCATCGGCATGCCGGCGAGCGTCGTGCGGGGCGAGATCGATGCGGGATATGCCGCGGCGGAGCGGCGGGTCGAAGCGACCTACGACACGCCGCCGCAATATCACAACGCGATGGAGCCGCATGCGCTCGTCGCGTCCTGGGACGGCGACCGGCTCACGCTCGACATGCCGAACCAGGCTCCCGTCATGTCGTGCGCCGCCTACGCGGCGTATTTCGGCATCCCGCCGGAGAACGTCATCATCCGCACGCCCTTCATCGGTGGTGGCTTCGGATCGAAGGCGATCCTGAGCGGACCGCAAGTCCTCTGTATCCTCGCAGCGCGCATGCTGAACCGGCCGGTGAAGCTCGTCTTCACCCGTGGCCAGATGTTCGGTCCGGTAGGGCACCGCGGACAGACTCGGCAAACCCTGCGACTCGGCATGAGCGCCGACGGTCAGTTGACCGCGTTGGCCCATCACGCGGTTGTCGCGACCAGCAGCTTCGACGAATTCCTCGAACCCGCGGCAAACGCTTCGCGCGTGACCTATGCCAGCCCTGCCATCGCAACCACGCATGAGGTGGCGCGCAACGACATCGGCACCCCGGGCCCGATGCGTGCACCGGGCGAAGCCTCCGGCTCGGCGGCGCTTGAGCTCGCCGTCGACGAGGCGGCCGAAGCGTGCGGCATCGACCCGCTGGAGTTCCGACTCAGGAACTACGCCGAAGTCGAGCCGATCACCGGCAAGCCCTATTCATCGAAGGCGCTGCGCGAATGCTATGCCGAGGGCGCCAAAAGCTTCGGCTGGTCGGGCCGGCCGCTCGCCCCCCGACAGATTCGCGATGACGCGGGCTTCCTTGTCGGATGGGGCATGGGCACCGCCATCTTCCCGTGCCCGATGTTCGCAGCCGAAGCCCGCGCCGTGCTGCGCAGCGACGGAACGGGCCTGGTCGAGACCAGCGCCATCGATATGGGCCAGGGCGCTTTGACCTCGCTCGCCCAGATCGCCGCCGACGCGCTTGGGCTCGACATCGACCAAGTCGAGTTCCGCGCGGGAAGCTCCGACCTGCCCGACGGCGGCGTCGCCGGCGGCTCTGGTCATACGGCAACCGCCGGCATGGCGATCGATGCGGCGGGCGGCGATGTCATCACCCGCCTTGCCGAGATCGCCACCGCCGACCCGGCCTCGCCGCTCTTCGGCGCGGGCAACGCTGGCGTCGTCGCGCGCGACGGCA
>Ga0315553_10003981_pt1 | contig 11329 bp, 11 predicted proteins | sample SalMarSW160140MG_FD_203099 | JGI IMG/M metagenome (GOLD analysis project Ga0315553, IMG submission 203099) | Salt marsh sediment microbial communities from the Plum Island Ecosystem LTER, Massachusetts, United States - Salt Marsh Sediment SW1601-40 ... | reverse complement strand
GCCCTGATGTCGACCGCAACTACTTAGAAAATCCCCAGCTGTTATTCAGGTGGTGCTGCCCTCCACCACGGTCTTGATGTTGACGAACTCGTGTATGCCGAATTCGCTCAGCTCCCGTCCGTAGCCTGAGGTCTTCACGCCGCCGAAGGGCAGGCGCGGGTCGGACGCCACCATGCCGTTGATGAACACGTTTCCGGCGTCCAGCCCGGCGATGAACTGCTCCTTTTCGACCGCGTCGTTGGTCCAGGCCGCCGAACCGAGCCCAAAGGGCGTGTCGTTGGCGATCCGGATGGCTTCCTCGACATCGGCTGCCCGGAAAACGGACGCCACCGGGCCAAACAGCTCGTCATCGTAGGCCGGGGAACCCTTGGGGATATCCACCAGCACCGTGGGCGGATAATAGTAGCCGCGCCGGTCGAGCGGCTGGCCCCCGGCGAGCACGCGGGCGCCCATCGCCACGGTGATTTCCACCTGGTCGGCCAGGTCTTCCAGCATGGCTTGGGTAGCCAGCGGGCCGATTGCGGTAGCCTCGTCCATCGGATCGCCCACGGTTAGGGCGCGCATCCGCTCGGTGAAATCGCGCTCGAAGCGCTCGGCGATGTCGGCGTGGACGATAAAACGCTTGGCGGCGATGCACGACTGCCCATTGTTCTGGACCCGGGCGGTGACCGCCGTATCCAGGGCCCGCCCGTAATCGGCGCTGGGCATGACGATGAACGGGTCGCTGCCGCCCAACTCCAGCACGGTCTTCTTGATCGCCTGGCCGGCCTGACCGGCGACGGCGCGGCCTGCCGGCGTGCTGCCGGTCAGGGTAACGGCTTTGACGCGCGGGTCGGCGATCACCGCCTCCACCCGGCTCGAACCGATCGGTAAATTTTGAAAAGCGCCATCGGGGAAGCCGGCCTCGCGAAAAATGTCTTCAATAGCTTGGCCGCACTGTGGGACGTTGGAGGCGTGCTTGAGCAGCCCGACGTTGCCGGCCATCAGCGCCGGGGCGGCGAATCGGAACACCTGCCAGAAAGGGAAGTTCCAGGGCATCACCGCCAGGACCGGCCCGAGCGGCTGGTACTTGATGAAACTGCGCACCGCAGCGGTCTCGACGGGCTCGTCCGCCAGGAATTCCTCGGCATGATCGGCGTAATAGCGGCAGACCCAGGCGCATTTGGCAGCTTCGCCGACGGCTGCCTTGAACGGCTTGCCCATCTCCAGGGTCATCAGCTTGCCAAATTCCGCTTTGCCCTCTTCGAGCACTGCAGCAGCGCGGTTCATCCAGGCAGCGCGCTGCTTGAAGGTAGTCCGGTGGAGCTCAACGAAGGTCTCGACTGCTTTACCCAGCGCCGCTTCGATCTGCTCGTCGCTGAAGGAGGGGATCTCTTTGATCACCTTTTCCGTAGCAGGGTTGATGCTTCTTAAAGTCATTGCTGCCGTCCTTTTCAAAAAGATTGTCGAGTTGATTGGAGGGGCGACGCCCGCCCAACCAACCCAATTTTACAAAACTCACACATTGAAGCGGAACAAGATCACGTCGCCATCCTGGACAACGTACTCCTTGCCCTCCGAGCGCAGCGCGCCGGCTGCCCGGGCGGCGGCTTCGCTGCCGTACCGTGCGAAGGTCTCGAAAGGCAGCACCTCGGCGCGAATGAAGCCGTGTTCGAAGTCGGTATGGATCACGCCGGCGGCCTGCGGCGCTTTCCACCCCCGGGGGATGGTCCAGGCGCGCGCCTCCTGCTCGTTGTGGGTGAAGAAGTTGATCAGGTCGAGTGTCTCGAAGCTGCGGCGCACCACCTGCTCCAGGCCGCTGTGCTCCGCCCCGGCCAGCTGCAAGAATTCGCGCCGCTCGTCCTCGCTCATATCCGCCATTTCCTCTTCGAATTTGGCGCTCAATGTGACCATCTCAGCGCCTTGTTCGGCGGCGAGGGCGCGCACCTGCGCCACGCACTCCCCATCTTGCGCCAACCCGGTCTCGTCCACGTTAGCGGCGTAGATCACCGGCTTGCCGGTCAGGAAGCGCAGCTCATGAACCAGGGTTTGGAAAGGTTCGTTCTCCCGGTCGGGAAAACCGGCGACCGGTCGCCCCCGCTGCAGGTGCACGCGCAAGGCCTGGGCCGTCTCCAGGACCGGGACGAGCTGTTTATCGCCCTTCACCTGGCTGGACAGTTTCTCGATGCGCCGCTCGATCTGCTCCAGGTCGGCCAGGGCCAGCTCCAGGTTGACCACCTCAGCATCGGCGCGCGGGTATATCTCGCCGCTGACATGCACCACGTTGGGGTCACCGAAACAGCGCACCACGTGCACGATGGCGTCCACGTCGCGAATCTGGGCTAGGAACCGGTTGCCCAAACCCTCGCCCTGGCTGGCCCCGCGCACCAATCCGGCGATATCGACGAACTCGATGGTGGCGTAGACCACCCGTTCCACCCCGACCAGCTCGGCTAATTTATCCAGCCGCGGATCGACCAGCGGTACGATCGCCCGGTTCGGTTGGATGGTGCAGAAGGGGTAGTTGGCTACCTGGGCCTGTTGTTCTTTAACCAAGGCGTTGAAGACTGTGCTCTTGCCCACGTTGGGCAAGCCGACGATGCCGATGCTGAGGGACATGAATTCGTGTATTCGAGTCCTATTCGCGGACGGTTTACGCTCGCAGGCGCTTATTTTCAGTATAGCATCTCTCGGTGGAATGTAAAGTAAACAAATGTGGTGATTACCCACAAATCCTAAAAAAAGAAAAGCTCTGCCCCGATGTGGTAAAGTGAGTTTGCAACAACCACTACCGCCATAAGGAGCAGAGCTACGATGACTCTACCATTAGAAACGATCCTTGCCAAGTTACCCATCGGGAAACTGTGCGAAACCATAGAAGCGCATATTCGTCCCCTCACTTGTTTATTACCCGATAAGCGGTTAGGGGCGGTGGCACAATGCATCATTCTGGGCATATTGGGAGGCCAAACGCCGGTGATCACAGAAATGGCCCGAACGAATTCGAAGGCAGAGGCAGAAACTTGGCCGATTGCGAAGCGCATTTATCGGTTCATGCATAATGAGCGTCTGAAAACCGAAATCTTGTATGAGGGCTTGTATCAGATCGGGGAAGAAATGGTTGAGCGAGAAAATCCAACCTATCTGGTAGTGGCGGTCGATCCGGTCAATTTCGAGAAGCCCTATGCGGAAGCAATTGAAGGAGTAAGCGTAGTGCATAAAGCCACCCCACCCGGGCTGGATGGAAAGGCTCGGCTGGCACATGGTTATCCAGCGATTACAGCAACGGTGGTCAACACCCACGTCCCTGTGACGACCTATGCCAACTGGTTTTCTTACCAGACAGCCGACTTTATCAGTCAAAACAAAGAGATTCAACAGGCATTTGAAATGACCCACCGGCTATACCCCCAGCACAAAGTGCGTTTCGTCGGTGATTCAGGACTGGATGACCAGAAAATGTTTGTTCAGGTGCAAACTTTGAAACAAGAGTTCGTCTTTCGCATCAGCCACCTCGAGCGGATCGTGGAAGTCTATAACGAACGGCTCGATCGATGGGAAACCGAAGCGCTCAAAGACTTAGTGGCGGTCGTTCCGTACCAGGCCACTTTCAAAGTATTATTCAGCCATGCTGGGCAAACCCACCTGGATACGATCCAATTCGGTTGGTTCAAGGTGCGAATTCCTGCGACTACTCAACCACTGTGGATATTGGTGGCAGATGACCAAACCATAAACCGACAATTGGTCTTAATCACCAACGTTCCCCTGGCTACTGTGCAGATCGTCCAGCAAGTTTATAACGACTGGCGCTTGCGGACGCGGATTGAACATGGCTATCGGTTTGACCAGGAACAAGGGCTCGATGTTGAAGATATGCGGGTCCACACCATGGACCGAATGCGTCGCATATTTGCGCTTGTTTTACTGGCTGCCCAGCTCGTTTTTGTGATTTCTGAATATTGGCCGCCCAAAGCTGTGCTCTGGCTCCGGCAATTGGGTGGCAAGCTTGGCTTATCTTGCGACCGGGATGGCCCTTATTGGCTCTTACAAGGCATTGCCGCAGTCACTACCACTGCTATGACCTTATCTTTTGCTTTTTTGCACCCTTTCCCTTTTTGGGAGAATACTTGTGGGTAATCACCACAACAAATCGCTGGTTGATCGCGACCTGGCCCCCGGCACTTGGGCAGCAGCCTGCGCTGCATGCCTCCAAATGCCGGGGACCGGAGATACTGGCGGCTTTTTCCTCGTTTCTTCAGCTACTGCCTCTTCTTCTTTACGACCTCCTCGGCGGCCCGCACGATGTCGTCGGGCGTCAAGCCGTACTTCTCCAGCAGCTCTTGCGGCTCGCCGGATTCGGCGTAGGTGTTATCGATGCCGACGAAACTCATCGGTACTGGTTCCACCTCGGCGACCGCCTGGGCGACCAAGGCTCCCAGGCCGCCGTTGAGCACGTGCTCCTCGGCAGTGACGATAGCGCCCGTTTCGCGGGCGGCCGCCGCGATCGCCCCACGGTCAAGGGGCTTGATGGTGTGCATGTCCAGCACCCGCGCTTCGATGCCGCGCTTGCTCAGGATGTGGGCCGCTTCCAGCGCCGCCGCCACCATCAGCCCACAGGCGATGATGGTCACATCACGCCCTTCGCGCAGCCGGTTGGCCGCGCCGATCACGAAATCCGCCCCGTTCTGATAGACAACGGGCGTTTTCGTGCGCCCCGTGCGCAGGTAAACCGGCCCTTCCTGGGAGAACATGGCGCGGGTCAGCGCTCGCGTGGCGGGCTCATCTGCAGGTGCCAGCACGGTGAAGTTAGGCAATGACGTCGCCAGGGCGATGTCTTCGATCGCCATCTGGCTGGGGCCGTCTTCGCCGATGCTGATCCCGGAATGCGATCCCACCAGTTTGACGTTCATGCGCGGGAAAGCGATGCTCATGCGGATCTGATCGTAGGCGTTGCACATCAAGAAGCAGGCAAAGCTGGCAGCCAGCGCCTGCTTTCCGGAAGCCGCCAGCCCGCTGGAGACGCCGATCAGGTTGCTTTCGGCAATGCCGACGTTGAAGAAGCGCTCCGAGTTCTCGTCGCCAAAATATTGCGTGCGTGTCGAGTTGCCCACGTCGCCGTCCACAACGACGATATTTTCGTTTTCTCGGCCCAGCTCCCGCAAGGCCTCCCCGAAGGCGTTGCGGGTCGGCAGGCCGTAATCCAATCCAATACGTTTGCCAATGTCCATTGTTAAACCTCCCCGTATTTGTTTTCGGCGGTAACCCGGGTGGGTTTCTCCTCCGCTGGCAGGGAAGTAAATGCCCAGGTATGCCTCATCTCGTCCAGTTCGGCCAACGCGGTTTCGAGCTGTTCCTCGTCCAGCGGTTTGCCGTGCATGCGGTTTACCTCGTCCTGTTCGAAGGGCGAAAGGCCGCGGCCCTTCAACGTGTGAGCGACGATGATCTGCGGCTGGCTTTCCACGCGCTCCACTGCATTGAAAGCCTCCAGGATCTGGCCGATATCGTGGCCGTTGATCTCTTCGACGTGCCAGCCGAAGGCCTTCCATTTATCCACTACCGGCTCCAGCGAGGGCATAACCTCGTCAATTGGGCCGGTCTGCTGGAATTCGTTGTAATCCAGGATGGCGGTCAGGTTGTGGGCCTGGAACTTAGCGGCTGACATCGCCGCCTCCCAGATCTGCCCTTCGTCCGATTCGCCATCTCCGATCATCACGTACACGCGCGAGGCGCGCTCGTCGAGGCGCGCCGCCAGGGCGTGGCCCAGGCCGATGGAGAGCCCCTGGCCTAACGATCCAGTGGATGCCTCCACGCCGGGCAGCGCCCGCATATCGGGATGGCCGTCCAGGGGAGAGCCGAACTCGCGCAGCGTTGGCAGCAATTCCCGGTCGAAGAAACCGGCTTCTGCCAGGGCAGCGTACAAACCGGGCGCGCCGTGTCCTTTGCTAAGGATAAAACGATCGCGCTCTGGCCAGTTCGGGTCATGCGGGTCATAGCGCATGACCCCGCCGAAGTACAGCGCCGTCAGGATATCGACCATCGAAAGCGAGCTGGAAGGGTGTCCCGATCCGGCCTTGGTGGTGATCTTCAGGATCTCCCGGCTGAGTCGCCAGGCGGTTTCCTGCAGCTCCTCCAGCGAGGGGGTTTCCAGGGTCCACTTCTCACTCGATCTTCTTTCCACTTGTGTTTGCGTCATATTTGTTGTTACCTCCTCTTATGATTCAGCTAGTTCAGCTGCGTCGCCACCAGCGGATCAGCAGTCCGGCCAGCATGCCGACGCCAAGCCAGCCAAACCAGTAGTCCAGCGGTCCGCCGAAGCGGCTGGCGGGCTCGATCTCGCGCTTGCGCTCCTCCAGTTCGTCAACAAAAGCCTCCGCTGCTTCTACATTGTCCACCCGCCCCATGCTCACCTTGACAGGGACCAGGCGCAATCCGCCCAAACGTTGCCAGACGGTCAGGTTGAGGTGTTCTCCATCGCCGCCGTTGAGGTTTGCGCTGACGTCGCTTAGATGCACCGGACCGGATAAGTTTTGCATCAGCTTGATCGTCGCCGGCGTCAGCTGCGTCTTCATCTGCAGCCTGGCCTCGGAGCCTTTCTCCTCCGCCGTGCCGATCTTGCCCAGCTTTTCCAGCACGCCCGTGAAATTCAGGCGCAGCTGTTCGTCATCCAGGGTGAATGTCACCACCTTATCCGGGTTTTCTATACCTCTGGCTGTGAAGGTGTACGTTCCTAGGTTATCTTCTGCTGCGTTGGTCATATTCCGAACTCCTTTTAAACGCTTAAAGTCATTTATAGTATTTAGTCGTTTTCGTTCCACCGACGATCCCAATTCTTGGGCTGGCCGTAAAAATCATGAAGTCGGTTCTCTATTCCCGGTTTCATCACTTTTTCGCTAATTTCTTCATTTACCAGTCTAGGATAGGCTCGTGCTCACGTCCATGTATCGGGACACAGATCACGGGTACAAATCAAGATACAAATCCTCCCCCCCGGCGCTGAGGTAGGGTTTTCCCTACCCGGCATGGGGGGAATCCCTACCCCAACCTAGGATACCTCCCCATTGTCCGTGCACATTAATAAGTATATAGTTATACTAAGGTGCAGGCGCCTCCAAAATAAAGGCTTTGGGGAAACGAATGCATCCACCAGATTTGTCAACGTAAAGGAGGTTCGCAAACATGATCCACGTGCTGATCGTGGACGAAATTAGACTGACGGGCGATGCTTTGGCCGAAGTTCTGGCTGAGCAGCCGGACATTCAGGTCATCGACATCAGCACGGACGTTTCGACAGCCCTATCACACGTTCAGGATTGTGACCTGATGCTGGTCAATGCCAGCTTGTCCCAGGATGGCGCATACCAGCTAACCCAAATGGTCGCCGACTATGCCGAAAGCAACTCCCGCCAAACCCGGGTGTTGATCGTCGGCCTGGTCGAATCGAAACAGACCATCGTTCGCTACATTGAGGCCGGGGCAATGGGCTACATACACCGGGAGGCTGACGTCGACGAACTGTTGGAAACTGTGCGCAATGTCCATGACGGTCGTGCGCAAGTCGCCCCCGACGTGGCCGCCGCTTTGATGGCGCGAGTCTCCGAGCTGGCCGGTTGGTTCGACGAGATCGTTTCCGGCCCAGCCAAGACGACCGACCTGACCCCGCGCGAACGAGAAGTGCTCGCGCTTATTGGGCAAGACTTCACCAACCGAGAGATCGCCGATCAATTAGTCGTAGAAGTCGGTACGGTGAAAAATCACGTACACAATATTTTGTCGAAGCTGGAAGTAAGCAGCCGCCATGAAGCGGCTTTGTATCTGCCATTGATCGACCAGGCAGACCAGACGAGAGAATCACGGCGTTTTGCCGGCGTTTCGAGCTGAGCCAAGCCGTCTGGAATATCACCCAACCCTACTAGACAGAAGGAGAACACCCATGCACGTGCAAACCGACCACCGCCTATCTGTTCCGCTCAGGAAAGAGATTCCAATGAATTCAACTTATGAACCACCGGAAGTTCACCGAGGATCGGAAGTCGATATCATTCGAGTGTCCTCATCCTCACGAACCGCTTCGGTAGCCGGCGCCATCGCCGGCGTCGTCCGGGATAACCAGGACAGGACCGCCAAAATTCAGGCGATCGGCGCCAGCGCGGTCAACCAGGCAACCAAAGCCATCGTGTTGGCGACGGATTATCTGGCGCAAGACGGCATCATCGTCGCCTTCGTCCCGGAGTTCGTCAACGTGGACATCAACGGTAAGACCCGCACAGCCATTCGCTTTAACGTGGGGCCACGTTAATCGAAGCAAAACAAGGATAACTTCCCTGGAGAGGGCTTGCTCAGGTCAGCAGGCCGAGAGCAGGCATCGCCAGGGCCGGTCATGGCTGAACGATAGGAGAGTCAATCGGTTAAAATTTATTACGCACCGATCGTTCATGTTCATTACCGCGCATCGGGAGGGAGAGATGGCGCATGAAAACCCAGAGAAGAAAAAAGATATGGTAAGCGTGGTTCTGGCAGATGACCATGCCCGGGTTCGCGCGGGAATACGCAATATTCTCGAGGGGGATCCGCGCATTGTCGTCCTCGGCGAAGCCAGTGATGGGTACGAGGCTTTGGATCTGGTCGATCAGCTCGAACCGGACGTCCTGGTCTTAGACGTGGATATGCCGCGCCTGAACGGCAATCAGGTTGCGACGAAGTTGATACAAAACAAACACCCGGTGACCATTCTGGCTTTGAGCGCTTATGACGACCGCCAATATATTAAAGGGATGCTCAACCTGGGCATCTCAGGGTATCTGACGAAGGAAGAAGCGCCGGAAATCCTGGTCGAAGCGGTGCACGGGGTAGCGCGCGGCGAAAAAGATTGGGTCACCGAACGGGTGGCAAAAAAGATCGCCGCCTTGAGCGAGCGCAGCGAAAACGAGACGACCTTGACTCACCGAGAATTGCAAATCTTGCGCCTTCTGGCGGCGGGAAAGGACGAGGGTGACATCGTCGGCGAACTAAAACTCGACGTGAACCTCATCCAAAAGCATATTGAATTACTTTGCAGAAAATTAAACGTCGATTCGATCGAAAATCTGATCGAGCAGGCTCGGCGAGAATCACTGATTAAGTGAGCGAGAGCCACGGGTATCTTCTTGCCATATTTGAAGAAAACCAGTCCCCTGGTGTTAAATACACGCGGCCTTAAACGCATATCTAAACTGATAGAAGTTACGCAGTTCGCCGGGAAAATGGGGGATTGCTTCCGGCGATCAGTCGGCGAAGCGGTACAGCTCCCAGATGAAGCGCTGTGGCGTGCTGAGTGGCCGATCCAGGTCGCCGAATTGCTTTACAGCCCAGGCGCGCAAGCGTGCGACGCACTCGGAAAAGACGGCCTCCGGGACTTCCCAGGTTGAGGACCAGATGCGCTGCTCGAGCATGGCAATTTGCTCGTTGATCGTGCGCCCCGAGGACCACTCGGCCGCGGTCCATTGCTCCTGGCTGGCGCCCATCTCGTCCAGGGCAGCTTGGAGCTCGGCAAAGTCGCGCAAGCCGGCGTGCACGCCCTGCGCCCCATACTCTGCGGTAATCTGTGCCCATTGATCGCGCAGGCGGGCGGCAGGGGTCCTTTCGGAGCGGTGGTTATAACCTTGCAGCAGCGCGCCCCCGGGCGCCAGCACGCGGCGCACCTCGCTTAGAGCCTGCTGCCACGCCGGGATCAAATGGAAGATATGCACGGAGATCACCACCTCGAAACAAGCATCGGCCAGCGCCAGACGGGTGGCGTCCCCTTGGAGTAGGTCGGGCCTGGGACTCTCTGGGGGCAGCTGGGCGCGCAAGCGCGCCATCATCTCCCGGGAGACGTCTATGCCGGTCAGATGATATCCACGGGCCAGCAGCGGGCGGGCGATCCGCCCGGTGCCCACACCGATCTCCAGCAGGCGATCGTCCGGGCGCAGGCGCATCGCTGCAGAAGCAGCCACCTCTCCGGCGATCCCAGGAGGGAACCCGCGCGTCTGGTCGTAGAAATCGGCGGCTCGGTCGAATGATATCGGTGCTTTCATCCTGCTTCTGCGACCTCCATTTTTGATTTGGCCTGGCCCTGGCGATCTAGCCCTGCAGCCAGGCGGTGAACTTGCTGCGCTTCCAGGGCCGCGACATCCAGGAAGTATCCGGGGTTGGCAGTTGCAGCGCCTCACGCGCCGCCAGTAAGCCGCCGGGCAGGTCCAGTGTCTGTGGCAGGCCGCGGTTGCTGCTCCACTGCAAACGGCGCCGGCGTTCGATCTCCTGGGCCAGATGCAAGGTGGTGCGCACATCTTGCTCCAGGTACGCCAGGACCTCGTCGCGCCGCCCTTGCGCCCAGTACGTCGGCGCCAGCGCTCCGTTCATCCCGGCCGTCTTCCCTGGCAGACCCATCCCCCTGGCGGCCTTGTCCAGCCCCAACGCGTAGCCCTTGAGGCAAAACACGTGGAACATCATGTCGACGTGATCCAGCGCCAGCGCACGGCAATTCTCCCACTGTCCGCTCTCCTCCGCCAGGATATCGAAATCGAAGCCCACGCCGTTCCAGGTCAGGATAGTTTTCCCGGCATCCACCTGGCGCTCCAGGTAACCGACCAGCTGGGCAGCCTCCTCGCGGCTGAGGCGGTCAGCGATGCCGCCCTCAGGTGTCCGGCCATGCCAGAGGATCAACCCGCCCTGGGAATCCAGCGTGGCCGCGCAGCTGATGCCTAAAGGTCGGTACGATTTCAAGTCGTCCGCGTTCTGAGGCACGACCCTTTCGATTTCGATGTCAAAGGCAAGATAATCCCGCCCTGCGGTTGCGTCCCGATTTGGTTCCCTCATGATGGCTCCTGTTCTGATTGGGAAATTTCAGCCTTCCCTGGGTGCACGACTTCCCGGGAGGACACCCTGTTCGAGCTTGTCTGAGAAAATCATACATCAGGTTAGCGCAAATGGCAATTCGGTCGCGCCGGCTTCTTTGCGTTGCTGGCCTACCGCGGGTCCTTTTACCTGCTCTGATACATCCTCTGGGGACCATTGCGCCTGAAAGTCTTGTTCGGCAGTTGAACCCAAGTGTCCAATCCTCCAGCAGACAGCTCCTTGTGTTATCCTTGCTATCATGAGCGCAGGAGGAGCACCACAGTGAAAACAATGAATCCAGCCCATTTCGAAGTGCTCATCCTGATCGGACGCCCGGCTTCCGGTAAAAGCGAGATCATCGACCTGTTGCTGCGCACGCCGGCCCCGGAGAGGGCCAGTCGTTTTCGGCTGGGCGAGGTGGACAGGCTCGATGATTTTCCGATGTTGTGGGCCTGGTTCGAAGAGGATTACATCCTTAGCGAGCAACTGGGGCAGC
>Ga0315553_10003979_pt1 | contig 11330 bp, 13 predicted proteins | sample SalMarSW160140MG_FD_203099 | JGI IMG/M metagenome (GOLD analysis project Ga0315553, IMG submission 203099) | Salt marsh sediment microbial communities from the Plum Island Ecosystem LTER, Massachusetts, United States - Salt Marsh Sediment SW1601-40 ... | reverse complement strand
TGGCGGGATAGGTCATAATGACGATTATAGCGGTCTGTGTGGCTAAGTTGCTTTCTTTCTGGATTACGGACGAGATGCTTATGGAATTGTCACCCAGAACTTTGGAAATTTGAGATAGAACACCAGGGCGGTCGGGCGCATTCAGCCTGAGGTAGTACCGTGTCTTCAACTGGGACATAGGCCTAACACTCACTCTCTGGTTCAGTCTCAGCTCCGGGACATTGTCTACGCCGCGACAGATATTCTTGGCTATCGCCAGCACATCAGCCATAACAGCGCTAGCAGCTCTGAGTGCTCCAGCCCCTTCCCCATAGAAGACCAGTTTGCCAGCTAAGTCTGTTTCCACTTCGACGGCATTGTAAACCCCGTCTACTTTAGCTAACTGGGAGTCCCGGGCAACAAAAACAGGATGAACTCTCATCTCCACTTTGTCATCATCTCTCTTGGCAATGGCCAGAAGTTTTATAGCATAGCCAAACTCTCTGGCATACAAAAAATCTCGAGCGGCAATATTCGATATGCCTTCGCAGTATACATCTTGAGGTGTAAACTTAGTGCGAAAGGCCAGGTTGGATAAGATGACCAGCTTATAAGCAGCATCTGTTCCCTCTACATCATTAGCTGGATCAGCTTCGGCATAGCCTAATTTTTGGGCTTGTTTTAAGGTCGCAGCAAAATCCAGTCCCTCCTGTGCCATTCGGGTCAGAATATAGTTAGTGGTGCCGTTGAGGATGGCATGGATGGCCGAGATTCTATTGGCGGCCAAGTCTTGTTGGAAAGGGGAAATGAGCGGTATGCCGCTGCCTACGCTTGCCTCATAGCGGAGGTCAGCATTGTGTTTCCTGGCCAGAGAGAATAGCTGATATCCATGCTTGGCTAGTACTTCTTTGTTGGCCGTAACTATGTGCTTTCCGTTAGTGAGGGCCTGCTTTATATGTTCTGTGGCCGGATGTTCGCCGCCAATGAGTTCGATTACTATGTCTACTTCAGGGTGAGAGAGGACTTCTTCAGGATGGCTGGTCAACAGGGCCGGTCTAAGCTTTGCCGAGCGTCGTTTCTTCGCATCGCGCACCAGCACTTTTTTCAGAATCAGGGGAAGTCCTGCTTGCTCAGCCAGGCTGTCTGCTTTGGCGGCCAGGATTTCAGCCACGCCGCTGCCCACAACCCCTAGGCCCAGCAAGCCAATGCCGATAGTCTTCTTCATTGTGTGTTTCTTCTCTTGAAGACCTCGTCTATAGCCCACCCTATCTTATCTTCATCCAGGCGATTTTCGATTGTTGCGCTCTCTTTCCATTCCTCAAACCAGTCATTCCAGCGCTTGTCTTTCAGCTTTTCCCTGACTCCTTCTTCAAGCTCACGGTCAGCCCTATCAATGACCTTGACTATCCAATAGCCACCAGTGGTCTGGACCGACTCATCTTTGACTGGCTCGCTTACCTGATTTAGAGCGATGTTGAAGGCAACCTGGTCAAAGGCAGTGCTGCCCATATCCCCTGGTTCCAATCCATCAAGCTTACCACCGTTGATTTTGCTTTCATGCTGGGAATAATTCCCAGCTAGGGCACTGAAGTTGCCGCCAGCTGCCAATTCGGCTTTAACCTGCTCTGCTCTGGCTTCGCTGCCCAGCAGCATAACTTGCGCGTTTATCGTCTCATTTTGCGCACCAGTAACCTCTACAAGCCAGTAGCCCACATCTTTGATCGCAGTTGCATCATAAATAGACTGGCTTATGTCACCGGGGGTAAGGGTGAAAGCAGCATTGGCAATCGAGGTATTAGGCATTAGCTCCTCGGGCAGCCAACCCAGATCGCGTTCCACCGAGGAATTACAGGCAAACTCTTCAGCCAAAGCCGTGAAGTTGCCACCGGCTTCGATTCTGGCCATCACCTCGTCAGCCACCTCCTGGCTCTCTAGAAGCATCACCTGTGCATGAGCCTGCTCTATTGTCGCATTCAGCCCGGGATCAAAGTGTTCCCCAACATTTTCCTGCAGTAACGTAGCGCCAATTAGATCTCGATATATCCTATCATCGGGTAACTCACTTTCTTCAAGCTGCGCATCTATCTCGTCAGCGGTAACTTCAATGCCCAGCTCTTCTTTAGCTGCTTGTTTCAGCAATTCAGCATTGATAATCTGATCGGCAGCCATGCCGGCAAAATAATCGCCGTAATAATAAAGCTCCGTGGAATTCACTCCCGTAGTGTAAACGTCGAGCATATCTACGAAGTATTCCATATTAAATGGGACGTCGTTTACCTTAATCACAACCTCGCGCAAGGGATCACTCTTATAGTCTTTATAGAACCCATAGCCTATCCAGCTTGATATGCCAACCAGGAAGACAACGGCAGCGATTATCACGATTCGGCGTATTTTCATTTGCCGCTGCCATTTGGATAGTTGGTGCTTAGTGGGTGTTCGCTCGGGTACAGTTTTTTTCTCTTTCTTAGCCATGAATCACAACCTGCCAGTCTGTATTTTCTTTGCTGAGGCCACTATGATAACATATTAGGGGAAGTGGTAGCGACGGGGTGTAGCGCAGCCTGGTAGCGCACCTGAATGGGGTTCAGGTGGTCGGAGGTTCAAATCCTCTCACCCCGACTCTTGAACAAACCGATTTTGTTAACGATTTAGTTAATAAACTACTAGCTATGGTTTACTCTCAAGGTAAACCCCAAAAACCCACCGAATTCTTAATCGGTGGACTACAGATCGGTACACCAAAAGCAAGCCAAAGGTGGGTAGACGAATTCTTTGCCAGCAGACGGCAAGGTTTATCACAGAGAACTCTTGAATATTACAGAGACATCCTGAACCAGTTTATCGGGACTGACTTAACACCTAGAGGTATCAACGACTGGTTAGCCTCTTTAAACGTTGGTAACGCTAAACTCAATTACTATCAAGTAGTCAAGATATTCTGCTCATGGTTACACAGGTCAAGGAAGATAAATAGGAATCCTACCGACCTAGTAGATAGACCAAAAATTGAGAAGAGACTAATGCCAGCAATAACAAAAGAACAATTGGATACACTATTAAACGCTGCCGAGAGTTTCAGAGATAAGTGTATCCTCAAGCTACTCTTTGATAGCGGTTGCAGGTTAGGTGAACTGGTGGGAATCAAAGACACTGATTTTGACTGGAAAAACAGAACTGTTGTCGTAAGCGGTAAGACTGGACAAAGGAAAGCGCCTTTTGGGCGGGATACGAGTAAAATGCTCCAACAATGGTTCAGTGGGCATAAGACTTTTGAGTTGAATAGATACGGTGTTCAGTCAATGCTCAGGAGACTTGAGGAAAAGACTGGCATTGAGTGCAACGCTCATGCATTTAGACGTGGGTTTGCCAATGCTCAATTTAAGAAGGGTCTATCAACGAGAGTTGTTATGCAGCTTGGTGGTTGGCAAGATATAAAGACGGTGGAGAAATACTCCAAGCAATTCAGCCAGGAAGATGCTTTAGAGCAATATGACAAAGAATAGGCTAACCCTTAGCACAGCCTAAACAATCAAACTCTGAACAAGCACTAAATCATTAGCCACAAATAACGCCTGTCTAGAATTCTGCCAACGGCTACAACTCACTGTTTCTAGGCGTATCACTCTTAAAGGGTATAAATATACCGCCCAGGGCAAATAGCCTCTTTTGGCAGCTACAACTCGTGCCGATCTTTTGGCATTGCCACGAATGTTAGAACCTACTTGCTTTTCTTTCCGAAAAGCCAAATCGCCAGCGTAAGTGCTATAGCAAGAACGATAGACAGTGCGCAGCACCCCATATTCCCTCTCCCATAGTCTCTTTATCTACCAGTATTCTTCCAGAAAATCTGAACAGAACAGTGACCTGCCGATGTGTTCATTCACCCTGACGTTAAGGGTTTAGCGGTTTTACTATTGATTTGGACAGTCATTCAGGGGTGACTGGTCATCGTATCTAGGACTCTGTTGCGCTATTTGCTCAGTTTCCCTTTATAACTTGTCTTTCTGGGACCCTTCTGTTGCTCTTTCTTGCTCAGAGGGTTTTTCACATTGAGTCTGCCACCACCCGATATTATGGACACCTTCTCTATAGGTGATCTCTTAGGACTAGGCATTCTACTTAACCTCCTTTATTGCTGTGTTCACTCAGTTTCTCGTCTTCTTTGTGAGTAATTTCACCTGTCTTTGCGTCTCTCGTGACGTGGTGATACTCGTCCTTTTCCCTGTCAATAACCATATCTTCTATGACCCCATCCTTCAGCTTGGGGTCTCCGCTAGTCTTCCAGCCACTCTTTGTCTCTTTGAGTGGTCTCTTCACTCCTTTTCTCTTGTGTTTTGTACCTAACCCAGTTCTTAAGACTAGTCCAGCTGTGATGCTCACGTCATACGCCTTCTTAGTAGAGCCACATTCTGGACATCGCTCCTCGTTCTGCTTCAGTTCAGTTCCGCACCCGCCACATCTGGTTATATTGACACTCATCGTTTTGCTCCCGACAGATTATACCATACCTGAAGAAAATCCCGATTATGTTCTATGCTACTGCCTCGTCTGAAGAGCAGGGAATAGGACAAGTGAAAGGGGAGCACCACGCCAGAATTGAGGAAACGCACATTGGTACTGCTTGCACCTAGTCACCAAGATGCCAAGTCCCAGAAGAAGTCAGTCAGCATCAAAACCTGGCGCGTAGATATTCAAGAATAGAGCCTTTTTCGTAGCGGGTTACAGTCCTTTGCCTCTCAACCTGTCTATACTTGGTTACATCTCGGTATTTTGTGACTTCTTCTGTTTCAACTACCGTTTCTTGCCATTCCCATTCAACATCAAACTGAAAACCCGTTCTAATCACGCCGTAACACTCAAACCGAAAATAGTACGTTCCACTACGCTCTGGCACAAATGAGAATGTGTATCCGCTGACTGGCGCTATTGCTACGATTGGGTTCTCAGGAGTGCCAATGTTTTGGCTTGGATCAGTATCGTCATAAACGTAGAAGCCAACCTTTGGGGAACCAAGTTGAGGCATGAACTGACCCTTCACAAGACAGTTACTCTTCCCGCTTATGTCTATGTAAGTTGGAAAAGTGTCAGTACGCCAAGGAACAAAAAGGACGTCTATGAGAACCGCGTTCTTTTGTTGTGTGACTGCCTGTTCCTCTACCTCGGTGTATTGTTCACTCACTACATAAGGTTCATCCTCATAGTAAGTCTCGGTATCCTGGTAAGGTACATTCATAAGCGGAGCAATACCAACAATCACGACAAGTGCAACGACTATGACGATGGGGATTACTACCTTCTTCACTTTCTCCCTCCCTGCCTCTATCTTCTTTTCTTAGCGGTGCTAGTCTTTCTCTTGACTGTTGCAGTCTTTCTCTTAGTGCTGGTGCTCTTCTTCTTGCTTGTGCTACCTTTCTTGCCAACTGTGCGAGGCTTTATCCTAATTAGCTTGTCCTTTATCTTGATAGCGTTCCCCTTCTCCCTGTTGCACTTAGAGCAGAGCAATTGCTTGTTGTCCAGCGTATCAGACCCACCAAGAGACACTGGAATGATATGGTCTACTTCAAGGTCACCCAGGGTACGCACTCTGCCACACATCTTGCAGAAATACACCGTGTTAGTGACATTGCCCAGTATGTCGTAGTACATGCGCCGTTGGCGTTGACGCCTACCAATCTGCGCCTTCTGTTCCTTTGTATAACGCATATGCGCTCACCTCCTTCGTACAGTTGGTCAATGCAACTTCTTGATCTCAGAACATAGCCAAACCTTCCCTCTTCTTGTCTCCACCATATAGCGGTCCCTCATTTTCCCTATGTAGATTCCTCTCACAATGGCTGGACCTCTACGAAACCTCAACTCACCTACACCTATCGCTCTCAACCCCACTACATATTCGCCTTTCTTGATTCGCCCAAACATCCATACCTCCTAGTAGTTGAACACTTCCTCCATTATTGTGCCCAAACTGACTGGCTCATATCCCCAAACGTCAGTCCCGACGTTTACAACGGGAACACGTCTTCGCTCTACACTACATGCACGATATCTCCACTTATCATGTACATGGCCACACAATATGATGTCAACGTCAGAAGGAATATAGAACGAATGTGGAAACCTGCTTGGATATTGCCAAGGAGGCCAATGCCTCATAAATACATTCACTCCGTCTATCCGGCCATAAATGAAGTAGTCGGCATGCTGCAGCGCATTATCATGGTTTCCTCTCAAAAAGACTACTCTGCCACAAACCATGTGCATGGCATCACCATAAATACGCATGTCGTCCCTAATATTGCTTTTTCTGGCAAAACAGAAGTCACCCAGATGATATACTGTATCACGTCGTGTCACCGCTCTATTCCAATTCCTTATTAATCCCCTATCCATCGCATCAGTATTTCGGAAAGGCGGATTTCTGTGAGCATACCGAATGATATTCGTATGGTGTAGATGTAAGTCCGAGGTGAAATATGTAGCCATCTTGTCTACACTTCAGGATTATACCATCAGATAACATCATATAGAAGATATGAGCAAATAGAGCAACAGGGAGCACACCAATTGACACCCACTACTGCGGGGAATAGAATCCAAGTATATATTCTAAAAAGGAGGGGAGAAATGAACTTACCAGAACCACAACCAAAGACTTTCCCTACTCTAATAAGCGATATTAACAAAGGGCAAATTAAGATTCCCCAGTTTCAGAGGGAATTTGTTTGGGAGTTTAAGAAATGTGCTAGTCTGATTGATAGCATTGTGAAAGGGTATCCCATAGGTACACTAATCTTTTGGAGGACTAAAGATAGACTGAGGTCTATAAGAGACATAGGGGGCTGTAGCTTACCAGAACCACCCGAAGGTGACTTTGTAGATTACGTGTTAGATGGTCAACAGAGATTAACGGCTCTATTCGCAAGTCTAAAAGGGCTTAAAGTCGAAAGAGATGACCACAAGACTGACAATTTTGGGGAGATGTATATTGACCTCAAAGCTAAAGAAGACGAACAAATAGTAACAACAGATATTTCCGATAAAGACCAAGAGTCTGTCATACGAATCACAGACCTTTTATCTGGGAAAATATCCTTTCTAGCAAAGTTTTCTACTCCATATCAGGAAAAAATAGATGAATATAGAACAAGACTATTATCCTACAACTATTCAACAATTCAAGTTAGAGAGGCACCGATTGATATTGCCACAGAAATTTTTACTAGGATAAATGTAGGAGGGAAGCCTTTAACACTATTTGAAATTATGGTTGCCAAGACTTTTGAACCAAAGCGAGATTTCGACTTATCAGAAAAGTATGATGAACTGATTGAAGATTTGAAACCTCTTAACTACGAAACAATTCCTGATATGACAGTCCTACAGACTATTTCCTTGCTCCTAGGCGATGAGTGTAAGCGGCAGACTATTTTGAAACTAGACAAAACAAGCTTCATCAATACTTGGGATGATGCAGTTGATGCCATTGAAAGAGCCGTGGAATACTTTAGGAATTTTTATCGTATTCCAGTTTCCCAACTTTTACCTTACAATGCCTTAATCGTTCCATTCGCTTATTTCTTCTATCATCATCCAGACAGACCAACGGGAGAGAAACAAAAGTACCTTCAAGATTTCTTTTGGAGATGTTCGCTTTCTGGAAGATATTCGTCAGGAGTCGAGGGTAAGCTAGCCCAAGATGTTAAGCGAATTGATAAGATTCTTAAGGACGAACTGCCTGCCTACGACTGGGGTATAGACACTTCCCCCGAATTCATAGACAGGAATGGTTGGTTCAGTGCAGGTAGAAGCTACGTGAAAGCGATACTCTGCATATACGCATACGGAGAGCCTAAATCTTTCAACGATAATTCTACAATAAACATCAGCAACTATTGGTTAAAGCAAGCTAATAGCAAGAACTATCATCACTTTTTCCCTACAGCCTATTTGAGAAAAGTCGGCGAGGAAGAGGGGGCTAATCACGTTCTGAATATTACAATAGTTGATGATTTTCTCAATAAGAGAGAAATTAAAGACCAACCACCGTCTAAATACATGCGGAAATTTGAGAGACAAAATCCACATTTGCTAGAAGCCATGAAATCCCATCTTATTCCAGACCTGGACAAGTTTGGTGTGTGGACAGACGATTATGATATGTTCTTGGAAGAACGTGCCAAAGCAGTAAGTAACGAACTTCAACAGAGAATCATTAAGCAAGACGTTGACAAGAGAGTTCAGCCTGAGTTAATAGACGATTACGATGAGGAAGCTCCAGAATTGATAGAAATGGGTAAGTAGTGTAGCAGGCATAAGGAAGAGGGACAGCCGCCAAAGCCGTCTCTCTTTGTTTAATCCCATTCTTCTTTCCTAAGAATACTCCGTAAATGGAGACAGATTTACACTGTCACAAGGTATTCTAAAGCTAAACAACGCTCTGCAGAGCAATCAAGAGGGGTAATTGAGCCCCATTTCTGCGCATTTCCCAAAGCTAAGAGTGCTATTTAGGTAGCATTAAATCCAATTTCCCCACGCCTGCCGTACATCTCAAATTGCTGTTTTGTCCTGTATCTCCAGTTAATGAGATACCTGCGGTCTGGATGTTTCTGAGTCCATTCCGAGTTATACCTTAGTCTGCAAATCTGGCAGTAATGGTCATTGCCGTAGAACTCTTCAATTGGTTTCACCCCACCACAACAGGAGCACGCTCTGACTCTGATTTGTTTTCGGAAGTAGCCCATATGTCACTAATTTCTCTGCAGTCTTTCCTGTGCCTTCAGCCATTCGGTGACTGAATCCTTCAGGAACACCTTCCTATCAGCATCACCGCCCAGAGAGACAAAGGGTAATCCTCGTTTGGTCAAGCGAGTCAATTTGTTACCCGTTATATTTAACAGTTCCTTCAAATCTTTAGTACTTAGAATTTCATTCATCTCCATCTCCTACCTCAAATCACGCACACCACACTCACTTATTTCAGTCGCTTTGGAAGCACGAGTCGGTGCGTAGTCTATCGGCACAGCTTTGCATCTGGCGCACTCGGAAGAAGCGTCATCCACAGTCTTACCTAGTTTCTTGAGTGCCGCATAATACTCATGCAAACGCTCAGGTAGATACTCCACGATTAAATCGGGATTTCTTTTGTAATCCTCAGCACTGACTACCTGACGCAGAAGCAAATCCTTCTTAGCTTCATTCAGCATTTGGATTCTCAAACAGCATCCGCAGCACAAGACACCCAAAGGATTCATTCCCTTGTCTTCACCTGCAAACAGAGCGCAATGAACATAGGTCTTCCTGAACTGCTCCCTGGTCGTGCTGTGATCAACTTGTTTTGCTAATTTACATTTCATCGCACACACCTCCAATAATGTAGTGACAAGCTCCAGCTAAGGTTAGTGATTTGCTTGCCCGATTAGGACGGAGAAAAGGATGACTCCGCCCTAAGACGAAAAAGAATTCAAGCTCTCGAAGAGCTAGAGCACCCCAAAGCACTATGGACAGTGCCCTGCTGAAAGGGGTGCCCGATGGACAGGATTAGTCACAGCAATCAACCGTGTCTGAGGTGGCTAGCCGAGGTGGCTAGCCCTACGTATGGTTTTTAGCCTATAAAAGAAACACTACTTTTAGATCTATATACAAGTGGTTGTATTAGGTGGAGTACTATAAGTTTAATCATTCAAATTTCCCCCCGCTCGGTGCGCTTGCTGCTCCCAAGCTTGTGTTGGAAGCTAGCCTCCTAACGGTTATCCTATCCTCACCTTGTGCGTTGACTCCCATAGGTACTCTGTAATGACCATCTTCGGGAGTGAGGTCTTTAATGCTGTCTGGAGTAACCATAGCCATCATTGTCATCGGTTTGTTCACAATACAGAATACAGTGTTTGGTTTGTCTGGAATAACTAGGTGGTCCCAGTTCATTGTATCTCCCCAACTCACCTTGACGATTACACTGATAGACTCCCTACGCACTCCAGACCTGAACACAATCAAGTCTATCCTATCCCTCTTCTTACCTTGTTCAATTGTCCAACCGTCTGCTGAGTTTCCTGAGAGGACGATTTCCCACCACTCTTTGACTAGCTGCTTGGCTTGCTTGTGCAGCTTGGTATATTCCTTCAGTGCGATCTTACTGGTGATTTTGTCCCATTGGTCTACGTCCAGATTCAACCCAACGCATCTTGTCTTCTGCCCCTTGAACCAGTCTTCGGTCATTACTACAATGCTCCTACTCTGCAGTCTATCAAGTTCATAATTGACTGTAGACCTGGGCATATCACTCAAAACAGGCAGATAGCGTGAAGACATTGCTTTGCTTGTTCTCCTATAACTCTCCCCATTCCTCTTGAACGCTTCATAACCCAAAGTCTGCTCTAGGATGATATCCACAAGTTTCCGTTCCCTTTCTGAAAGCTTAGTCTCCCTGAGCTTCTTTGCTACAGTTTTCGGTACTGGTATGAACTTAATATCTCTTCCGTCATCTAATTTCATACTTCTTCTCCTTCCGAGTGTTTCCTACTCATTTTATTGTCAATAATTTTGTGGGGACTCTTCATTCCTTACCACCAACTTCCATATCTCTAGACATAGTAATAGCTTCTGTACTCTGAACGCTGAGAACATGTTAGGAAGGAAGAAGAGATTATTGTGGTTAGTGTAGGCTACGAGAGTACTCTATCACCGAGGTTTTGCTGAGCACCCTCGGCAACGAGATATGGTCCCTCTATAAATAATACACTACCATTTTGGGGTCATTTCTTCCCAGAAATACGCAATATTCGGGGTAGTTTCATGGTTTCGTTTTTGGGGACTGTTCCCGTATTGCGGTGGTAAACTGTCTAACAGGTGACTGTTTCTGGATTAGTCCCAGGGGTAATACTCTGAAATTTCGGTCCAATTGAATGGACATGATTGGTGGGCTCACCTAATACCACTGGGTAAGGTCTGAACTCAAAACCGTTCTTCTCTAGAAACTCTTTGCTGTGGCCGGCATGACAATATTCTATGCCCAGTTTGTCGCAGTGTTCGTTAAGCTTCTGAAAAGTGTCTACATACCATCCCTCGTCATACTTCACTGGTACGGTGCTCCTAAGCTTGGGATTCCACTTCCCGAATTCAAACAGGTCAACACAATCCTTCAACTCATTAACAATTGCGATTGGGTTACTCCGCTCATCTGGCATTATCGGTTCAACTGAGCAATAGGTTGATACGCCTGCCCTTCTCAAAACCCGCAGGGCATCACATCGGTCAGCAATAGTTGATGTGTTGGGTTCTAGCAGCTTTCTGAAGTCATCGTCTAGGGTGATTATGGTGAAGCCCACTCTACACTTGCCATAGCGCTTGAA
>Ga0315553_10003978_pt1 | contig 11332 bp, 6 predicted proteins | sample SalMarSW160140MG_FD_203099 | JGI IMG/M metagenome (GOLD analysis project Ga0315553, IMG submission 203099) | Salt marsh sediment microbial communities from the Plum Island Ecosystem LTER, Massachusetts, United States - Salt Marsh Sediment SW1601-40 ... | reverse complement strand
TCTGGTTGGCAAATGCGTACGTGTGCATCAAGATGTGTTCTTCATGAGGGCTTCTATCTGACCCCGATGAGGGACCGAGGTGATGCCCGCGGTCCTGGTGGACAGGGAGGCCGCAGCGTTGGCGAACCGCATGGCCTCCTCCGGGTTCTCGGTCTCTTCGAATCTGACCAGGAAGGCGGCGGCGAAGACGTCCCCGGCCCCCGTGGGATCGAGGGCCTCGGTCGCGGGCGCAGGGAAACGGGCAGCCCGTCCCTGGAGGTGCAGTGTCGCCCCGAGGGCGCCCTCTGTCACCACGGCCAGGCGAGGAAGGCCCAGTTGTCCTCTGAGGGCGCTGGCCTCACCGACCAGGTCCTCGTCGCTAACGAACAGCGCGTCTACACGCTGGAGGAAGGCCTGGGCGCCGATCCACCGACGAGGGAAGACCCGACCGTGGCTATCCCATTGCCTGAGCCAACCCTGTGGGGTGAGACCTAGAAGCGACTCTGGGAACAGATCTATCATCTCCTCGTCGAATTCGTCCGCGATGGGGCCCAGATGAACGATGGGAACCTGGGTCCATTCAGCGGGGATGCTGCCGGTTTCTATCCTGTGAGCGATGGGCTGTACGTACTGGCGTCGGCCTTCGGCCTCGTGTTCGTTGACGAACGTCGTCGTGACCGGCGATGGTAGACAGACCAACTCTATGCCGTGCAAGAGCGGATCCAGCGCCAGGTCTGGGCCCGCACTGGTGACTACGGCTGCTCTCCTCCCCAGGTTCCTCGCCGTGAGAGCGGAATAGGCTGCCGTGCCGCCCAGCAGCCAGCCCTCTGGATTCAGATCTTTCGCCACGTGGCCGACTACCAGAAAGTCGGGTTGTTCCACGGCTCAACCCCTGGGTTGGCGCGACTAGGCTGCCTCCGATTCTCGACGTCGTGCTGATGCCAGCCTCTCGTTGTGACGCGTAATCGCGGCCGAGAGAAGGCCGAGGAAGAGAGGGTGCGGTCGATTGGGACGGGACTTGAACTCTGGATGGAATTGGGAAGCCACCATCCAGGGATGATCCTCCAACTCGACGATCTCGACGAGATCGCGGCCATCAAGGATACCACTCGCTATGAGCCCTCGGGCAGCCAGCATGTCCCGATACCGATCGTTGAACTCGAACCGATGACGGTGGCGCTCTTGCGCCATAGCCTGACCGTATGCTCTGGCGGCACGGGTGCCCGGAGCTAGACGGCAGGGATAGCTGCCCAACCGCATGGTGCCACCCTTGTGCGAGACCTGCCGCTGCTCAGGCAGGAGGTCTATCACGGGATGCGGTGTGTGTGGGTCGAACTCTGTGCTGTTGGCTCCGGCAAGCCCGGCCACTGAACGAGCGAACTCGAGGACCATCACCTGCAACCCCAGACAGAGCCCGAGAAACGGGATCTTGTGCTCTCGTGCATATCGAGCAGCAGCTATCTTGCCCTCGATGCCTCTGTACCCGAAGCCGCCGGGAACAACGATGCCGTCTACGGCCTCCAGGTGCACCTGTGGATCCTGCTGCAAGAGTTCCGACTCGACCCAGTCGATGTCCACGCCGACGCTGTGGTGGGCGCCTGCATGGTAGAGGGCTTCCCTCACACTCATGTAGGCGTCGACTAGCTCCACATACTTGCCCACCAGAGCCACCTTGACCCGGTGCTTGGGCTTCTTGATTCGATCTACTACACCGCGCCATTCTTCCAGGTCCGGCTGGCCCTGCGGAAGGCCGAACTTCTCCATTACCAATTCACCGAGGCCAGCCTCCTCCATGATCAAGGGAACCTCATACATGGTCTCGGCGCTTACCAGAGGTATTACGGCTGACTCGTCAACATCGCAGAAGAGGGACACTTTGGCGCGAATGCCATCGGACAGGTAGGAATCAGCACGGAGAAGGATGAAATCGGGCTGGATGCCCATGCCCCGGAGCTCCTTGACGCTGTGCTGAGTGGGCTTGGTCTTCAGTTCGCCGGTGACCGCGAGGCGAGGGAGCAGCGTCACGTGGCCATACATGACGTTCTGGCGCCCGATGTCGCTGCGCATCTGCCGCAGGGCCTCGATGAAGGGCAGGCCCTCGATGTCTCCTATGGTGCCGCCCACCTCAACGATGACCACATCCGCACCGCTCTCCTCGGCCACCTGAAGCACGCGCCGCTTGATCTCATCAGTGATGTGGGGAATGATCTGCACCGTACTCCCGAGATAGTCGCCTCTTCGCTCGCTGGCGATGACAGCGGAATAGACCTGACCTGTGGTCACGTTGCTGGAACTGGTGAGATTCTGATCGATGAAACGCTCGTAGTGGCCCAGATCGAGGTCGGTCTCCGAGCCGTCTTCGGTGACGAAGACCTCGCCGTGCTGATAGGGCGACATGGTCCCCGCATCCACATTCAGGTAGGGATCCAGTTTCTGAATACACACGGAGACGCCCCTACTCTTCAGGATGCGACCGATGGATGCAGCGGCTACGCCCTTGCCGACGGACGATACGACGCCACCCGTACAGAAAACGAACTTGGTCACGTGTTGTACCCTTTCTTCGAATGGCGAGGCCCCGGTCTGTGGCTGTGGGGGGCAATCGCCGCTATTATAACACGGCTGGAGGGGAGTGGCAATGGTCTTACGGGGGGCGTGGGAGAACGAGTACTCCATGGGCATGAGAAACCGCCCCCTCTGCCGGGCGCCGGCGCCCTCCTTTGCTGGAGCGCGGCCCCGGGAAACGGTGGCGAGCAAGCGTTCTCAGACCGCCTGGCGGAATACCCATGGTGGTCGGCACGGACCTGATGTTGGGCAATTGGTGGTGTCTGTGCTAGCATTGGCTGGCCCTTCTGGGAGAGGTATGCGCGGTGACTGAACAGACTGCGAGTGTCAAGGTACGGTATAGCCGGGAACTGAGTACCGCTCGCGTGGTGTCGCTCAGTCTGGCCATTCTGATGGCAACAGCGGTCTTCGCTGTGCAGGGATCGGTGATGGAGGCGGCAGGCCCGGCTGCGGCGGTGTCGTACCTCATGGCAGGCGTGATAGTTTGCCTGACCCTCCTGTGCTACGTCGAACTGCTCACGTCGAGCGGGCGCGAAGGAGGGGCCTATACCCTGCTCTCGGAGGCGACCAGGGGACCGGTAGCATTCCTGACCGGTTGGTCGGTCCTCCTGGGCAGTCTGCTCCTCTGTGCGCTGCTGGCTCTGGGTTTTGCCGCGATTATGGGCACCATCTTCGATGCTTACCTGGGCGTGGACTTGCCTGAGCCGCTGTTGGCCGCGCTGCTTACCCTGCTCATCGCAGCATACAATGTCCTGGGAGGTTGGAGCCACCGACGGGCCCGTGACGTGGTCACCTGGGTGGCTTTCGCAGCTTTGCTGCTGCTGTGCGTCCTATGTCTGCCGCGCATTCAGTTGCAGAACTACCGGCCTTTCTCTCCCTACGGCTACCTCGGTGTGCAGTCTGGCCTCTCGCTGCTCCTGATCGGTTTCTTGGCCTTCGAATCGGTGCCCCTGGCCGTCTCCGAGATTAGGGAGCCCAGACGGGCCGTCCCGCGGGCTTTCTTCGCCACTATAAGCCTGGGAACCTTCTTGTTCGTGGCTGTGGCCCTTGCGGCGGCAGGTCTGTTGGCGAGCGCCAGCCTCGACGAGGCGGCCTTGCCGGTGACCGCAATGGTCCGGTTCTTCCTTGGCGAGTACGGACAGCTCGCGATGCTGCTTCTGTCTGCGGTACTCGTTCCGTTAGCCATGAACTCGGCTTTGCTGTCTGTGGTGCGCCAGGCTGAGGTGATGGACCGAGACGGAGCTCTCCCTGAGCTCCTACGGCGGCGCTCGACCCGGTGGCACACGCCGTTCGTCCTGCTGATGATTGCTGGATTGGCGGCTGCTGTGCTGTGCCTCACGGGCAGACTGGAGTTCGTGGCCAGGTTGGGAGGGTTCTGTGCCCTGTTTGTGATGAGCATGATCGCGGTGGGTGACGCGGTTCGCGAGTCCAAAGAGGAGCAAGTGTCCGGCTTCCGGTTGCCTGTGCGTCCTCTATTCCCGGCTCTGGCCTTGGTAGTCAACGTGTTCCTGATGCCCATTATGGGAGCTTCTGCTGTGACGGTGGGCGCGATCTGGCTTGCGGTGGGCTTGGGGGTCTACCTCGCGTATGCCAGGGGCAAGCTCATTGAGGGCCGGGAAGGCGTTGTGGTGTTCAAGGCGAAACGAGAGCCAACAGAAGCCCGGTATCGTGTCCTGGTGCCTGTGGGACCAAGTGAGAGACCGTCGCAACTGATCAGGTTGGCGGTGGCTCTCGCGGGCGGAGCCGGTGGGGAGGTTCTGCCCTTGAGGGTGGTGACGCTGCCGGCCCAGGTTCCTCTGCACGAAGGCGCGAGGAAGGCCCAGGGGGTGGAGTCGGTCTTCAGTTGGTCTCTGGGGGCAGAAGACACGGGTTCGGTGGCCCTCATGCCGGTCACGAGGGTGGCCCGCAGTGTGTCTCAGGGGATCATTGACACGGCCACAGAGGAGAAGTGCGATCTGATCCTCTTGAGTTGGGAGGGTTACAGTGAGACCAAGGGTCGGATCCTGGGCCAGACTCTGGATCCTGTGGTCGAGAATGCGCCATGCGACGTGGTGCTGGTGAAGGGTGAGCAGCCCTCAGCGCCGAAGACGATCCTCCTGCCCACGAGTGGCGGTCCCCATGCCGCCATTGCTGCCGAAGTGGGTGTGAAGATAGCCAGGCGCTACGAAGGCCAGTTGACGGTTATGTACGTCTGTCGGGAGGGTGCGACAGACGAAGAGTGCCAACACGGCATGGACATGATAGACCGAACCATAGAGGGCTTGCCCACCGATGATGTGATCAAGACCAAGTTGGTGACTGCTCCCGGTATCGTACGGGGCATCCTCTCGGAAGCCCAAGGCTACGACCTCATGCTCCTCGGTGCATCTGAAGAAGGTGTCTTCGACAGAGTGCTGTTCGGCACGATACCGGAGAGGATCGCCCAGAAGTCCCCGGTGCCGGTGATGATAGTGAAGGAACGAGCCCCCTTGCCTCAGTTCTGGGTCCGGCGCCTGTGGACCGCCATGTACCGCCTCTTGCCTACCCTGGAGGCCGAAGAGAGATCCACTGTATATCGCGAGACGCGGGACGGGGCGCGGGCCGACGTCGATTTCTTCGTGATGATCACCCTGGCCGCGACTATCGCCACTCTGGGGCTGTTGCTCAACAGCGCGGCTGTGATCATCGGAGGAATGCTCGTGGCTCCCCTGATGAGCCCGATCATCGGGATCGCCCTGTCTATCGCGCTGGGCAATGCACGTCTTCTGCGTGACGCCGCTGAGTCCACCCTCAAGGGCATCTTCCTGGCCGTGGTTGTGGCTCTGTTCCTTGCCTCCATTCAACCGGTGGTTGATCCCACCGAGGAGGTATTGGCCAGGAGCGCTCCGAATCTGTTGGACCTCATAGTTGCTCTAGCCTCGGGCGCAGCAGGTGCCTATGCCGTCTCTCGCAAAGACGTGTCGGCCGCCCTGCCCGGTGTAGCCATCGCCGCTGCCCTGGTGCCACCCCTTGAGGTGGTGGGGATTGGACTGGCGGCTCGTCGCTTTGCGGTGGCGGGCGGTGGGATGCTGTTGTTCGGGACGAACCTCATCGGTATCACACTTGCTGGAGCTGTGATCTTCCTGCTGTTGGGTTTCCGGCCAGCGAGAGGTGTGAGGGAGGGGAGAAGCCATCTGCGGCGTGGTCTAGTTGTCTCCATACTCCTCCTGTTGGTGATCTCCTTGCCGCTGGCTTTCATATCGGGCAGGAGTGTGCAAGCCACGCAGGAAGAAGAGGTGGTGAGGAGAGTGGTCGGCCGTGAACTGGATGGGTTGGACGGTGTATCCCTCGTGAATCTGGAGGTGGAGCGCCAAGAGGAGAGGCTGAGTTTGACGGTCACCGTCTATGCCAGGGAGGAGATGGAGGAGCAGAAGGCAGTCGCGGACCATCTGGCGACCATGGTGAGTGAGGAGCTGGGTCAGGAGGTCAGCCTGCGCCTGATCGCGATTCCGGTGTCGGAGACGGACATTCCTTAGAGCAACGATGTGGGCTGCCAGGGTGGGGCCTGGCAAGCGGCCCCCACGTCGGATAGCCCTGAAGCGGAGAATATCAAGCTCCCGCAATACCAGCGGGCGCTTGTCGCTTGGGGTCTATCTTCCTTGTGGGAGTTATGCAGTTCTCTTCTACGGAAGAAGGCGGGTCGGGAGGCTCGCCGGGCTTCGCGCGCTGGAGCCGCTTGCCTTCAGTGGTCAAGGATGGACCGCGGTGTCGCAGGCCAGATTCTGGTGCGGGTCTTGCCGCCGGAAGTAACACGCAAAGCAGAGAGACCGTGATTTGAAGCTTGACAGGGGCTCTATTCTATGTTATAATATAGTCGGATGAGCTAGTTCCATCGTGGGCCCATCGACGGAGCCTAGGTACCCCTGGGTGCCGAGCAGGGCAGCGCGCACAAGAGGAGCCACGATGCGAGGAGAGCGCCGATCGTCTTCGTTCAAGCGTGAGACGGACGGCGCTATCTTTTTGTTGTGCAGACCACCACTCTGGGCCCGATGCACCAGAGTGTATCTGACACAGGGGAGGAGAGAGATGGGCGGAAGAAGAGGACGGTGGAATCTACTTCGCACCTGGCTCCGGCTGGCCTGGGCAACGGGGCTGGCCCTGGGGCTGCTGCTCTTGCCAGCCCCAGCAGTGCCGCCGGCCGCCGCCGACAGCGCGGTGGCCACGATCCCCACCGGGACGGATCCCTACGCTGTGGCGGTCAACCCCGTGACCAACAAGGTCTACGTCGCCAACCACGCTGTAAGCAAGGTGACGGTCATCGACGCGATGGACAACAGTACGACCAACGTTTCTACCGGGCAGAGTCCCGCTGCCGTGGCCGTGAATTCGGTGACCAACAAGGTCTACGTCGCGAACGACTGGGGGGACAACGTGACGGTCATCGACGGCACCGACAACAGCACCACCTCCGTAACCGTCGGAGACTATCCCACGGCCGTAGCGGTCAACCCGGTGACCAACAAGATCTACGTGGCCAACAGAGATAGCGGCGACGTGACGGTCATCGACGGCACCGACGACACCGTGACCGCGACTCCGCCCGCGGGGACGTATCCCTATGCGGTGGCGGTGAACCCGGTGACCAACAAGATCTACGTGGCCAGCGGGGGTACCGACGACGTGACGGTCATCGACGGCACCGACGACAGCGTCAGCGACACCGTACCTGTGGGGACAACTCCCTTGGCCGTGGCGGTGAACCCGGTGACCAACAAGATTTACGTGGCCAACTATGTCGATTTCAGCGTGACAGTCATCGAGGGCTCCGACAACAGCACGACGGAGGTGCTCACTGGGTGGTATCCCTTCGCCGTGGCTGTGAACCCAGTGACCAACAAGATCTACGTTGTGAACCGGGTAGGCGGTAGCGTGACGGTCATCGAGGGCACCGACGACAGCGTCAGCGATACCGTGACCACGGGGGACGACCCGGCAAGCGTGGCGGTCAACCCGATCACCAACAAGATCTACGTGGCCAACAATGATGACGGCAACGTAACCGTCATCGATGGGGCCGACAACAGCACCACCACCGTGACCGCGGGCAACTGTCCCGAGGCCGTGGGAGTGAACCCGGTGACCAACAAGATCTACGTCGCCAACTGGGCTGACGGCAACGTAACCGTCATCGACGGGACCGACAACAGCACCACCTCCGTGGGCACCGGGTCGTCGCCGCGGGCCGTGGCGGTCAACCCGGTCACCAACAAGATCTACGTGGCCAACTATCAGAGCGACGATGTGACGGTCATCGACGGGACCGACAACAGCACCTCCACCGTGGGCACCGGGCAGTGGCCGCGGGACGTGGCGGTCAACCCGGTGACCAATAAGATCTATGTCGCCAACTACTATGGCAACAGCGTGACGGTCATCGACGGCAGCGACAACACGACGGCTACCGTGACGGCCGGGGCCAATCCGTGTGCGGCGGCGGTTAACCCGGTGACCAACAAGATCTATGTCGCCAACTTTGGCAGCAACAGCGTGACGGTCATCGACGGCGGCGACGAGAGCACGACCACTGTGACCGCCGGGGCGAAGCCCCATGCGGTGGCCGTGAACCCGGTGACCAACAGAATCTACGTCGCCAACAGAGACAGCGGCAGCGTAACCGTCATCGATGGCAGCGACAACAGCATCACCAGTGTGACTGCGGGGACACAGCCCTACGGCGTGGCGGTCAACCCGGTCACAAATAGGGTGTACGTGGCGAACTACGGCAGCGACGACGTGACGGTCATTGACGGCACTGACAACAGCACGGCCACGGTGACCGGGGGGACCGGTCCCTTGGCTGTGGCGGTCAACCCGGTGACCAACAAGATCTATGTGGCGAACTACGGAAGCGACGATGTGACGGTGATCGACGGCGGGGACAACAGCACGACCACCGTGGTTGAGGGGACAGATCCCTGGGCCGTAGCGGTGAACCCGGTGACCAACAAGATCTACGTCGCGAACTATTCCAGCGACGACGTGACGGTCATCGATGGCGCCAGCAACAGCGCGACCACTTTGGCCGCCGGGACGAAGCCGCATGGTCTGGCGATCAACCTGGTGACCGGCAAAGTCTACGTTGGCAACTACGATACCAACAACGTGACCGCGATCACCCCCGCCCGCTCCGAGGCTATCCCCCTGACCACGAACATCACCCCCCTGGAGGGACATGCGACCATAGTGCCCCGGACCACCTTTGGCTTCACCGCCAGCAGCACCTACAGCCCTACCACTCCCGCGGTTCGCCAGATCTACTACCAGGTTGATACCTGGATCGGCCCCTGGCTCAAGGCCAGCCCCGCAGGCGCCAGCGGCAGCGGGCGAACCCCCACCTTGTTGCCTGGGACCCATCTGCTCTTCGCCTTTGCCGTGGACGGGCAGGAGGCCACCTCCATCAATACCGGCCAGGGTAGCAGCCCCATCATCGGCCAGATCAGCGTCTATCATTTCCTGATGAACGGGACTCCGGCTTTCGTGCCCCTGGCCCTGAAGCGCTATTGAGCGTCAGCGCGAGAGATGGGCACGCAGAAGCGGTGAGGGGGAAAAGCGGAAGGGCGCCCACGTTGCTGGCGGTCGCATAGCTGCACAAGAACCACCCGGAAGTCTGGCAACCCCGGGAGGTTCGTTGTAGACTACAGCTCGCGACGCCAGATACAAATGAAGTCAGCCTCGCGAAAGGCTATCTGCACCAGTTTCCAGCCCTGTTCGCCCTTCTCGTTGAGGATGTGAACGATGGCCTCCACGTAGGGGTTTGGCGCCTCGTCGAAGAAGCATTCGCCTTCTACGTCACAATAGACGACTCGGGGCCCGGCTGGATCGGGAGGGTGGCCGAGTTCCTCACGGACCTCGAGCACCTCTTGCACCGGGTGAGTGGTGATCTGGTATTCCCAGCGATCCACAATCTGGCTCCCGAATCGCTACTCTGCTTCCTGATCCGCCCCGAACATCCCAGCGAATGCGCTGAAGAACTCAATGGGCAGAGGGAAGATGATGGTTGAATTCTTCTCCACCGCGATCTCGGTCAGGGTCTGAAGATAGCGCAACTGGATGCCCGCCGGCTCCTGACCTATGGTGCCGGCAGCGTCCCTCAAGTTCTGGGCAGCCGCGACCTCGCCCTCGGCATGGATGATCTTGGCCCGCTTCTCGCGCTCCGCCTCGGCCTGCTTAGCCATGGCTCGCTTCATGGTTTCGGGCAGCTCCACATCCTTGACTTCGACGATGCTCACCTTGATGCCCCAGGGCTCGGTTTGCTGATCTATGATCTGCTGGAGTCTCTCATTGATGCTCTCGCGATGGGTGAGCAGTTCATCCAGAGACGATTGACCCAAGACGCTCCGCAGAGTGGTCTGAGCGATTTGCCAGGTCGCTTTGCGGAAATCCTCCACCTGGACGATGGCGTCGGAGGGGTCTACAACGCGGAAAAAGGCCACCGCGTTCACCTTGACCGTGACGTTGTCCTTGGTGATCGCCTCCTGAGAGGGGATTTCCAGTGTCACCACCCTGAGATCGACCTTGGTCATACGGTCCACCATAGGGATGATCAAGAAGAGGCCCGGTCCCTTGGCCCCCACCAGACGGCCCAGGCGGAAGATTACCCCTCGCTCGTATTCCTGGACGATCTTGATGGCCGAACTCAACACCCCCAGCAAGAGGATGATCACAACCAAGGCGCTGAATCCCAGGCCGCTCAGAAGTTGCAGTAGTTCTCCCACAGTTCTATCCTCCCTTTCACCCGTCTAGTCCGATCCGATACTCAAGGGCGAGTGGACTCTCCAGTCGCCCTCGTTACGCGTAGCGTGAAGCCTTCAATGGCCACGACCTCCACCTGCTCGCCCCGCTTGATCGTTCCTTCACTGGTCACAGCCTGCCATAGCTCACCCTTGAGGAACACTGTGCCTGTGGGAGCGAGATCTGATCGAGCCACTGCGGGCTGACCGATCAGTCCTTCCAGGCCAGTGGTCGGTCTGCGTTGGTGGATTCCGAAGACTTTGGCTACGACGAAAGCGAAGAAGGCGCCGGTCGTGAGACCAACCGTAACTACCAGCGCCCGGGACACTGGGGCGAAGGGAGAGCTGAACAGGATCATGGAACCCAGGATGAAGGACACTACCCCCAGGGTGGTGAGGATTCCATGGGTGGGGGCCTTGACGTCCGCGATGAGAAGGATGAAGGCCAGGGCGACGAATATCAGCCCCGTCCAGTTAACCGAGAGCACGCCCAGCGAGAAGAGCGCCAGGACGAGACAGATGGCCCCCACGACTCCAGCGAAGTATCCCCCCGGCTGCGACAACTCGAAGATGATGGCGTTGAGACCCACGGTCATGAGCAGGAAGGCGATGTTGGGGTTGGTGATGGTGTGCAGGAAACCCTCGATGGCGTTCATGGGGAGGCGGTTGATGCTCGCGTCCTGGGTAACCAAGGTGACGGATTCGTCTCCCACGATGACCTCGCGGCCGTCTAGGGCGGCGACCACCTCACCCAGGTCCCGCGCAACGAAGTCCACAACACCCAACTCCAGCGCCTCCTCCTCGGTGATAGATGCACTCTCGCGGACCGCTTGCTCGGCCCAGGCGACGGCATCGGGCCCTCGGGACGCGGCCAGCCCCTTGATCATGGCGACAGCGTCGTTGACAGACTTCACTTCGACGGCCTCGGTCATCTCCTGCCCCGACATATCCACGGGATGGGCGGCCCCAATGCGGGTGCCGGGGGCCATGGCCGCAAAGTCGGCGGCGAAGGTGAGGAATGTCCCAGCCGAAGCGGCTTT
>Ga0315553_10003977_pt1 | contig 11334 bp, 6 predicted proteins | sample SalMarSW160140MG_FD_203099 | JGI IMG/M metagenome (GOLD analysis project Ga0315553, IMG submission 203099) | Salt marsh sediment microbial communities from the Plum Island Ecosystem LTER, Massachusetts, United States - Salt Marsh Sediment SW1601-40 ... | reverse complement strand
CTTGTCGAATCGCTCCGGCTGCAACGGCTTGGCGCTACATCGGAAGTACGACCAGTTGGGGGGAAGGCGCAGCGCGGCTTTGAGCCGCTTTCGCAGCCAGCGCGGGCTGCCCGAGCGGTATTCGTTAAGGCGGTAGACCAGGTCGCGGCAGGCGGCGCGGCGCTCCGCGCGGTCGTCGATCGTTATGCCGTCGAGCAGCGCTGCGGCCACGCGCTCGTGACAGCGGCCGTCGACCGCGTGGAACCAGTCGCCGATGACGCTCGTTAGCGCTTGCCGCACAACAGCAGGCGTCGTGAACGCTCCCGATAGCGCCTCGCCGACGGCGTCGACCAGCTCCCGGGCCGACTCAAACGGCACGCTCACGCGATCGGCTGACGGGCGCTCGAACGAGGATTCGACCCAATGCGGCGAGAAGGCCGGCACGCCCGCCAGTCCCGCCTCGATGGCAGTCGTGCAGCTTCGCTGGATCACGGCGCGGGCGCGGGTCACCCAAGCGTCTACGCTCCCCTGTCGCACGCAGTGCAGGTTGGCGCGAGATTCCAACAGCCCATGGTACGTGGCGAGCGACTCAAACGGGTGCGGACGATAGACGATGGTGGCTTGTGGAAACCGCCGCGCCAACACATTGGCCAGGCCGGCCAGCTCACGCAATGCGGCACACTCGCGATTTTGCCACTGTTGCACTTTCGCGGGCTCGTGGCCCAAGGATTCGACCATGATGCGGTGCTGATCGTCGCGACTGACGAAGCCGGGGTTCCCCAGCGAGAAATTGCCGTTCAGCAGGATCAGGTTGCGATCGTAGCCGCGTACCGAGTCGCCGCGCCGGGCAACCGCCTCGCGCCAGGGCGATGCGTAGTAGTCGGTGCGCGGGCAGCCGGTAACCACGACTTGCCGCGCGTCGAACCAGCAACCTTCGACCAAATGCCGCGCGACCGTGGGGCCCCAGCACAAGTAGCGGCGGACCAACGACCGCAACTCGGGCTGCGCTACCAGCTCGCCCGTGTAGGCATCGAGACTTTCCAGCACGCCCCCTTCGGTGTCGAGCACCGCCATGGGGATGCGAGCCGAAGCGAGCATTTCGTAAAGCCACAGGCAGCTTCGGCGATAGTAATTCAAGAGCACCAAATCGGGCACAAGGCGCAACAGCTCAACCTCGGCCAGGTTGAACGGCACCAGGTAAGCGGCGACTCCCTCACGGCAAAGCCGCTTCGCCAACAGCACCATGCCCGGCAAGTCGCGCAGCGGGTGGTCGACAATGAGAGCCACGCGCGGCGCACCGCCGCGAAAAGCGCGCGGCGCACCACCGCGGACAGCGCGCGGCGCACCCAGCGCGGGTTGCCCGACCGCGCGGTCCGACGCCCAGGCAACCACGGGAGTCACGTCATCGAGCAATTCCGGCGTATTGTCGAGGGCAGTTGTCATGGCATGGTATCGGGGAGACGTCGCAGCGGCCGGGTCGGGCGCACCGCTCTGGGAGCGCAACGATCTGAAGCGCATCGCTCTGCGCCGCGCCGATCGAACGGCGCCTCTCACGCGGCGATTCGCCTTCGCGCGAAAGTGTTCGACCAAGTCTCCAGGTACTGAAAATTGAGCCGCGCCTCGTGTCGCACGTGGCCGGGACTCAGCTCGCCGCGGCGATGAAACCCGGTCATGTTTGACACCACCAGCGTATTGGCCGGGGCGCAAACGGGCTCGGGTCGCAGGTTCATCGCCTTGGTGTGATCCGGCAGCACGCGGACGCGGCCGTGTTCCAAATGATCGGCGGGCACGGCGCCTTGGTGCTTGGCATCCGGCACCTGGCCACCGCACCGTGCGATGTCGATGCTCATTTTGTATTCGTGCCACAGCCGCGCCGTCGTGAGAACGTGACTTCCCTTGGCGTAAACGAACGCGCCGTTCTCTGGCGCGTGGTCGTTCAGGTAGTAGGCGATTTTGACATTGGGGAAATGGCGATCGGCGTGCAACACGTTCTGTACGTCGAACGCCTCGTCGGCACCGTCGCGCTTGCGGATCACCTCCAGCACGAGCATCGGCATTCTCGTAATCGGTCGCCGCACCGCGGCGGAAACCAGGTCGAGCAGGAACTGGTTCTCTTGCAGCAATCGCCGAAACGTGGGCAGGGACCCCAGCGGCGGTCGCAGCGCCAGCGTTTCGTGCAGGAGGTTGCGGTGCATCGGTCCGTCGGATTCGGTCCGGTACGCAAACTCGCTGGGTTGGTTTCGCGTCCGCTCGAACTCGCTCTTGAGCGCCAGAAAGTCGGCCTGCGGAAAGAAGTCGGGCAACACGAGCAGCCCATCACGATCAAGCGTTGCCACGTGTTCCCCCAGACCGGGCGCCATGCGACGCGGCCGCATGCGCCACCAGGTGTGTGCCGCCACGCATCGGGCCACTTGCAGCCCCATGCGATTGAGCACCACCCCTTGCGTGTAATAGCTGGGGGATTGATCCATCATCACGCGAAGGCGAGTTCGCAGCCCCATGTTCGATTCCCTCCTTGGACGGTTTCGCCGGACAATAGCAATGCTTTCGCGGCGACGTGGCCTCGTGCTCGAGACCGCGACCCATTCGCATTTCTCGGTCACGCCCTGCGCAGCCGCTGTCGCGCCGGCAGCTCGCTCTCGTACACGCGCTTGACGCCGTCGCCGAGCGCTTGCTGAATCACGCGCACGTCGCGTACCAGCCGCGCCAACCCCCACGGCTCGACCGATGCCGCCTGGTCGCTTCCCCACATGGTGCGGTCGAGCGTAATGTGCCGCTCGAGGAAAGCCGCACCCAGTGCTACCGCCGCGTGCGTCGTGGTGAGTCCCGCTTCGTGGCCCGAGTAGCCGATCGGGCAGCCGAAGGTGCTCCGCAGCGATTCGATCATTCGCAGGTTCAACTCGTCGGCGCGGCAGGGGTACGTGCTGGTGCTGTGCGCGATGATCAGTTGCTCCTCGCCGAGCAGGTTCACGGCATGCCAGATTTCCTCCATCGTCGACATGCCCGTCGAAAGCACGATCGGTCGCCCGGTAGCGTGCGTGTGTTCGAGCAAGTCGTCGTCGGTGAGGCATGCCGAAGCAATCTTGTAACACACCGGCTCGAACTGCTCGATGAAGTCGACCGAGGGTTTGTCCCAGCACGAGGCGAACCAGTCGATGCCCTTGGCGCGGCAGTACTCGTCGATTTCGCCGTACTGCTCCTCGCCGAACTCGACGCGGTGGCGATAGTCGAGATATGTCATGATGCCCCACGGCGTTTCGCGGAGCATGCCGCGCTGTTCGCGGGGGACACACAGCTCGGGCGTGCGCTTTTGAAACTTTACCGCCTGGCAGCCGGCTTGCACGGCCGTGTCGATCAACTTGCGGGCGATGTCCAATTCGCCGTTGTGGTTGATGCCGATTTCGGCCACCACGTAGACGGGCTGTCCGTCGCCCACCGGGTGGCGGCCAATGTTACGCACACGCTTCATGGCACAATCCTTTGCACCCTGTTGCTGGGAGCTTATCCAAAAACCGTCCCGGAGAAGGGGACAGGCGCTCCCAGTTTTCAGTTTTCAGTGTTCAGTTAGGGATGAGGGAATCGTTACATTCACGGACATTCACAGACATTCACGGACAACTGACAACGGACAACGGACCGGCGCTCCGCAAAATGAGCCAGTCCCCGACGGTTTTTGCACAAGCTCGATGAGATCGGCGAGCTCGCGGACGGCGCCGTTTCCGCCGCCGGTGTCGAGAACGATTCGGGCAGCGCTCCGCACCGCCTTGTGCGAATCGGCCACCGCCACGCCGCAGCCGACCGATTGCAAACATTCCAAGTCGTTCACGTCGTTGCCCACGTACACCACGTGTGCCGGTTCGATTTTGCGATTCGCCAGCCACTCCTCGAGCACCGGCCACTTCCGGCCGACGCCATGCAGGCACTCGACGCCGAGCTTATCGCACCGTGCACGAACCACCGGGTTGGCTTCCGAAGACAGGACGAGCAACATCACACCGTTTGCCTTGAGCGACGCGATCGCCAGGCCGTCGCTACGGTTGCAGAGCACGGCTTCGCGACCGTCTTGCAGCACGAGGGCGCGGTTGTCGGTCATTACGCCGTCGAAATCGAGAACGACAGCCGACAGGGCAGGGGGGAGCAAGTCGGCACGGCGCGACTGTTGCCGTCGCCGCAGAAGAGCCTCCGCTACCACCAGATCGGCCGCCTCGTCAATCTCCCAGCAGCGTTCGCGTGGCAGGCAGTAAGAGGCCACCGTCCCATAGAATCGGTGTTTTGTTCGCAAGAAGCCTTTGGTTCGCATCACATAAACGGAACCGCTCTCTAAAAGATCGGGCGTGCGGGCCTGGCGGGGAAGCCGGATTGCGGCGTCGTGGTTGACGCCGACGAGACTACCTGCATCGCCGTCGCGCCACAGGAAGTGGTGAAAGTCGGCCACCGCCAGGCCCGAATCGGCTCCGGTGTCGATCAGCGCCGCGATCGTGCCGTCGATGTCTTCGCCGAGCGTCAGGGGTGCCGTGCATTGCAGCAGGGCGAGCACGTCAGGGCGGTAATCCTCTTCGCGCCGCAGATGGTCCAGGCAGTGGAGCAGCGCCGACTCGGAGGAGGCCCCGTCGCCGCTGATTTCCGCCGGCCGCACCACCACGTCGGCTCCGCAGTGTCGGGCGCACTGGCCGATCTCGGCGTCGTCGGTCGATACGACGACGCGGTCGACGCGCCGAGCCGATCGCGCCGCGTCGATCATCCAGCTCAATAGCGGCCTGCCGCACAGCAGCGCCAGGTTCTTGCGGGCGATGCCCTTGGAGCCGCCTCGCGCGGGAATCACGGCCAACGTGTTCATGGGCCTAAACGCCAATCCAATAAACGTCCCGGTAAGGTAAAGGGACAGGCACACCCAAGTTTTCAGTGTTCAGTTTTCAGTGTTCAGTTAGGGACGGCGGAATATGGACTCAAGTGGAGAACTGACAACTGACAACGGACAACGGACTGTCCGAAACGAGCCACTCGGGCACGGTTCTTCGACAGCCTCTAAACGCACAGGTTCCAGTAATGGTTTTCGATGTATCGGCGATCGTCGCTGACGCAGCGGTGCCGGTCGACCTGGCGATCCAACAGCAGCGATAGGAAACGGTCGGCCGTCGCGCGGGGAAAAGGGCGGTTGAGCCGCGCTTCGAAATCGGCCCAGCGGTCGACCCGCTCGTGCACCACGCCCTTGTTCCGGAACAGGTCGTCGCCGTACGCGAACACGTGCTTGCCGAATAACAGCGCTTCGAGCACCGACGTGCTGTTGATCGAAATCATGGCCGCCATGTTGCGGTACAGCGACGCCTTGCTCAGCTTGCGGCGGGAGATGTCGATATACCGCCGTCCGTAGCGGCTCAGGTCGTATCGCTTGTAGTGCAGCGGATGTCGCTTGACCAGCACTCGCATGCCGCGCGGCAGCAGCTCATGAACGAATGCCAGCAGCTCGTCGTTGTTGCGAAATTGAGTCAGTGTGAACTTGAAGTCGTCCTCGTCCTTTTGCAGCGGCAAATAGACGTAGTTCCGCCGCCACACCGGCCAGCCCGGGCCGAACGACTCGCGCAATCGTTCGAGTGCATCGTGATGCACGGGCTGCGATGCGAGGTCGTCGGCGGAAATCGCCGCCAGCTCCGACTCGGTGCCGCATCCGCCCCGCGAGAGGTAGAAGTGGCGGCTCCAGGCCAGCCAGCCGTACTCCGAGAACAGGCACCGCTGGCGGCCGAACCGCGCAATCACTTCGCGCTGAACGGCCTCGGTGCCGTTGCCCATGCAAATCAGGTCGAAGTCGATCCCTTCCAGAATCTGCAGGAGCTCGTCCGCATCGCGCCACATGCGAAAGCGGTGGTCGTCGCGGTCGATCGGGTCGAACACTTGTTCCCGCGACAGATCGCCGATGCGGTTTTCACGCCACCAGGGAAGTTGCCGATTGCTCTCGTGATACAGCACCGCAAGAATCGAGTGGCCGGTCCGCCGGAAGAACATGTAGAAGTCGTTGAAGTTCACGTGGTACCGCGGCGTCGACAGGATGACCAACCGTTTGGGCATGGCTGAGGCCGCTCGTCGTTGCGCTCGCGGGCAAGCGCGGGAGGATGCGCGGCCGTGGGCCGGTCGCGCATCGTGGGTCGTACCAACAATCGGCGCGCGGCGCACACCCAGGGGCGCAGCGCGGAGGTTGCAGCGCAGTGTGGGGTGTCGCGGCGCGGTGCGGGTCCGGGCCAGCGCGAGGCTGCAAAACCGGCGGGGAGGGTAGTGTAATCTGGGCAAACGTGTCAATGCCAAGTCGAATCGAGTCGCCACGGCACCACGCCACTTCACCGGGTTTCGCACTTTGCGAAAAGACGGCAATACGGCGAGAGAGAGCGCCCAGGCTGAACTTGGCCGGTATCCGCCGTTTTGCTACAAACCACCCCCCGTAATTCAATGGTTCGGGGCGACCGCGAGCCGGTCGATCCATTGCTTTGCTTGGGCAACAAGCCGCGTAGCGCTGCGCGTCGGCTGCGCTAGTGCTTTGCGGTCGACCGTCCCGCACCCCACGACTCACGATTCCGACGTCGACCGTACGTTCGCAATCGCGAAGACGGTCGCTTGGGCACCAGGACTCAGCTTCGATGAAAAACTTCTGGCGGGCCGTGCGCATCGCCCTGTCGCAACGCTGGACGCTGGCGGCCGCCATCGTTTCGTCGCTGATCGTGGCGCTCTTGTGGGGTGCCAACATCGGCACCATCTACCCGTTCATCGATGTCGTTTTTCAGGGCGACTCGACGGGTCAGTGGGTAGCCGCGAAAATCGAGACGTCGGAGGCCCAATGCGCCGAACTAGAGCAGCAGATTGCCGAGATGGAAGCGGCTGCAGCCATCGCCTCTCCTCGCGAGCGGTCGCTGCTGGAGCGGCGGATCAGCGTTCAACTCGGACGTCTGAATGCCGAAGCCAAGGCGCTGGCAATGTACCGTCGGCTCGAACCATACATTGTGCGCTACCTGCCCAGCAGCCCCTTCCACACGTTGCTGTTGGTGGTTGCCTTTCTGTTGGTGGCGACGATCGTGAAAGACGCCTTTCTGATGGCCAACGTGCAGCTTGTGGGAAGGCTGTCTCATCTGACGACATTCCAGCTTCGCAAGGAATGCTACCGACGTACGCTGCAATTGGACCTGGCCGCGTTCGGCAAGGGTCGCACCAGCGATCTGATGAGTCGGCTGACCGGCGACATGGCCTCGCTCACGGGGGGGCTCTCCACGCTCTTGGGCCGCACCGTGCGCGAGCCCCTCAAAATGCTGGTCTGCATTTTCGGAGCTGCCTTCATCAGTTGGCGGCTGTTGCTCTTGTCGCTGGTGGTCGCTCCGCTCGCCATCTTCCTCATGAACCGGCTGGCCCGGTCGATCAAACGCGCCAACCGCCGCGCCATGGAAGAGATGGCGCAGCTCTACAACCGCCTGGCCGAGACGTTCTCCGGCATCCAGTTGGTAAAGGCCTGCACCATGGAGCGGCACGAGCGTAAGCGGTTCCATCAGACGGCAAAGCAGTACTACCGCAAAGTGATGCGGATCAATTTCTACAGCTCGCTCACCGCGCCCAACAACGAGCTGCTGGGAATCGGCGTCATCTGCCTGGCGCTGGTGGCCGGCTGCTACCTCGTGCTCAATCAGCAGACGCACCTGTTGGGCGTGCGCATGACCGATCGGCCCCTAAGTTTCGGCGCCCTGATGGCGTTTTACGCATTCCTGATCGGAGTGAGCGATCCGGCGCGAAAGCTGTCGGGCGTCATGAGTGCGCTCCAGTCGGCGGCGGCGGCTGCCGATCGCGTCTACGCGGTCCACGACCGCGAGCCGACGATTGTCGACCCGCCGTCGCCGCGTCCGCTGCCGAGCCAAGACCGCGAGCTGGTGCTGGACCACGTGTCGTTCCACTACACCCCCGAACAACCGGTGCTTATCGACCTCGACCTGAAAATCGCCTCCGGGGAAACGATCGCCATCGTGGGACCCAACGGGTGCGGCAAGACGACGCTGGCGAGCCTCATCCCCCGTTTCTACGATCCCGTCGCGGGATCGGTGCGGCTGGGGGGATGCGACCTGCGTGAGCTGCGGATGCGCGACCTGCGCCGCGAGATCGGCCTGGTCACGCAGCAAACGCTGCTGTTTGACGACACGGTGGCCAACAACATTCGCTACGGCCGCCCCGGCGCCAGCGAAAGCGAGGTCATCGAGGCCGCCCAAAAGGCGCACGCCCACCGCTTCATCGTCGAGCAGCTCTCCGAAGGGTACGAGACTGTTGTGGGCGAGCGGGGAGGCCGCCTGTCCGGCGGGCAGCGGCAAAGGATCGCCCTGGCTCGGGCGATTCTGCGCGATCCCTCGATTCTCATCCTCGACGAGGCCACCAGCCAGATCGACTACGAAAGCGAGCAGCTCATCCACAAGGCGCTGGAGGAATTCGTTCGCGGGCGGACGACGATCCTCATCACCCACCGCGTTCACACGCTGGCGTTGGCGCAGCGCATTCTGGTAATGAACGAGGGGCGCGTCGTCGATCTCGGCACGCACAGCGAGCTCCTGGGCCGCTGCGCCGTGTACCAGCGGCTCTATCAAACCAGCCTGCGCGAATCGGCGTAGATCCCTTTCACAGCGCCGATGTGATAGTGGGCCGTCACTGCTGCCGACCGCTTCGAAATGGCAGGCACTGACGCGGGGACGCGGAGACACGGCGACGCGGCGATCGTCAGTTGTCCGTTGTCAGTCGTCAGTTGCCGGATACTCTCTCGTTCCTAACGAATTCGTCTGAAGCCACTGTCCTCGACGCTCGCGCCTCGCCAACAACGGACGACGGGCAACGGACTCTCCGCCCACGGAAAACTGAACACGGAAAACTGAACACTCAAGTCACGCCGCCTACTCCTCCCTCGCCTCTTGCACCAGCTCGCGCACTTCGCGCCGTCCGATCAGCCAGTACGCGATCCCCACCGTGGCGATCGCCAGCATGATCAGCCGAAACGCCAGAGCGATGACGAATCCTTGCCGCTCGACGGCCCCGGCGGGCGAAATGGCGTGGTACATCACGTCGAGAATGTACTCGAACGCCCCCAACGGCAGGGCGCTGGCTACCAGCGAGATCGGCACCACCACCAGGTGCGCCCCCAGCGCCGGCGCATCGCTGCCCAGTCCGTGCGCCACAAAATACACCGAAAGGGCGAACATCGTGTGCGTGACAATGCTCCACAGCAGCATCGCCGACAGCAATCCCACGCGACGCCGGTACATCCGCAGCGCTTCGACAAGATGGGCGATCACCGGCCCCGCCCACGGCAGGTGGGTGAGCCACTCCCAGATCGGGAACGTGGAAAAGCCGGGCAGCAGCATGATGCCCAGCGCCACGCCGCCGGCGAGGGTCAAGGCGACGGTGACACGGCACACGCGCTCCAGAATCGCTAACTCACCTGCGTCCTTTACCAGAGCCGGATCGACATAAAAGAACGCGAACGCCGCGCTCGCCAACAGCAACAAGGCGTAGAGCCCCATCAGCCGGTCGACGACGACCGTGGCCACCGCCTCGGTCCGCCGCGCCTTGAGCGAACGCGCCAGGAACGCGGCCTTGATCGCGTCGCCCCCGACGACTCCCAGCGCCAAGAGGCTGAACAGGAATCCGAGAAAGCCGAGGCGAAACGCGTCGCGCAGCGTGAAGGGTATTTCGAGTGCCCGAACTAGCACGTACCACCGCACGATGGTAAAGGTCACGGCTGTCAGCGCGACGACCAGGGCCGCGGCGAGCAACGGCCACTGCTTCGTGCGTTGGTAGAGAATGCTGAAGCTGTCGTCGTGCCACGCTTGGTAGAACAGATAGCTGAGAATCGAGACCGATATCGCGACTTTGAGCGCGAGCAGTACGACCTTCCGCAGCGTTCGTGTGCTTGGGTTCACGCCGGGCGATCCTGATGCGAATGTCGCCACCGACTCGCCGTGCGCGGCGAGCGGCGCCGAATCTGGCGCGAGCGGCGCCGATTGTGGCAGATGTGTCACTTTTCATCGACCCCGGTGGTGCGGTAACGCCAATTCGCTCGACACGGGCGCTATCCATTCTTGACAGGCCGGCGCGTCGGCCGATAATTCTTCGGGATTGCCTCGGAGCGTCGGCTGCCGCATGTAGGCTGGCATCGTTGTGTGACCAGAGTCGCGGCACCGAAGTCGACGAGGGACGCCAACTCGCCGCGTTTCGGCCGGACGCGGCACGGGGGATTAGCTCAGTTGGGAGAGCGTCTGAATGGCATTCAGAAGGTCAGGGGTTCGAGCCCCCTATCCTCCACTCTTCTTCAAGCGGGCGTCGTGGTTATGAGCGTGCCGCTCGGTTTCGGGCGTCGAATGGCGCCTCGTGCGGCGCGGCGCCAAGGTCCGTCATTTCGAGGTGTCGCCGCACGCTGAGCAAGTGTAGCGTGCCCGCGACCGACCACTTAGCCGCGCGGGTGAATGCCCGCAGGCCCGATCGGCCTGGTTCCTTTGGCTCGCTCGTTCTAACCGGACGCAACTGGTAAGTTGCCCGGCCCACCGCTCGGCCCGCCCACGCCGGACGTGCGGATTGTGCGACCTGGGCGGGATGAGCGACGGCGGACCGGGCGGCTTTCGCGCTGGGGGAGAAAGCGCTTTTTTCCCTCCACGTCGTGCCTTATACTGCCGACTTGCGCTCGCCGGGTCGATTCAAGTATCTCGCCGGCAACGCTTCGCTGCACGGCGTTTATCGCTGCCGGGAGCCGCGCGACACCAATCCATCGCCGCCTTTCCGCGGTCGGCCAAGGAACACAGCATGAAGTCCATGATCTCGGTTCGCCTGATGGTGATGATGTTTCTGCAATTCTTCCTGTGGGGATCATGGTACGTTACCGCCTACCTGTTCCTGGGCAAGATCGGCTTCGGCGGAAGCGAGATCGGCTGGACCTACTCGGTCGGGCCGATCGCCGGCATCCTGTCGCCGTTCTTCGTGGGGATGATTGCCGACCGATTCTTCTCCACCGAGCGCGTGCTGGGCGTGATGCACCTGTTGGGCGGCGTGGCGATGTTTGCGGCCATCGGCATGATGGGGGGCGCGGCCCCGGCGCCGATTGATCTCTTCGGCCTGAAGATCACGGTTCCAACCATCGCGTTCGCGACGGAAGCCCGGCCGTGGGTCATCAACCTTCTTTTCTTTGGCCACATGCTGTGCTACTTCCCCACGCTGGCGCTGACCAACTCCATCGCCCTGCACAACATGACCAACCCCGAGCGGCAATTCCCGATGATCCGCGTGTTCGGCACCATCGGGTGGATCGTGGCGGGGCTGCTGGTGAGTTGGCAGGGGTGGGACGGGGCCGTGAACCTG
>Ga0315553_10003976_pt1 | contig 11334 bp, 11 predicted proteins | sample SalMarSW160140MG_FD_203099 | JGI IMG/M metagenome (GOLD analysis project Ga0315553, IMG submission 203099) | Salt marsh sediment microbial communities from the Plum Island Ecosystem LTER, Massachusetts, United States - Salt Marsh Sediment SW1601-40 ... | reverse complement strand
TTTTATTAATGTTACAAAGACCCGTCTGGCATACAAACGGAAATACCAATAAGAAACTGGATTCGTTGCTTCTTTCGGAAGCAAGGAATGGCGGATGCGTCTCTTAGTTGCGTTTAATAGTCGACGTATTCGTCTGCACGAGCCGTAAGGTTCGTCAAGTATGAGTATTTATAGGTCAGAATATATGGAGACAATTATGAAGCGATCATTCCTTGTAGCAACCGCGATCTTGTTCGCAATATCTGCACCCTCTCTTGCCGACGACAATACGTCCACGATTGACCAACTCGGCACCAACAGCTCGGTTAACGTTCAGCAGTTCGGCCCCAATACGACCAACGACTCGATCGTCAATCAGGTCGGCGGTGACGGCAATAGCGCCGAGATCGTTCAAAAAGGTGATACGAATATCAATGGTTCAACCGTATTCCAGTTTGGCAGCAACCAAACTGCGCTGGTCACCCAGGAAGGGCAGGACAACCTCAATACGTCAACTCTGACCCAGGCGGGCGGCGACAATCTGGCCGATATTCATCAGCGCGGTAACGGCAATACCAACGTCTCCGACGTTGATATCGAAGCTGGCTTCGGAAATGAGATCGAAGTCGACCAGTTCGGCGCGGACAATACGAGCACCTCGACGATCAGCACCTTGTCATTCAACAGCACGGTCGACGTCCAGCAGCACGGCTCGAACAACACGAACACATCGACGGTCAACACCGGCTTGGTCGGTGGCAATACAGCCATGGTGGATCAGCACTAGATCCCCGCACGCCAATGTGACGGCTAGGCTTCTAGCCGTCACAGCGTTACCTGGAAAGCCACTTTCCCTCCGTCGCAGATCGCGTCGGAGGTTTTTTGTTCTGACTGCAAAGCGGAGGAGCGGATATCGAGCCGGCGCAAAATGGACAGAGGCCAACACCGATTGTCATCGAAACCGTCAAACGCGCTGCGGGCCAGGATCAGGGCAAAGACGGCCGCGATGGCGAGTAGAAGACAGTCGGCTGACTGGCGAATTGCCCGAAACGTCGGGCCCGATGGGACAATGACGGCCCATCATATTTGGGCCGGCGGCCGGCGCTTAGATCAGCCCTCGTTCAAGTGGACTCACTTGGACGAGGTTAAGTCGATCTATTTCAAAAGATGAGCGCAACTGTTCCCGCGTCCATCCCCGCCTCCGCGGGGACATGCTTGGACGCGCGTTGCGCTAGCCGAATGTGCGGATATCGACGAAGCGCCCGTTGATTGCCGCTGCTGCCGCCATCGCGGGCGAAACCAGATGGGTCCGGCCTTTGAAGCCCTGGCGGCCCTCGAAATTCCGATTCGAAGTGGAAGCACAGCGCTCATGCGGCGCCAGCTTGTCCGGGTTCATGCCGAGACACATGGAGCAGCCCGGCTCACGCCATTCGAAGCCGGCGTCGAGGAACACCTTGTCCAGCCCCTCCGCTTCGGCCTGGGCCTTCACCAGACCCGACCCCGGCACGACCATGGCATGAACGCCCTCATGCACCGTCTTGCCTTCCACGATCTTTGCCGCAGCGCGCAAATCCTCGATCCGCCCGTTCGTGCATGAGCCGAGGAATACCCGGTCGATGGCGATGTCGGTTATCTTCGTGCCGGGCGTAAGCCCCATATAATCGAGTGCGCGTCTCATCGCCGCGCGCTTGCCCTCATCCGACACGGCGTCCGGATCGGGCACAGCCCCGGCGACCGAGACGACATCCTCCGGGCTGGTTCCCCAGGTTACAAGCGGCGGCAGGTTCGCCGCATCGAGCCTGACTTCACGGTCGAAATGCGCATCCGGATCCGAATAGAGGGTCTCCCAATAGCGCATGGCCGCGTCCCAGGCCGCACCCTTCGGCGCGCGCGGACGCCCCTTGATGTATTCGAACGTCTTTTCGTCCGGCGCGATCAGCCCGGCGCGGGCGCCGCCCTCGATGGACATGTTGCAGACCGTCATCCGGCCTTCCATCGAAAGCGAACGGATCGCATCGCCGGCATATTCGATGACATGGCCCGTTCCGCCCGCGGTGCCGATCTCGCCGATAATGGCCAGGATGATGTCCTTTGCCGTCACGCCTTTCGGCAGGGTCCCCTCGACGGAGACCCGCATATTCTTGGCTTTGGACTGAATCAGGGTCTGGGTCGCCAGCACATGCTCGACTTCGGAGGTTCCGATGCCATGCGCCAGCGCACCGAATGCGCCATGGGTCGAGGTATGGCTGTCGCCGCAGACAATGGTCGTGCCGGGCAGGGTGAAGCCCTGCTCCGGACCGATCACATGCACGATGCCCTGGCGGACATCGCGCGCATCGTAATATTCGACCCCGAAGTCGGCGGCATTCTTGGCCATCGTATCGACCTGAAGCGCCGATTCCGGATCGTCGATCCCCTTGGAGCGATCGGTCGTCGGCACGTTGTGATCGACCACGGCCAGCGTCTTCTCCGGCGCGCGGACCTTGCGGTTCGCCATGCGCAGGCCTTCGAAGGCCTGGGGGCTCGTCACCTCATGCACGAGATGGCGGTCAATATAGATGAGGCAAGTGCCATCCGGCTGCTCGTCAACCAGGTGATCGTCCCAGATCTTGTCGTATAGCGTCTTGCCCATCGTCTGACCTACTTCGCTTCCGTTTCTTCCACCTCTTGCTCGGCGGGGACTTCCGACACCGTCGTTTCCGCCATCAGATTGCGGGCCTGCCCCGGCCAGTCGTCCCGTTCGAGGCCGCCCTGCAGGCCGAGCCGGTCGTCAAGAAAGGCGATCTCGTCATCGGAGAGATTGGCGATCTGCGCAAAAGTGGTGATGCCGATGCCGTTCAGCTTCTTCTCGAATGTCTCGTCAACGCCGGTGATCAGCTTGAGGTCGTCATTCGGCACTTTCGGCTTTTTGAACTTGAAGCCTCTCTCCTTGGCGGCCTGGGCCTTGGCGCGCGCATCCGTGCGCTCCGGGATACGGGCGGCCTTGCCCCGCAGACCGCGCAGATAGTAAAGCTTGGCGCGGCGCACCTTGCCCCGGCGAACCACATCGATGGAATCGATCAAGGGAGAGTGAACCGGGAAGACGCGCTCCACCCCTTCGCCATAGGAGATCTTTCGGACCGTGAAGCTCTCATTGAGCCCGCGTCCGGACCGGGCGATGCAGACGCCTTCATAGGCCTGGATGCGCTCGCGGGTGCCTTCGACGACTTTCACATTGACGCGCAGCGTATCGCCAGGACCGAAATCCGGCACTCTGCGTTTCGCCGCCAGATCGGCAACATAATCCTTTTCGAATTCCTCAATAACATTCATGGCTGTTGCCCTTTTCTTGGCCAGCTCGCCGGTCACACCGATTTCGCTGCATTTCTTGGCGCGAAGCTCCGCCCGCGCCAGACCAGCCCGGGCCGCGTGAGAAGCGTGCTCACAGGAGCCGGTCTCATGGAAGACTGGCGCATGTGATAATCCATAATACCGCGCTTGTCGATGCCCTTAGGGGCCCGGATGAACGGCTTGTGACAAAGCTTCGCCAGGCAAACGAGCAGCGCGTATTATCCCTTAGCCGGCTTCGGCGTTCCGGAGCGCGCCAAATCGGGACGCCGCTCCCGCGTGATCGCCTCCGCCTGTTGCCGCCGCCATTCGGCGATGCGTTTATGATCGCCGGAAAGCAGCACGTCCGGGATGGCGCGCCCTTCCCATTCGCGCGGCCGCGTATAATGCGGATATTCGAGGAGGCCGTTCTCGAAGCTTTCCTCCAGGGCCGAATCCGCCGCGCCCATGACGCCGGGAAGCAGGCGAATGGTCGCGTCGATCATCACCATGGCCGCCAGCTCACCGCCTGAGAGGACATAATCGCCGATCGAGACTTCTTCCATCTGGCGCGCCTCGATAATGCGCTCATCGACGCCCTCGAAACGCCCGCAGAGGAGGATGACGCCTCCGTCCTCGCTGAGTTCGCGGATGCGGGCCTGGGTGAGCGGCCGCCCGCGCGGCGAGGGATAGATCAGGGGCAGATCGGGATAGCGCGTTCGGGCGCCGTCGATCGCCGCACCAAGAATATCCGCGCGCATCACCATGCCCGGTCCGCCGCCGGCCGGCGTATCGTCCACCGAACGATGCCGGTCCTTCGCGAAATCGCGGATGTTGATGGTGTCGAGCCGCCAAAGCCCGTCGGCAAGCGCTTGTCCGGCAAGGCTTACGCCGAGCGGACCGGGAAACATTTCGGGGAGAATGGTCAGGACGCAGGCGGTCCACATAGCGCCTCACAAAACCAGTTTCATGCCTTCATGGCTCGCAACGAAACCGAGCGAGCGGTAGACGGCGTGCGCTTCGGAGCGGCGTTTATCCGTGGTGAGCTGGATGAGAACGCAGCCGCGCTGGCGGGCAAGACCGATGGCGTGCCTGACCAGGGCCTTGCCGATGCCGCCGCCGCGCAGCGCGCGGTCAACGCGGATGCCTTCGATATTGGCGCGCTCGCCGCCAATATAGGTGAGGCCCGGAATGAAGGTCAGCTGCAGGCAGGCAATGACGGCGCCGTCCACCTCGCCGGCGATCAGTTGGTTCCTAGGATCGGCGGCGATCTCGTCAAAGGCGCGGGCATAAGCGTCCGGCAGGGGGCCGCCGGTCAGAGACTCACGCCATGTCCCAAGCGAGTCCGCGGCCAGGAGCTGAACGATGCGCTCAAGATCTTCGGGCCTCGCCTCGCGAAAGCGGACGGATGACGCTGCAAGCTCAGGCGCGGTCGTCGTCATCTTCGGCTTCCTCCTCTTCCGGGAAAACGACGACGACATGGCCGCCCTTCACATCGACGACAGGAACGGCGTCTTTGGTAAAAGGCAAGAGCCGTGTCTCTTGTTCGCCCGGGCAACGGATTTCAAGAAGGTCGCCCGCCCCGAAATTCTGGACCGCGACGACCTCGCCGATCGGGTCATTCGCCGGCGAAACCGCGGTGAGGCCAATCAGATCGGCATAATACCATTCATCCTCATCCGGCGCGGGCAGGCTGGCGCGGGCGACATAAAGATCGGTGCCTTTGAGCGCTTCCGCCGCGTTGCGGTCGAAAATGCCGGCTAACCGGGCCGCGACGGCCATATTCTTCAAAGGCCGCAGCCCTTCGATCACGAAGCGCCCGCCCCTGCCGTCCGAAAGCGCGCCATAGGCGGCGATATTGTCAGGCGGATCGGTGAAGCTGTTGATCTTCACTTCGCCCCGAATGCCATGCGCGCCGAGGATGCGTCCGAGAAGAACCAAGTCACTCCCGGCGTTACTCTCTTTTGGCTCGGTGCCGCGCTCTGACATGAGGAGGTCGCTGCTGACGAACCTCTCCCATTGGGAGAGGTCGGCGCGAAGCGCCGGGTGAGGGGTTGTACTCTGCGTGAAGGAGCCAATTACCTGCCCAAAACGAGCTTCCTACCCCCTCACCCTAACCCTCTCCCCATGGGAGAGGGATTTAACCGAAGGAGAGGTTGTCTCCGTGTGCACGCCAAGACGTGGGAGCATACAGCGCAAAAGGACCAGTCGCTATGCAGCCGCTTCCGCATTATCGCCGCCGCCAGCCGCTTCAGCCGCCTGCTTTTGCTTCTCCTCGGCGCGCTCGACAGCCTTCTTACCCGGCAGCGCCTTCTTCGGATTGTTCCGCTCGGGGCGCTTGGCGAGCCCCTTCTCGTCGAGGAAGCGCAGCACGCGGTCGGTCGGCTGCGCGCCGACGGAGAGCCAGTGCTTGATCCGCTCTTCATCGAGGATCACGCGCTCGGCATGATCCTTCGGCAGGATCGGGTTCCAGCTCCCGAGCCGCTCGATGAAACGGCCGTCACGCGGCGCCGTCGCCTCGGCAACGACGATCCGGTAGAAGGGGCGTTTTTTGGCGCCGCCCCGCGCCAGTCTGATCTTCAGTGGCATTTGCGTTTTTTTCCTTAGTCCTCAAACCTGCGTTCCGAAATCCCCGCGAAGGCGGGGATCTATTCCTCATGGTATTGCGATGCTTGGATCAGAGATCGTCCCAGTTCGGACTCACACCGCTTCTAATCCTTCAACTACGAGCTCAGTTCGCGGAACTCTCAGAAATTCCGGGCACAGAGAGCTCAACCCCCAACTCAGATAAGCGGAGATCAACCATCGCAAGGCGTCTCTGTAACAACTGCCAAGCTATTTGAACACTTTCCGAATCGAACAATTCATCATTCTGCGTGATGTACTGATCAATGCATCTATCCGAGCCATCCAGCACATCCCGAAAAGCCACTTCCAGCATGATCTCGAATGGCCCTTCGCTCGCCAGCACCTCCATAAGCTCCGCTCGCAACCTTAATAAAGCTGCGATTTTTGCAGATGATGGTCGGTCCATAACTATTTCTTCTTCCCCGGCAGCCCCGGCAAACCTCGTGGCAGCCCCCCTGCGCCCGGCAGACCTGGCATTCCGCCGAAGCCACCCGGCAGTCCGCCCATGCCCGGCGGCAATTGCGGCATGCCCGCCGGCATCTTGCCGGACTTCGCGGCTTCGAGCATTTCCGGCGTCATCTCGGGCACTCCCCCAGCGCCGCCAATGCCGAACATCTTGGCCAGCCCGCCCTTGCCCTTGGCCACATGCTTCATCATGTCGGCCATGGTCCGGTGCATCTTGAGGAGCTTGTTGACGTCCTGCACGCTGGTGCCGGAGCCCGCCGCAATGCGCTTCTTGCGGCTCGCCTGCAGGATCTTCGGATGGCGGCGCTCCTTCCGCGTCATCGACGAAATGATCGCAACCTGCTGCTTGAACATCGTCTCGTCGAGATTGGCGCTGTCGAGCTGCTTCTTCATCTTGCCGATGCCGGGCAGCATTCCGAGAATGGAGGACATGCCGCCGAGCTTCTGCATCTGCTTGAGCTGACCCGCGAGATCCTCCAGATCGAACTGACCCATCTGCATCTTGCGGGCGACCTTCTGCGCCTGCTCGGCATCGATGGTCGCGGCGGCCTTCTCCACGAGGCTGACGACATCGCCCATGCCGAGAATGCGGCCCGCAATACGCTCGGGGTGAAACTCTTCGAGCGCGTCGATCTGCTCGCCCGTGCCGAACAGCTTGATCGGCTTGCCGGTCACGGCGCGCATCGAAAGGGCCGCGCCGCCGCGCCCGTCGCCATCAACGCGGGTGAGAACAATACCGGAAACACCGATTCGTTCATCAAAGGTTCGCGCTAAGTTCACGGCGTCCTGACCGGTGAGCGCGTCGGCGACCAGCAGCGTCTCATGCGGACGGGCCGCGTCGCGGATCTCCTCGGTCTCCGCCATCAGCGCTTCGTCGATATGCAGCCGGCCCGCCGTGTCGAGCATCACAACATCATAGCCGCCGAGCCGTCCCGCCTCCATGGCGCGGCGCGCGATCTGCTGCGGCGTCTGGCCGGCAACAATCGGCAGCGTGTCGATGCCGGTCTGTTCGCCGAGGATCTTGAGCTGCTCCTGCGCGGCGGGACGGCGCGTGTCGAGCGAGGCCATCAGGACGCGCTTCTTCTCGCGGTCGCGCAGGCGGACAGCGATCTTCGCCGTCGTCGTCGTCTTACCGGAGCCCTGCAGGCCGACCATCATGATCGCGAAGGGCGGCGCGGCGTTCAGATCGATCGGCTCGGCTTCCCTCCCGAGCGTCTCGACCAGCTCGTCATGCACGATCTTGACGACCATCTGGCCGGGCGTCACCGACTTCACCACCTCGTGGCCGACGGCTTTCTCGCGCACGCGGTCGGTGAAGGAGCGGACCACTTCCAGCGCCACATCGGCCTCGATCAGCGCGCGGCGCACCTCGCGCATCGCCGTCGCCACGTCGTTCTCCGACAGCGCACCGCGGCCGGTGAGCTTGTCCAGGATGCCGGAAAGGCGGTCGGATAAACTTTCGAACATGTCTCTATCAGCTTTCGCGCTTAGCGTTTCTATTGAGCCACAACTTGTGACGCCGGGCGCTGCGAAGCAATGGTGATCGTCCTAATTTTCCCAACAGCTTTTGCATCCGCGGGCGAATCCTCGCTGGCGGATGTTGCGCGCCTTGCCTCCCGGCTTGACCGGCCATGTGCAAGGCTCGACGGAATTCTCACGAAACGTCAGATTTGCTGATCTTTTACGCTTGGCGCGCCCATCCCGTCAACCACGCATTGGCGCTGCGACGGCCCTGGCTGCTCGCGCGCAATCCGCATCCCTCATGCCGGCGGCGGCGTATGATGAGGCCGGGCCAGCTTGCCGCGCTCGACGATCAGCACCGTGATGAGCGAAGCAACCGCGAGAAGCGTGAAGCCGATGGCCAGCGGGCGCACCGAGCCGTCGAAGGCCTGCCCGATCAGAAATCCGAAAAACGCCCCCACCGTCGTCGTATAGAAGCCGACGAAGGAAGAGGCCGTGCCGGCGATCTTGCCGACCGGCTCCATGGCCATCGCGTTGAAATTTGGCGCCATCAGGCCAAAGCAGAAGAAGGTCGCGGCAATGAAGAGGCTGAACCCCAGGAGCGGCGGCTTTTCCGGATAGCCGCTGAGCGCCATGACCCCGCAGACACCGACCAGCGCCAGCAGCGCCAGATGCGACACGCGCCGCATGCCGACCCGTTCCACAAGCTGCGCATTGGTCAGCGACGCCAGGATCATGACCGAGGCGATCGCGCCGAAAACCAGCGGAAAGGCCGGGCCGAGCTTATAGACGTCGATGAAGATCTGCTCCGCGCTGCCGATATAGGCCATGAGCACGCCGAATATGAAGCCGAAGGCTAGCGCGTAGCCGAGCGTCTGACGGGTGGTCAGGACCGTCCTTATGGCGGCCCACAGCCGGCCGGCCGAAAGCGGTGATCGTTTCTCCACCGAATGGGTCTCGGGCAGACGCAGCCAGATCCAGACCAGCGCCGCAAGGCCCACCGCCACCAGCGCGGCGAAGATCCAGCGCCAGGCGCCGAATTGCATGAGCCCCTGCCCTAGGCTCGGCGCGAGGATCGGGATGACGATGAAGACCATCATCACAAAGGACATGACGCGCGCCATGCCTCGTCCGGCGAAACGGTCGCGTATGACGGCAATGCCGATCACGCGCGGCGCGGCGGCGCCGAAGCCCTGCAGCGCCCGCGCCGCGAACATGGCCTCCGCGCTGCTCGCCGTGGCCGCAAGCGCCGAGGCGATGACGAAGATCGCCATCCCTGCGTAAAGCGGACTTTTTCGGCCCAGGCGATCGGATAACGGTCCGAAGAATGGCTGTCCGGCCCCGAAGCCGAGCAGATAGAAGGTGATAACCAGCTGGCGGTCATTGTTTTCGGAAAGGCTGAGCGCATCCCCGATCTGGCCTAGCGCCGGCAGCATAATGTCGACGGACAGCGCCGTGAGCGCCATCATGAAAGCCACCAGGGCAACAAATTCGGCGAATGGGACCTCGGATCTGGTGCGCTGTGGTTCCGCGGTTGGGGCTTGCAGCATGACGGTCTCAATTAGGTCGCCGGGATGGGCGAATTCAAGTGCGCAGCGGATCTGCTGCGCGTTCGACGCAAACGAAGCCGCAGTCAGGGGGGGTGCCGGTGGATCTTCTGGTGGCATCTGATGCGCTTTGAAGGTAGCCTAAGGCGTGAGGCTTCAAAGACGGGCCTGGCGAGACCATCTAAATTGCTGATGTCATAATATTTACCCGTTTGCGGCTGACTCCGAGCCTACGGAAAGTGACGACGAGCTCAATGACTTTTATCGAACGTCCGACTGCGCCGTCGAACGGCAAGATCAAGATCCACGGTCCTGAAGCTTTCGCCGGCATGCGGCGCGCCGGCCAGCTGGTCGCCGAAGCGCTGGACGTCATCACCGAATATGTGCAACCGGGCGTGACCACCGAGCGGCTCGACGACGTCGTCATGGAGTTCGCGCTCGACCACGGCGCCGTGCCTGCCCCGCTCAACTACCGGGGCTATACGAAAGCGATCTGCACCTCCCTGAACCATGTGGTCTGCCATGGCATTCCGGGACCGCGCCCCTTGCGCGAGGGCGATGTCGTCAATATCGACATCACGCTGATCCTGGATGGCTGGCACGGCGATTCCAGCCGCATGTATCCGGTGGGCGAGATTTCCCGCAAGGCCGAGCGGCTGATCAATGTGACCTATGGAGCGATGATGCTCGGGATCGGCGCCGTCCGGCCCGGCAATACGGTCGGCCATATCGGCGCGGCCATCCAGGCCTATGCCGAAGCCGAGCGCTGCAGCGTGGTCCGGGACTTCTGCGGCCATGGGCTGGGGCTGGTTTTTCACGACCGGCCGAACATCCTGCATTACGGCGAGCCGGGCGAAGGCCCCGTCCTGGAACCGGGCATGATCTTCACCGTCGAGCCGATGATCAATCTCGGCAAGCCGCATGTCAAAATGCTCTCCGACGGCTGGACGGCGGTGACGCGCGACCGGTCATTGTCCGCGCAGTTCGAGCACAGCATCGGTGTGACCGAGAACGGCTGCGAGGTCTTCACCTATTCGCCGCGCGGCTGGCATAAACCGCCCTATCACGGCGTCGTTTTCCGCAGCTGACGCCGGGCGCCATGCCGGCCTCGCCCGGCGCGGCTAAAACCACACAGCGGCCTTCTTTTCCCGCAGTTTAAGGGGTTTATCCGATTGCGGCTCCGGCCCGGCGGATGGCTGTATACTTCCGTGTTTGCGTTATCGTTTCGCGTAGGAACAGCATACCGATGGGTGCGCTTAGAGAAGAGGCCGTCCCTCATTATTGGGGCCACAGGGAGCGCCTCAGAGACCGGTTCCGGCAGCATGGCGCCGACTCGCTCCCCGACTACGAACTCATGGAGCTGATCCTCTTCCGGGCGATCCCGCGCCGCGACACGAAGCCCCTCGCCAAGGCGATCATCGGCAAATTCGGCGGCTTCGCCGAGGCGATCAATGCCAGCGAAGAACGGCTCGCGGAAGTCTCGGGCCTGGGACAAGCGGCGATTACGGAAATCCGTCTGGTGCGCGCGGCGGCGCTCCGCCTGATGCAAGGCGAGGTCTCGAAGCGGCCGCTGCTGAGCTCCTGGGACAAGGTCGTTCATTATTGCCGCGCCGCGATGGGCTTCGAGATGCGCGAGCAGTTCCGGATCCTGTTCCTCGACAAGCGGAACCGGCTGCTTGCCGACGAAATTCAGGGACACGGCACGGTCGATCACACGCCGGTCTATGTTCGCGAGGTGCTCCGGCGAGCGCTCGAGCTTTCCGCCTCGTCGATCATTCTCGTGCATAATCACCCGTCCGGCGACCCGACGCCCTCCCGGGGCGATATCGCGATGACGAAGGAGATCATCGCGGCCGCCGGAAAGCTTGATATTTCCGTGCATGATCACCTTATCGTGGGGCGTGACGGCCATATCAGCCTGCGCTCGGCGGGGCTTGTCTGAGCGCGG
>Ga0315553_10003975_pt1 | contig 11335 bp, 6 predicted proteins | sample SalMarSW160140MG_FD_203099 | JGI IMG/M metagenome (GOLD analysis project Ga0315553, IMG submission 203099) | Salt marsh sediment microbial communities from the Plum Island Ecosystem LTER, Massachusetts, United States - Salt Marsh Sediment SW1601-40 ... | reverse complement strand
CACGGACTATACTAGATAGTGTGGGAGCTGAAAAACTGGTAGGAAGGGGTGACATGCTAATATACAACGGCACTGAACTGATCAGGGCCCAGTGTGCATTCATTGATACACCTGAACTTAACAGGCTGACTGATTATATTGCATCACAGCAGGGATATACTGAGGCTTATATTCTACCGGAATATATCAGTGAAACTGATGAGAATTTCCATGAAGTGGATCTTAGAAAAAGAGACAGCCTGTTTGATGAGGCAGCACGTCTTGTAGTTCAAACGCAGCAGGGATCAACTTCCCTTATACAGAGAAAAATGTCACTTGGCTATAACCGTGCTGGTAGGATAGTAGACCAGCTGGAAGCCGCAGGTATTCTTGGACCATATGAAGGGAGCAAAGCAAGGGAGGTGCTAATTACCGATATAGTCAGTTTGGAACGTATTTTGCAAGGACTAGAATAAAATAGTATGAAAAGCATAGCTACAATAATATTCCTGCTGATAGGGTTTTCATTGAGTGCTCAGAAAGACCCTGTGGCAACAGGTATTCTTGACCGTTTCTCGGAAGCAGCACTAGCAGCACCTTCAGTAAGAATGAAATTTTCACTCAAGGTGCATGATAAAATCGAAGACACAATACAGGAGTCTGATGGGCAGGTTATTATAAAGGACAGTATGTACATGCTCGAATTGCCTGACAATACCATTTGGTATGATGGAACATCCATATGGACTCTTTCTCCCGAAGTGCAGGAAGTGACTGTTACATTACCCGACCCGGAGGGTGACAGTTTTATTACATCACCTTCAAGCCTTTTTGATATGTATAAAGAGGATTTTAAATACAGGATTATCGAAGAATTGCCGGAGGGAAGTGTAATAGACCTTTATCCGGAGGATCCCTCAGGTACTGATTTCAGCATAATAAGGCTGGTCATAGATGAACATAATAAGCTGGCCTCGGTAGAATACCGAAGGAAAGATGGTATTGACCTGTATGTTGATATTCATGATTACAATCTCAAGCAATCTTATCCTGACGATTTTTTTACCTTCGCTCCCTCAAGGTACCCTGGCGTTGATATTATTGATATGAGATAATTACTCCTTCTTCTTATCGGGATATTCTATTCTGGCATGATAAATGGTATTAAGCCTTTTTAAAAAGCAATCTTTTATCTGGGATATATCCCTGTATGTTATTGGGGCCAATGTAAACTGGCCTTCTTCCATCTGATTATCAATTATTGTGTCGATCAGGTTTCTTATCTTTTCTTCACTGTATTCTTTAAGACTTCGTGATGAAGCCTCAACTGCATCGGCCATCATGAGTATAGCCTGTTCTTTTGTGAAAGGCTTAGGGCCGGGATAGGTGAATTTACTGAGATCAATATCGCTGTCAGGGAACCTGTCCTTATATTGCCTGTAAAAATAGTAAGCTTTGGTTGTACCCTGATGGGTCCTTATAAAATCTATTATCTGTTGTGGTAGATTATATTTTTTTGCCAGATCAAGGCCTTTAGTAATATGCCCGATAATTATTTCTGCACTTTTCTCCGGTTCCAGCATATCATGAGGATTGAACTGCTCTGACTGGTTTTCGGTAAAATATTCTGAACCAGCAACTTTACCAATATCGTGATACAGTGCTCCGGCCCTGACAAGCAGGGGATTAGCTCCTATCGATCTGGCTGCTTCCTCCGCCAGGTTTGCCACCTGCATAGAGTGCTGGAACGACCCGGGCGCTTCCTCTGCAAGCTGTCTTAACAGTGGCTGGTTAGTGTCAGATAGCTCAAACAGGGTTGCATCAGACAGAAAACCAAATGTTTTTTCAAATATGTATATAAGAGGGTAACTTAATAACAAAAGAACTGAATTTCCGGCAAACCAGGCATAATTTGACCAGTCAATCTCGTTTACATCACCTTCCTGTATTATACCTATCCCAAAGTATACAAATGAGAAAGTGAGAAAAACCATAGAGGCGGAGAAAAAGAGTTTTCCCCTCCTGTATGTATTTGTAAGAGTGAATATGACCACGACTCCTCCCAGAAAATTGAGAAAAATAAATTCGAAGGAGTTGGGTACGATAAAACCGATTATCATCAGGGTTACCATAAGTATGAATAAGGCCAGGCGGGGATCGTAAAATGTCCTGATAATAATTGGTATCAAGGCCAGCGGTATCAGGTAAACACTTATTCCCGGTAGCATAATTACTATCCTTGCAAGTGACACAAATACTAAAAGAAGGATTATTATAAAAAGAGTTTTCAGGAATGAGTCGAGGACCTCCCTCCTGAAATGATAAAGAAAAAGAAACAGTATTAGGAAACATGCACTTACAATCAGAACCTGGCCAAGTATAAATAGCCATGAATTATAGATCCCTATTCTTTCTCCGTATTCCTGCCTGAACGACTCAAGAACCCTGTACCGGTAATTATTGACCAGTTCGCCTTTTGAAATGATCAGTTCACCTTCCTGTATCATTCCCCTTGTCAGACTGATATCCTTCAGTAAATTATTCTTTTCAGCATTGGACTTAACTTCGTTGTGGCTGACATTTGGTTTAATAAAATCACCCATACTTATTGAGCTCAGGAATCCGAAAACATTCAGGTTAACATTATCGGATATTTCATTCTGTAATTCAAGTCGTTTATTTCTCACGAACTCGTAGGCTTCCTTGTGAGTGAAGAGTTCATTCAGTTGAACCTGTTCAGCAACGTTACCTTTAACAAGCATGATGCTTTCATTCTGGTTGTGAAGCGTTTCAGTAAATTCGTTGCGTTCATAAATGCCGGTTCTGTATACCTCATCCATTATAGATGCCAGTTCAGTACGAATCATTTCATAATCAGATGCTGAAAGTTCATTCTCGCTACCTACATTACTTAGCCGCATTTCATTGAAATATGAGTTGAAATTGTTCAACTGGTAATTAACAAGCGACGTATCGTAATCAAAATAGGGAATAAAAGATACCAGGACACTATCTCTTTCCCTGTTTAGTTCAGCTTCTGTCTTGTAAACCGGAAAATCCATTGGAGCAATCAAAACGTCGTGCATCCATGGTCTTCCTCTCTGATACTCATACCTGAATTTGCCCTCACGGGGCATTAAATAAGTTACAAGGGCAATAGATAATGCAAATAATATGCCCAGGTAGATATGTTTTTTCGATTTTAACCACCAATCTTTAAAAGACATTTTTCTATATATAAATAATTATCTGATCCTCAATATTAATTGCAAAAATAAGTGAATTTTCCAGAAAAACATTGTTGGCTTGCATGCATTCATGCTTTTGTTATTTGAAATCGGAGTGGTTAATTGTATACCATATATTCAACAAGGGATAGAATTAAGATAGGGGCAAACTGTTATATAATATAAAAAGCCTTAATGGAAATGCCTATATTGGTTTGATTAAATTATTTCAAATACAAATCAGCATGAAAAACCTAGCATTTATACTATTAACCCTCACTTTTACAGTACTTATTTCCGCCCAGGATTTTTCATTTGAAGACAGCTTCTGTGATATGCAATACAGAATGGTTGGTCCGTACAGGGGCGGAAGAGTAACGGCTGTTGCAGGAATAAAATCACAACCTTTTGTTTTCTACATGGGTGCTAGCGGTGGGGGTGTATGGAAAACCACTAACTATGGGATAAGCTGGGAAAATGTGTCTGACGGGTTTTTCAAAACAGGGTCAATTGGCTCTATAAGAGTGGCACAGTCAGATCCTGATATAGTATATGTAGGTACAGGCTCAGACGGTATTAGAAGTAATGTTATTAAAGGTGTGGGGGTGTATCGATCTGATGATAAGGGTAAAACATGGGAATATAAAGGATTGGAAGAAGCTGGGCAGATAGGTGCAATTGTCATACATCCTGAAAACCCTGATATATGCTACATTGCAGCCATTGGCAACCCTTTCGGACCTAATGAGGAAAGAGGTGTTTTTAAAACAAGTGATGGGGGACAAACATGGGAGAAGGTGCTGTACATTTCAGATAACACTGGTGTCAGTGATATAGAAATGCACCCTGGAAACCCCGATATACTTTATGCTTCAGCCTGGACTGTGAGAAGGAAGCCATGGACTATCATATCAGGATCTGAAGAAGGTGGAGTTTATCTTTCAACCAACGCCGGTGCAAGCTGGAAGAAACTGGAAAACGATATGCCTTCAGGCATTGTGGGCAAAAGTGACCTGGCAGTATGCGAGGCTGCTCCTGACTATCTCTATATATTGATAGAAGCGGAGAATGACCAGGGAGGTGTGTATCTTTCTGAAAACGGGGGCGAGAGTTTCAAATTGTTAAGCAGGGAAGGATATCTCCTTGACCGCCCGTTTTATTATACCAATATTGATGTGGATCCAACTGAACCAGATATTATTTATGTAAACGCAACTGGTTATTATAAGTCGGAAGACAGAGGAAGATCATGGACCAGAAAGTCTACACCGCATGGCGATAATCATGATATGTGGATCAATCCTTCAAACCCTGATATATTTATCCAGTCTAATGACGGGGGAGCAAATATTACTCTCGACGGTGGCGATTCATGGTCTGCTCAGGATAACCAGCCTACGGCAGAACTTTATCAGGTAAATGTTGACGATCAGTTCTCCTACTGGTTATATGCCGGGCAGCAGGATAATAGTACAGTGGCAATACCCGGTAAAGCTGCTTGGCTAAACAGGGATAATTATATTATGGCTGTGGGGGGTTGCGAGACTGGACCTGCAGTGCCAAAACCGGGTAATCATAATATAGTATACTCAAATTGCAAAGGCCGGTTTGGAGTTTTTAATAATAAAACCGGACAGGAAAAACAGTATTATGTAGGCGCAACTAACATGTACGGGCATAATCCAGGTGATTTGAAATACAGGTTCCAGAGGGTAGCACCTATACTGGTTTCACCTCATGATCCTGACCTTGTATACCATTGTTCACAGTATGTACATACTACACGTGATGATGGTTCTACCTGGAAGACAATATCACCTGATCTCACAGCTTTTGAGCCTGATAAGCAGGTAATCTCAGGTGATCCAATAACCAGGGATATAACCGGCGAAGAGTTTTATAGTACAATCTATGCAATTGCAGAATCGCCACTTCAAAAAGGAGTGATATGGACAGGTGCGAATGATGGTCCTGTACATGTAACAAGAGATGGAGGTTTGAACTGGAGAAATGTTACTCCCCCTGATATACCACCTGGAGGAAGGGTACAGACAATAGAAGCATCGCCACATGATCCTGCAAAAGCATATGTGGCTGTTTACAGGTACCTGCTCGATGACTGGAAACCCTATATATACAGGACAGAGGACTATGGAGACACATGGGAACTTCTAACCAATGGATCGAATGGCATTCCTCCGGATTGCCCGACCAGGGTGGTAAGGGAAGATCCTGTCCGGGAGGGCTTACTTTTTGCAGGCACAGAACATGGTATGCACGTTTCTTTCGATGACGGAATTCATTGGTATGATCTGCAGCAAAACCTGCCCGATGTGCCAGTTACAGATATAAAAATTTACAGGAATGATCTTATATTATCAACTATGGGACGCTCATTCTGGATAATGGATAACATAAGCCCTTTACATGAATTTTTTCCGTCATCAACCGATGGAAACATAATTTTTTTCAATCCCCAGGATGCTTTCAGATCACCCGAAAGGATGGGTTTATACCTTGATTATTACCTCCCTTCTGATATATTATCTGCAGTAATCGAAATTAGAGACAATGAAGACCGGATAGTAAAAACAATAACCGCGGATGACTCAGGAGGCTTCCATCGTTTAATATGGGATCTGAGAGTGGATGTGGATCTGGCTCAGGGTTTTGCCAGCAGACGGTTTCGCGGACCAAAGGTCATTCCTGCGAGATATACGGCAGTATTGGTGACAGATGATCAAAGATACAGTGCAGGTTTTGATATCCTTCCTGATCCCAGGATTATAGAAGCAGGAATGACTTTTTCAGATTATCAGGAGCAATTTGACCTGTGTATGAAGGTAGCAAATCTATACAGGGAGACTTCCTCCCTCATAGCAGATATAGATGATATACTGGAGCCCGAGGATGAAGACAACAAAGTCAGTGAAAATAATACCAGGAGAGAACGAGTACAAAGAGAAAAACTAATGGGAATTAAAAACCAACTGGTTACAAGAGAGGATATTAGATACCCCCAGCCTATGTTGTCAGACCAGATTATGTATCTCTATTCAATGATAGGACAATCAGATCAGAAACCGGGTAGAGATGCCTGTGAAAGGTATGATGAACTATTGACCGTATTTGAATCACTGAGGAATCAATATGATAAGATAATGGATTAATTGGTTTCTTTTTTATATTTTTGTTAGAGTTATATAATATATTAGTACTGACCTTAACCTAATAAACTTATAAACTCATTTGAAATGAACCATTCCAAAGATTATCTTAGGCTCCTTCTACTTCTGGCCATATTTGCTTTTTTCATTGGGGGATGTAAAAATAATCCACCTGCAGTTTCACATAACCAGAAGTCTGATACGATAAGTATATTACATGGTGATGTACTTGACCTTGAAGTGAAGTTTGCCGATGACAAGGAAGAATTGGTCTCAGCGACTGTATCATTTAATGACCAAGAAATTTACACAGGCAGCGACACTCTGTTTAAATATTCACTCCAGACTTCAGAACTGGATGCAGGAAAATACAATTTTAAAATTAATGCGCTGGATGAAGACAGCCTGCTTACAGAAAAAGTATTAACGATAAACATTAAAGGAGTAAACCCGTCAATGGGAAAACTGGCAATTTCGGAAATAGGTGCAACATACGTTAATGCAAACTTTGATATAGTAAGTGCAGGGGGGCTGGATATAGATGAAAAGGGGATAGCATATATTCCTTTGGATGATACTGGAGCTAAAGAGAAGAAGATAATAATTGATGACACAGGGCTAAAAACTGAAAATATAGTGGATGGTTTTCCCAGAGATACTGATCTCCGGGTGAGGGCTTATGCAAAAAACGCTGCCGGAACAAGTTACAGTGAATATATCACTATCAAGACTAAGAATGGCATCCCTGTTATCAGGACAGGGAATGTCAGCAATATTCATTCAAAAACAGTTGATGCATCGGGTAACATAATAACTAACGGGGGAGAAAAGCTTACTGGATATGGAATAGTCTATTCGAAAAAGCCACAACCACAGCTGAGTGATAATATAAGTTATGCATCCGGAAGAACCTCTTTCACAGTGGAGCTGGATAAATTGCAACCGTTTACGAAGTATTATTTCAGGGCTTTCGCAAGAAACAGGTTCGCTTCGAGATACGGTGATATTAAAGAGTTTGAAACAACAGGACCCCCAACGGTTATTACGGGTAAACCCGGACGGATAATGGTAAGTTCCATAAGGATTAATATAGAGGTTGTTGCCAATGGAGGGCATGAGGTAACAGATGCCGGAGTATGCTATTCTATGCTTAAGGAGCCAAGTATTGATACCAATGTATCAAGTTTCGGGAAAGGAATGGGAAAATTTGAGGATGTTGTGAAAAATCTTGATCCCGGTACAAGATATCATTTGAGATCTTATGCCATTAATAGTGAAGGTGTATCCTATGGCGAGGAAATAATCCTGTCAACAAAACTAGGTATTCCCGAGGTATCTTCTGCTGGTGTGGCTGAAGTCGATTATTCAGCGGTTACCATTATCGGAGATGTGGTTGATGACGGAGGTCTGGATGTAATAGAAAGAGGAGTAGTATGGGATACCATAAGCACCCCGACAAGAAATAATAATTATGCCGTTGTTGAAGGTGGAGCAGGTAAATATGAGTACCGGATTACCGGTTTGGAACCGGGAAGGAAATATTATGCAAGGGCCTATGCCAGGAATGAAAAAGGATATGTATATGCTGATCCGGTTGAGTTTGTGCCATACATTAAAACGGATATGGTATTGGTGAAAGGTAATTATTTCAGCATGGGAAGTGACGATGGTGACAGAACTGCTCAGCCGGTACACCAGGTTAAAGTCGATTCTTTTATGATAGGTAAATATGAAGTAACCAACTCGGAATTCGTTAAATTCCTTAATTATCACCATGATAATGTTACTTTCGAAGGAGGTGGTGATGTGGTTATGCTGAATGAACACCCGATATATTTTCTTAAAATTTATGGAGAAGATTACGAAAAGACAGGTTTTGATGTACCTATATATTACTCGGATGGAAAATTCAATGTGCGGGACGACTGTGCCGACTACCCAGCAATACTCGTAAGCTGGGAAGGAGCACGTATGTATTGTGAATGGGCCGGTGGAAGGTTGCCCACGGAAGCAGAATGGGAATTTGCTGCTAAGGGGGGAATGAATACTTCTAATAGCTATGCTGGTGGTAATGACCTGGATGAGGTGGGTTGGTACTACAGGAACAGCAGGGATGCTTCATGTCCGTTAATGTCCAGTGGAGACAGGGGCCTGAATAAGGTAGGCCAGCTTAAGCCCAATAATCTTGGGATTTATGACATGTCAGGTAATGTGAACGAATGGTGTTACGATATATATGAAGCCGGTTATTATTCTGTATCACCTGCTGAAAACCCAATGGGACCGGTCAAAGGTGTGTCCAGAGTAATCAGGGGAGGAAGCTGGGTTGAAAGCGATGATTTTTGTACAGTTTATACAAGAATAAAAAGCTTCGATCTCAATAAGGGATATGATAATATAGGCTTCAGACTGGTAAGGACCTTTAATAAATAATTGAATTATTCAAGGTTCTTAGCTTCTTCCCATATCTCATCCATTTCTTCGAGTGACATATCACGGAGAGATTTGCCTTTTTGTATAGTCATCTTTTCCAGATAGTTGAATCTGGAGATAAATTTCTTGTTTGTTCTCTCAAGGGCAGCTTCTGGATCAACTTCATATAACCTGGCTGCATTAATAAGTGAGAAAAATACATCCCCGAACTCAGTCTCTATATTTTTCTTATCTCCCTTTCTTACTTCTTCCTTTAATTCCTGCATCTCTTCGCGTATCTTATCCCATACCTGTGTTCTGTCCTCCCAGTCGAAGCCCACACCTCTTACTTTTTCCTGTATCCTGTTGGCTTTTACCAGTGCAGGTAAGGATTTAGGTACTCCCGACAATACAGGTTTATATGAGTCTGATTCATTCAGTTTGAGCTTCTCCCAATTATCGGCCACCTCGGTGGCACTTACAACTTCAGTGTCGCCAAAAACGTGAGGATGCCTGTAAATAAGCTTTTTGTTAATACCTTCCAGAACACTTGTAATATCAAAGCTCTTCTTTTCTGAGCCTATGCGGGAATAAAAAACAATATGAAGCATCAGGTCGCCAAGCTCCTTGCATATTGCGTTATCATCATTATCCAGTATGGCATCTGCAAGTTCATAAGTCTCTTCTATGGTTAATTTCCTTAATGTTTCATTAGTCTGTTCCATATCCCATGGACAACTTATTCTAAGTCTGTCCATGATATCCAGTAGTTCTTTAAAAGCTGTAAGTCTTCTGTCTGTCTCCATCTGTAAAAATTTAAAAGAGCATGCCGGGTTTCTTATTACTTCCTGGGGCAGCAATCCTGACTATATCTCCAACCTGCAGGCTCAATAATTCTGAAGCATTGGTTCCGTTAATGCCTATCTCGAGAAGATCCAGGGCGTTAAAGACAGCCAGCAACTCTCCAATGGACTCACTGTTATAAGAAGCGCTGATATGGTCAATAATATTAGTATTTGACCTGATGGCTATCTGGAACCTTTTATTGCTAAAAACCCTTTTAAATAAATCATTTGTGATATTTGAAATGGCATTTCCATAAGTGTCTATATAAATAATACTTCCTGAAATGGCATCCTCTTCAATTGTAGCCCTGAAGGGAATCATTTCCCTGATGCTTTCCTTTTCTGTTCCAATGCTGGAAATACCTTTACCCTTCATTATTGCAGCTGCAGCTTCAGCAAATATCTGAGCTTCCTCAACCCTTCCATTACTCTTTTCTGAATTGAGTTTTATAATCCTGTCAGGCTCGGAGTTTAAAAGTAAATGAAAAATACCATTGTCTGCGCCAATAAAAAAATGACCCTTTGCTTCAACAATAACATGAGGACTTTTATCACTGTATTCAGACTGTACGCAGATTATGTGAACGGACCCTGTGGGATAGTGTTCAAAGGTGTTTCTGATAACAAAGGCACTCTTCTGAATATTGAAAGGACTCAAACCTGCAGCATTTTCAATTACTGTAGTCCCGGGACACAGGCTGGCCAGCTTACCTTTCAATATGCCGTTATAATAATCAAATGCTTGCCATTCAGTAGTAAGAGTAATTACTGGCATCCTTAAAAACTTATGGATTAGATGATATTCTTGTAAAAAAATAGGTTACTTTGTACTATTCAAACCTAAGGTTTTTTTTTGAGAATACACAGGTATTTTTACTTAAAAAGGTTGTTAGATAGTATGGTTGAAAAGATAATTGAATTAGAAGATATAGATCCAAAAATATTTTTTGGAACAAATAATATTCTGGTCGACAGCATACGAAATTACTTCCCAAAACTAAAGATTATTGCCAGGGGTAATGAAATAAAGGCTATCGGTGAAGAGGAGGAGGTCGAAAGATTTGTGCTAAAAATAAATGACCTGATTGATTTTTTTGAAAAGCATAACAAGTTGCATCAGGAGGATATAGAAAGACTCTTTTCTGATCCTGAAATGTCGAAAGCGTCAAGTGAGGGAGGGCTGGAAGAAACACTGGTTTTTAATATAAACGGCAAACCCATCAGGGCGCGCACCATTCACCAGTTTCATCTTGTTGAAGATTATAATGTAAATGACCTGTTGATAGCTATAGGGCCTGCAGGGACAGGAAAAACATACACAGCCATTGCCCTTGCCGTACGCGCTCTCAAGAATAAAGAGGTAAAAAGAATTGTCCTTACCAGACCGGCAGTGGAAGCAGGAGAAAGACTGGGATTTCTTCCCGGTGATATGAGAGAGAAACTTGATCCTTACCTTCAGCCACTGTACGATGCACTGAAAGACATGATACACTTCCGTAAGCTTGAAGCATGGCTTGAAGATGGTACGATACAAATAGCACCACTGGCATATATGAGGGGTAGAACACTGGAACAGTCATTTGTTATTCTTGATGAAGCACAGAATACAACTATAAGCCAGCTCAAAATGTTCCTTACAAGAATGGGTATGAGCTCCAAGTTTATTATGACAGGTGATATTACCCAGATAGACCTGCCGGATAAA
>Ga0315553_10003974_pt1 | contig 11336 bp, 6 predicted proteins | sample SalMarSW160140MG_FD_203099 | JGI IMG/M metagenome (GOLD analysis project Ga0315553, IMG submission 203099) | Salt marsh sediment microbial communities from the Plum Island Ecosystem LTER, Massachusetts, United States - Salt Marsh Sediment SW1601-40 ... | reverse complement strand
CCAATAAACACTAATTGATGCTGAACACCCTGAGTCAATTGTAGGTAATGACATATTCGTTCCTATCTGATACCATTCAAGTGAATCATATGAGATGCGATCTCTGGGCCACCACTGGTGTGTGGGCGGTGTCCACACGAAGAACCTTACAATCACATCAGATATTGGATTGTCTCCCAAATTCATGACCTCTGCACTGATTTCAAGTTCCATTCCCGTTCTCACCACATCTGGGGATTCAATATGATTGGCGTAAATCCCTGCATCTGTCACATTGAATGCAACATTGGTTACATTTTTGGACAGGATATCAGCTTCAGCTTGCGAATCGCAAAATACCGGTATCACCATGTTAGATAGCCTAACAATGAATCGAATATGGCTTGCCACTTGATAAGCTCCACCAGGTAGATGTCGAGTATCCAGCGTTATTACATTGGGTATTATCTCCCCATTGTAGCTGAAGTGGAGATATTCAAGATTCACTGGTATTAGGTAGGTCCCATGTGGTATCGTGTTGTTTAGAAATGCAATTTCATGACCGTTAATCAATATCGAAACGTCATGTGGTCTGACTCCCCACGTTGGTCTGAATTTCACTTCGACATACGCCTCAATAGCATTCTTGCTATATGAAGGGTCTCGTTTAACGGGTGACCATGATAATCCAAGATTAATGGTTTCCTCATAATATGCTCCTTGATTGGTGATCCAACCTAGGCGGACTATATTTGTGTCTTTTACTCGACAAACGTAAGGATTTGTAGCACCACTCGCGACAGCGAGTTCTGGGACACTCCAACTTGTCCCATTATTTTGGCTCATAATATAGTAGATTGCATCTAATAATTCATAGGCCACAAATATCGCATTATTTGGACCAACGGTGATTGAGACATTCTCGAGATTTGGGGAGCTAAGAAGAGTTTGATTCCCTGACCATATCTCTCCGAAATCTGTACTATTTCTGAAAAGCAAATCATAATCACCTGTACCTTGATTGTATTGGCGAACAATGTTATATGTTCGACCAAACTCAGCATCAGTTGCAAATCCTTGCCAAGTATCAGTTCGATTGTCATATCTTTCGAGAGCACCATGATAGAGTAGAATCTCGAATTCGTTTGTTGAATCGTCATAACTGAGCTTGAAATGAGTTCCGCGCCTTCCTATCCATCCGTTACAGTAGACATCGGGTCCCACTGTCCCGAAAATTGCATCCACTCCACTTAGGATAAACTCACCAGCTCCTTTGATAAAATCCAATACAGTTTCCCCCACCCCAGGAGGATCTCTTATACCAACTCGTGTGTTTGGTCCGAATATTAGCATAGATCCATCACTTGTGAAGATTGTGACAGAACCATAGGGACCAGTATCAATCAAGGTATTGGAGTAGATTCTTTTTCCAATAGCTGCAGTCTCTCCTCCTATTGTAACTTCACCTATGACAGCAAAGACCTCACCAAATAGTCCTTCACCTGGGAGAATACCAGGAATAAGCCCAAACTCCTCTTGGACAAATGGGTTGTTTACACAAAACTGAGTATCAATGAATTCTGAATATAGGGCATCCCCTCCTCCAAAGAACAACTCATAATCCGTTTGGAAAACGACATTGAGATCAATTATTAGTGTGTACCCACTAGCATAAATGATACCGGATGTATTGTTGGTAAAGCTCCAATCGGGAATATATCGCGCCTTGATAATCTTGGATTCGAACGTTTCCATACGTATATGGGTGATTCGTGGTTCCCAAATGAGGTGTGATGATAGGTTCGAATCAGCATAGATAGTTATGTCTGTAATAATAGATCCATAGTTTGTTAGATTGAATGTTTTAGTTAGTGTGTGAGGATCGTCTGCAATCTCGACAAGTGTAAAGTTAGCTTCCACAGGCCTCAGTATCAATGTCAGAACGGAATAGTCGATGAGTTCTTCATCATCAGGAGTTGCAGCAAGGTTGATGAGTTTCAGGCCAATAGTATAGGTTAGGCGCATTGCATCTTGTGCATGAGCCTTCAAAGATACAGAGAGTGATGCAAGAGGGTTTACATAGATTGGGCGATCGCTAGACCCATTACCTATGAATCCAATGTATAGGTCATCATAGGATGAATCAACAACAACCAACAACTGATGTGCATATGAATCAAAGTTGGTGACTGAAATCATAACTTCTTGGTTATAGTCCCGATCAATTGTAGCGCTATAAGAACTGCTATCAAATCCGATTCCGGATCCAATAATGAATGTACGAGTTGTGCTATCAACGGTTAGATTTTCACTGGTTGAGTAGCTCGATACATAGAATTCATACTCTACTCCCAGTGTGAGCTCGTCTATTGTGATTATATGTTCAAATGCATCTGCACCCGTATATTGGGTATAACTACCTCCTGATGGTCGGAGATATACCTCAGTAGTCGATTCCAGATTAGTAGTCCAAGAGAATACAACTTCTGTGGTAGAGAGAATCTCACCGCCTGAAGGACGAACATATGACATCCTCAAGACCGCGTCAAAATCTGTAAACAAATAACTGGATGTCAGATAGCTGGGATATCGCACTTCTGCATGCAAGTCCGTCTGTACTGCAACAGACCATAGCCTATATGGTCCATCTTTTTGTGAGAGGTATATTGCCTCAGTCGGTAGTTGCACTGAGATATTGTAAAGCCCTTCAGTCAGATATCCAACATCGTTTATACCGCTTATTGATATCCACGAACCATCCGCAAAAAGATCATTGATAGTGACAGCAATATCCATAGCAATTGTCATATTTATCTCAACTTGAATAACTAGAAAGTCAAAGCTACCATCAGCGTCAGTATCAAGTCCGTAGTCAGAGAACACCTCGGTCGGGTATGGATAGACAATGGGTGCTTCAAAATCATTGTAACTGTAATATGATGTTGTATATGGTTTGCTAAGGTAATACGACATTGATTCGCTACTCAGACTGACATAAAGCAGTGTATATGGTCCGTTCTTTTCAGATTTGTAGATATCTGTCCCCTCTAATTTGATAGTTACATCATGAATCCCAATCTGCAGGCTCTCTTCAACCGAGCTAGATGCATAGAACAATTCATCATCAGCACCAATGAGCCCAACAATTTGAACCTCGTAAATACCAGCAATGGTGATGTTAACTCCTACATCAATTGCAAGATATTCATACTTACCATTTGCGTTTGTATCGAGACCTGAATCAGAGAATGTACCAGTGAGGGTAGAATGTACAATCCCCTCTGAGGGTTCGAAATCAGTATAATCGTAGTATCTTGTTACTATTGGAATGAACTCAGAATCATATTTTGTTCCAAGTTGAATTGATGCAGTCCATACCGTATATGGTCCATTGGCACCTGAAGCGTAAATCTCTCGACCATCAAGATATACTGCGACGGTGTATATACCTGGAATAAGCACCTCAAATTCAGTTGTGTTCGACGTGTAGATGTATGTACTATTCTCACCTATCAAATCACCAGCATATACATCGTACGTACCAGTTAGGGTAGCATTGAACTCCACATCTATTGCTAGGAATTCATACTTACCATTCCCGTTAGTATCAATACCATACTCAGCAAACATTCCTGTCAGATATGGATCATCAGTTGTTGACCCTGGAGAATCGAAATCAGTATAGGAATATACTCCTGTAGTATAAGGATATTCAAGATAGTCATCCGCAGTATGAGTTCCATTATCGAAAAAGAGCTCTACATAATTGACAGTATATGGTCCATCTGCACCTCTATCATAAATCGTTTCACCATTCAGATATACCGTAATATATTCCATTCCAATGGTTAGGAGATTAACTACCGTTTCATTCCAAACATTGATGGAAGCTCCACTACCATTCAGGTATTCTATGTAAACAGTATATTCCCCTACTACTGTTACCTGCACCTGAACATCTATGGCAAGATAATCATATTTTCCGTTACTATCTGTGTCAACTCCATAGTCATCAAAGACACCTGTGAGATAAGGAGCATCCTGCGAAAGCTTAACCTTATCCAGGATTTTTGGTATCTCAAAATCATTTGTGACTAAAGGCAACAAGAATAAAGAGCAAAATATTATGGTATAAATTACCCGTTTCAATTTCATATACGATCTCCCCAAGATCTGAACTGATTACAAAACGCATGCTATTTCGGGTTTATTAATTAGCTGGCCAACGATTTTTACAATGCAAAGAGTGAGTGACTTCACTCGATACACAACGCGACAATATTCTTGTCCAGAGATTATCTTTTGCTGGCTATCGAGGTAATGATGAATTACGCGTTTTGAGATAGCAAGTTCTTATTCGGAATAACGTTTTTTCAACCAGAGTAGTAGCAGATAGAAGACAATGGGTGCTAATGCCCAAACAAGTTGCGGAATCAGTGTGTAGCCTACATCTGTTGCTGAACCGGGTAGAGGTGGTATTAATACTGGATTCCATGGTTGGGGCACATAGAACCATACCCGGCCAACAAATAGATACTCAACAAACAGGCTCTGAAGGAATCCCCACAGCTGGCACAGAATTGTACGCTTGAGGGATTGTGAGCCCCACAATAGCGGCAGGGAATCTCCGGATACAAGGAGCCACTCGTCCAATCATGAGTGCTGGAAGTGAACTTGTGGTCTCTGATTGTGGGCGACTTGAAAACGAGTAGGATTCAATTCTACATCTTGCTGATTCATTCATAAAAAGACGCAAACAAGGTGTGACAGCAGGTGAATCATCCTGCTGTCACGTTGAGAGCCATCAATTGGCTCTGTTATAGATTGCTACATCTATCCACTCAGCAGTGAAGTGATAGTCACCAGAATAAGCATCAAACCTGCCAAAGGCTACATAATACCACCCACCTTGGATTAGATCAGATACCGTGAATGATTTCTTTATCCAGTAATTTAGACTATTTGAAGATGTTAATATATACGCGGACGCTTGGATAACGAAACTCGTGTCAAGAATATACACCTTCACGTATCGATGGTTATATGCAGTAGGTGGTAGGGTGTCATACATTTTGAAGTATCCAGAACCAGATATGGCCCCGTTTTCATCAGCATAATACATCTGGCTTCCATAAGCAAAAAAGTCATAGTACCCACCAGTACACCCAGATGTATCAACGTGGTAACCTTTCATCAGACCGACTGTTACTGAGTAACCATTCACAGCTCTACCATAAGGACTGGTACGTTTTGTGAAACCTGAGTCCAAGTACCAAAACTTCTCACAATGAGCATTCAGTACTGGATAGATCAATGCCTTACTGGTTGCAGATAGAATCTTTGAACCGGGTAGATATTTTCCCTGTGCTCCTGTAAAGAGATCAACGTCCATGATATCATCCGAGTCACCATGAGATAGTCCATACCCATGTCCAACCTCATGGCAGAGAACTGTCCAAATTCCCTCTAATGCAAACAGACCCCAAACCGTCCAATCTCTATTGTAAATCCCTGCAACATTAAGCCATGCGGCATTATGATAATGGTAGTTCATTCCTGCGAATGCTTCCAAATTGGGATAAGCTCCAATCATGACTAGGTAGTCAAAGTGTTGCCCATGAAGATTGGAATATCCATCACCGGGCATCCCAATGTGGTTCCATCCCCACCAAGGATCAGGTTGTGCAGGCCATCCTAGTTCTTCTTGCCAACCCCAGTAATAGTCAGAACCGTTTGAGAATGAACCGGAATAACCATCATCATCATAGACCATCCAATCTGTATCTGCATACCAGTCAATATTATCCCAATACTGATGGAAGAAATCATTCAACTTCAGAATGTCCCCAACCATTCCTTCTTTGATGGCTTCTTCATCCGAAGTTAACATCATTATTTCATACCACAATAAAGCGGTATCATCGTACACTATCAGAACATCCATATCAATTTGCGGCGGTGGAGGTGGAGGTGGTTCAGGTGGTTCTCGGGCCACAACAGTTCCAGGAATAATTAAGAACATGATTACGCCAAAAACTAGAAATAATTTAGTCATATCTCTTATTTTCAATTTTCATATCCTCTCCCAACATCAACTGAGTTTACTTGAAACTCCTCTCATTTCAATGGATGTCTTTAGATTTAAAGGAAGCCATATGAAGAATTTCAAGTATTTCATTAACCATTGCACATTAGTAACAGTCAGATTCTTTAAATTCTAAGAGAGCCGCAAATTCGTGTTTTATAATGCATAAATAACCCGCTGTTTATATATGTTGAATAGGATCCAGTGCTGTGGTTCCTGTCAACCTTTTCTATAGTTCACTACTCTCCCCTATCTACTCAGGGCCGCACCACTCTTGGTAGTAGGAATGACTGTTGAGCTGATCGAGCCATGTTGGACAAACCTTGAGGTGCTATTCCAACCACCACACCCTTCTCTAGAGAACGTAGAACATGAGGGACTCTCACACAAGGCAAATGGATTGGATTTTCTCGATTCCTAGAGAATGGAAAATCGCACTCATTCAGGGAATAGTAGATGGTGATGGTTTTGCATCAATACCAGCGTCTCGAGCTGGAATAGGAAGCAAGATGAATACGATATTCTTGATTTGGCTTCTCAAATCTGTAGATATTGAATCTCGTGCCTATCAAACAGGCATAGAAATCAGTAAGACCGAAGCAATACGGAACGCATCTGAACTGCCTCTCTTCAAGAATGCGACTGAGAAACAAGCTAAACTAGACGAGTTGGTAAAAATGCTAAATAGCATGGAGAGAAAACCAATCTCAGGTGCTGAAGCCAAAGAAATCAGACAGTTATCTGAAGAGGGATTCTCCGATGGGGAAGTCACAGAATATCTCTGGAAGCAATTTGGAATAGCAAGGCGACCTACAACAATCCGTTCCTATTTAAAGCGTATTGGTTTGAGAGGGCAATAACCAAGCAGAACATTCAAAACCGTGAGTATACCTTCCTGTGAACTTAGTACGTGAGGTTTCCTCGAAATGACCAATGATAAGTTTGAAGAGCTGAAACGACTGAGAGAAGAATCCAAGCTTGCTGGTGGTGAAGCGCGAATCAAGCGGGAACACGAAAAAGGCAGGCTAATTGCTCGTGAACGAATTGACCGACTTCTTGATCCAGAGTCATTCGTTGAAATAGATGAATTTGTCGTTCACAGATGTGTTGATTTCGGGATGGAGCAGAAGAAGATACTTGGTGATGGTGTCATAACTGGCTATGGTACTATCAATGGTCGCAAAATATTCATCTTCAGTCAGGACTTCACAGTCTTTGGTGGGTCATTATCAGAGATGTATGGGGAGAAGATTGTAAAGATAATGGACTTAGCTATGGAAGTAGGTGCGCCTTTTATCGGATTGAACTCAGGTGCTGGTGCAAGAGTGCAAGAGGGAATTCAAAGTTTAGTGGGATACTGCAAGATATTCCGCAGAAACGTTCTTGCAAGTGGCGTTATACCTCAAATATCTGCGATTATGGGCCCATGCGCAGGAGGTGCTGTTTATAGTCCTGCAGTTACTGATTTCACTTTGATGGTCAAAGAGATTGCTCACATGTTCATCACGGGTCCGGACGTCATCAAGACGGTCACTGGAGAGGAGGTCACGTTCGAAGAGCTGGGAGGGGCAATGACGCATAACTCAGTGAGTGGAGTCGCCCAATTCGCCAGTGAGGATGAGGACCACTGCTTCGAGCAGATCAAGACGCTACTCAGTTACATCCCGAGCAACAATATGGAGGACCCACCACGGATTGACACAGGGCATGCTCCGGATGACGTGGATGAGTCAATTGATGATATAATCCCTGACGACCCAAACCTACCCTATGACATGCGAGACGTAGTTAGAAAGTTGACTGATAACGGTGATTTCTTCGAGGTCCATGAACACTGGGCCCAGAACATGATAACCGGTTTTGCGCGATTCGATGGTCGTTCAGTGGGGATTGTTGGTCAGAACCCAGCCTTCCTTGCTGGGACCATTGACATCAATGCATCTGACAAGTGTGCGCGATTCGTTCGCTTCTGTGACGCATTCAACATTCCAGTCATCACCTTCATGGATGTACCAGGCTATCTCCCAGGAACTACCCAGGAGTGGGGCGGTATCATCCGACACGGTGCGAAGATTCTGTATGCTTTCGCTGAAGCTACAGTTCCTCTGATCACCATAGTCACTAGGAAGGGATATGGTGGGGCATTTGACGTTATGTCCTCCAAGCACATCGGTGCTGATCTCGTCTATGCATGGCCCACAGCAGAGATTGCAGTGATGGGACCGGATGGAGCAATCAACATCATCTTCCGCAAGGAGATTGCGGCTGCTAAGGACAAGGAGAAGAAACGTGCTGAGTTGGTGAAAGAGTACAGAGAGAAGTTTGCTAATCCGTACGTTGCGGCTGGTCTGGGTTATATTGACAAGGTCATCTTCCCACATGAAACCCGTCCGTTGATCTGTAAGGGTCTCGACATGCTTGAGAGTAAGAGGCAAAGCAGGCCTCCCAAGAAACACGGGAATATCCCACTATAGCCTCATAGCATTGTGAATTGTACCACACTATAAAACATAATTAGCATTCAACTCAAATACTTTCTAGGTTGGTATTTAGTGATGTTACAATCGATACAGGAACTGGGTGTCTATCTTGCTGCAATTATAGCTACAATTTTACTGCTCGGAATCGTTGCCTATCGGCGAATGTTCGTAAGTGCCCAATATACTGAGATGTCTCATTCCGATAAGCTTGAGACCCCAACATATGAAGAAATGGGCTCAGGAATAACGATTACACCACCGGATGATGATGAGTAATTCATCCCATACTGTATTGTATTTTCTATTGCCATTGGCTAATGTTATCTGAGATGCTTCAGACTCAGCAAGTATCTTGTGTATTCCCTTCATAATCCTCTCACTCTAAGACATGTTCTGGATTTCAATTTGTCCTTACTTAATCATACTTTTCGCCATATTGGAAGGGTGTATCGTAACATGATGTTATAGTCATACATTACATATCTTCATTGAAGTGATTCGTTGAAAGATACAAAAGAACCCGCAGTCATGATTAGAAAACGAAAAGTGATACTCGAACCTACGCCTTTGAGAATACCCAAGGAACTATCTCTTCAACCCAAATTCTTTTGGTGGACAAAACTTCCCGATTTGACAATTATTGCTTATTCAGATGAGTTTGATGTGAGTGCTGTTCCTGCAAAGTACAAGGTGAAAACGACTATCAAGAACATCGGGCTTGCTCGAAGTAATCCAAGTCGGGTATATGTGAACGCAATTAGTCTTGTTTCTAATCCGGAACTAAACGAAATAAGATTGCAATGCCCTTGTAACTTGCCTGAGCTGAATCCTAATGATACTTTTGATTGTGTTGTAAGCTTCGACCTTGCTAAAATGCATGCCAGAGAAGTAGGAAGGATTGAGGTTCTAGTTGACCCGAAAGAAGAGGTATTTGAGAGTAGAGAAGATAATAATACAGAGTCTTGGAATTGGCCCAGCTGAAGGAATCTTCCGATCGATTAGTACCTTTATCAAGAACCGCACCATTGAAATGGAACACCCTCATATCTAAGATGAGGCTAAGGTGAATCGCATGCCAACCGCGAGTTGATTTGCAAGGGTCTCGATATGCTAGCGAGTAAAAGGGAGAGTAAACCTCCAAAGAATCATGAAGACGCCCCACTATAATTCCTAGCCTATAAGATCTAATAAACGGCTTTGAATTCCAGTAAGATTTCGAAAAGAGATATATTGTCGCACGTCGTATTATAAAGAAAAGGTGTATGGCATGTACAAAGGTCCAGGCGTAAAATGGGTTTCAATCGTCGTCCTATCAATATTCTCAATTTCCCTGGGTTTTTCAGTATTAATCGGAACCACTGCAATCAGCAGTCCCGACTCTGATCCTGATACTACTACAACTGCAACTACAACTACAACTTCTTGGCCAACATGGTATTCGTCAACTCCAACATGTACGTATGAAACAACTACATGGATTACAACTCCGGACACAACATGGTGGGAACCAACGCAAATAACATATCCCGTAGCTCCAGTCGACTATACCGCATGGTTCATGCTTCTTCTTTTTATAATTCTCTTTGTCTTTGGCTATTGGTATATATTCTAGCAATCTAGTTCAAAAAATCTTACATGAGAAGAGGATTAAATGTCCATCTAGAAGTGTTCATATGCTGTTATGATTTCGTATTATGTAGAGAGATTGGTGAAACCAAATGCCAAACATGGTGAGCATTGTCACAGGACCTATTGTAGGACTCAGCTCTACTACATTCCTAACGGAGACGAAGAAATTCGCAGCTCAACTGGGGAAGGAAATCGTGGTCTTTGATTTGTTCGATGAAGTTCTGAAGCGAGCGGAGATTAACCATGATGATTTTTATGAAAGGGTCAATTATATTGGAGAGCTATTTGATGGATATGAATACCAATTTGAGTTAATGCGAAGAAATGCATACCTCTCTATCGCTCGTCAGATAGACAAACTTCCAGACACTGTGAATGCTGTAGTTAGAACCCCTGCTTCCATTGAGTGGAGAGGAGTTGATATCGAACTAAAGGATCACAGGACTATTGCACAGGAAATCCGTCCTGATAGAATTGTCACTCTCATTGATGCTGAATGGAAGATTTTGGAGCGTATGAAGGGTAAATACGCTAGGCACACCCTAAGTGTCGTAGCGAAGCAAAAGGAGATGACTCTAGAGAGAATCTTGGATTGGCTCGCATCAGAAGTGTCTCGAAGTGAGGATTGGGCTGAATGGGCAAGCTATGTCACAGGTAAGAAAGTTCGGCATTATGTTCTTGGGACTGAGATTCCATGTTATGAGGACGAATGTATCTATGTGAAAGATGTAGACAACATGGTCAAGCTGCTGACTGAGAAGGAGCTTACAACATTCTATACATCTTACTCAATGACTGTCGCTACAGATGAGGTCAGAGATAAAATCAACAACATGATTTGGCGATTACGTAACTATGGGGCAGTCTTTGATCCTGCGTCGATTGAGCTTGGTCCTGAATTTGAACACAAGGATAAATCTGTCATATTTGCATATACAGTTTGCAGAGACCTACGATGGGATGTTAAGAAGGTAGATATCGTGGTTGCTTTTCATCCCTACGCTGACATTCCGCCGCTCAGCACAGGAATGTTAGATGAGATTGGCCATGCCCGTGCTTTCAAGAAGGAACGATACATGGTCATGCCTGTTGGTGCAGGTAGTCCTTTCACTATAGACAATCTAGTCCCAGCTAAACACTTCTTTAAGGAGGGTGATGAATTC
>Ga0315553_10003973_pt1 | contig 11340 bp, 9 predicted proteins | sample SalMarSW160140MG_FD_203099 | JGI IMG/M metagenome (GOLD analysis project Ga0315553, IMG submission 203099) | Salt marsh sediment microbial communities from the Plum Island Ecosystem LTER, Massachusetts, United States - Salt Marsh Sediment SW1601-40 ... | reverse complement strand
CATTCGAGCGCGGTATCGACGTCCAAGAACACGCGGCAAAGGCGATCGGTCTCATGCTCGGCAAGGAGACGCGACAGCTCGCCGAGGGGGCCGTCGCTCGGAATCTCAGCGAACAGAAGCTCGGTCGGACGGTCCCGCATCGCGCGGGCAATTCTGAGAATGAGCTTGTGCGCCGAGGTGTCGGCGAGATGGACGCGCTTGAAGTCGACCACGATATAGCGGGCCGCGTCCGCGATTTCGGTGATGCGCCTCATGAGGTGCTCAGTCGATCCGAAGAACAGCGGTCCTTGCGCCTCGACCACGGCGATCTTCGCGCCCTCGGCACTGAGCAACTCGCGCTGCTCGGCGGTGCGCAAGCGGCTCGAGCGCACGCGGTCGCCGCGATAGTCGCGGCGGATCACGCTATTCACGTTAGTGCGGTTGTTGAAGACATGCAGTTCGAACTCGTTGGAGATCTCCTGGCAGACCTTGATGCCCCGCACGCTGTTGCCTTGCGGGTCAAGCGGCGGCGAATAGACGCCGATGCCGACCTGGCCTGGGATCACAGCGAGGATGCCGCCCGAGACGCCGCTCTTCGCCGGCATGCCGACTTCGTAGGACCACTGGCCGGCATAGTTGTACATGCCGCAGGAATTCATCACCGAGAGCACGTCGCGCACGTAGTGGGGATGATAAAGCTGCACGCCGGTCAGCGGGTTGATGCCGTCATTGGCGAGGGTCGCCGCCATGATGGCGAGGTCGCGGCAGGTGACGGCGATCGAGCATTGGCGAAAATAAAGGTCGAGCGCCTCGATCGGGTCGCGCCCGATCATGCCGGTGTTGAGCATCATGTAGGCAATGGCGCGGTTGCGGTGGCCGGTTGCCAGTTCCGAGCGGAACACCGCGTCGTCGATGTCGAGCTTCCGCGCGGCGAGGTGCGAGAACAGGTCGACCATGGTCGCGCTGCGCTCTTCCGGAGTGTCGCCCGGCATCATAGATGCGACCGCGATGGCACCGGCGTTGACCATCGGGTTGAAAGGCCGGTTCGCCACCTCGTCGAGCACGATGGAGTTGAACGCCTCGCCCGTCGGCTCGACACCGACACGGTCGAGCACGTAGGCGCGGCCGAACTGTTGCAGCGCGAAGCCATGCATGAACGGCTTCGAGATCGACTGGATGGTGAAGGTGTGGCCGGCGTCACCGGCGGTGTAGACCCTACCGTCCACCGTCGCCAGCGCAATGCCGAAGGTGGCGGGATCGGCCTTGCCGAGTTCGGGGATGTAATCGGCCACCCTGCCGCCGCTCTCCCGCGAAATGCGGGCATGCAGCTCGGAGAGAAACTCTTCGATCGGGGTGAGGAGAACGGGAGTGCCGCCTTCCGGCGTGCGCGCGGCGTCATAGACGTCGTTCAAACGGATCCCCAACCGGATTTCGCTCTGGCAACGGGGTCGAGCCTAACAAAGACGCAAGATGGATGTGAGCCTAAGTTTTAGGCATAACGCCAAAAAGGCGGCTGGCAGACGCTATTTCTTGCGGAAGCGGTCGAGATGAACGACTTGGGCCCCTGGCCGCTCCTCCTCGCCGGGGCGCGCTTGCGGGCTCTCAGCGGGCTTCGGCAGCGGGGAAGAGTCGGACCGGGGCTCGGAGGGCTGGGCGTGAGCGTCCTCGTCCCCGTCGCCGACGAGATCCGGCAATGCCGCCGCCATTTGCTGCCGGGCAAGATCGTTGGCGGCGTCATGCTTGCCGAACTGCAAGCCGAACTGCGCCGAAGGGTCGTAGAACGACTTCACCGCCTGGAACGGCACCACGAGCTTCTCCGGCACGCTGCCGAAGGAAAGCTTCACCTCGAAGCGGTCGTTGGTCACCTGCAGGTCCCAAAACTGGTACTGCAGCACGATGGTCATTTCGTCCGGATATTGGTCCTTGAGGCGCTTCGACACGGAAACGCCCTCGGCCTCGGTATCGAAGGCGATATAGAGGTGGTGCTGGCCCGGAAGCCCGGTCCTTTGCACCAAACTCAACACCTTCCGAATCACGCCGCGCAGCGCGTCCTGCGTGAGGAGGTCGTATCTGATCTCGTCGTCTGCCATGGACCTCGTCGCTTCGCGACCCGAGGCAGGGTCCCCGTCAATAAAGTGGAGGGCTTCTGTTGGCCGGTGCCCTCCGAACCGCGCCTAACCCCTGCGAGGAGGTTAGGACTTAATTTTCAGGCTATCGCGCCGCTTACGCAGCGAGAGCAGCCTCCGCATAGTTGTCGTTGGCAACTATTTGGTTGGCCCGATAACGGCGGAACCATGCCGGGCGAAAGCACGACCTTTACACCCTCGTCGATCCTGGTTCGCCCCCGCCGGAGTTCAGATATCGTTGATCGGTGATGAGACATGGGAAGGTTGATCCCCGCTTCCGCGTCCGCTTCCGATCTCTGAACCCTGGTGGAGGCGCCGGGTACTGCCCCCGGGTCCGAATGGCTTATTACGAAGGCTATTTATCGCCATAGTCAGCTCGCGCCGACCTCTCATATATAGGCCGGTAGCCCGCGAAAAAAAAGGTTGAAGACCGGGGCCCAGCAGGGTGGGGATAAGCGCCCTGCATGGAGCACGTGCGCGCGGCTCACTTGCGCTTGATCTTGACGATTTCACCGCTACGGGCATCGACCTCGATCTTGATCTTGTGGCCGCCGGCGTCGCGGCCCTCGACCTCCCAGATACCGTCGTCGAGCTCGATCTCCTTGATAGTGACCACGCCCTTGGCGAAGGCCATGTCGCGCACGTCGTCAACGGTAAGATGCTTGGCCGCGAGGGCCGGAAGCGCACCCAGAGAAACAACGAGGAAAACCAAGCACAGCAATAGACGCATCACGAGACACCTCTCTAGAATTGGGGTGGCGAGGCCTTGAGTCGAGCCTATATCCGGGGGGAGGCGGCTGCTACTCTCGCCGGCATCCTTGCTGAAAGGAATCCTAGCTTTTGCGCCAATATCTCGACCTTCTGGCCTTGATCCGGGACACCGGCGTGCGCAAGGACGACCGCACCGGGACCGGCGCGCTCAGCCTGTTCGGGCATCAAATGCGGTTCGATCTGGCGGAAGGCTTTCCGCTCGTCACCACCAAGAAGGTTCATGTCAAATCGCTGATCCATGAGCTGCTGTGGTTCCTGCAAGGCTCGACAAACGTCCGCTATCTCAATGAGCACGGCGTCACCATCTGGGACGAGTGGGCTGACGCGGAGGGCGAGCTTGGGCCGGTCTACGGCCGGCAGTGGCGGTCCTGGCCGACGGCGGATGGCCGCCACATCGATCAGATTGCGAGCGTGGTCGAAGCGCTGAAGCGCGACCCCAACTCGAGGCGTCACGTGGTCAGCGCCTGGAACGTCGGTGAGCTCGACCGCATGGCTTTGCCGCCCTGTCATTGCCTGTTTCAGTTCAACGTCGCCGAGGGGAAGCTCTCCTGCCAGCTCTATCAGCGCTCTGCGGACGTGTTTCTCGGCGTGCCGTTCAACATAGCCTCCTATGCGCTGCTGACGCTGATGATGGCGCAAGTCACAAGGCTAGCCCCCGGCGAGTTCATCCACAGCTTCGGCGACGTGCATCTCTACCTGAACCATCTCGACCAGGCCGACGAGCAGCTGCGGCGGACGCCGAGACCGCTGCCGCGCATGGAGCTCAACCCCGAGGTGAGCTCGCTGTTCGATTTCGTCTATGAGGACTTCAAGCTCGTTGGCTACGATCCCCACCCCGCCATTCACGCCAAGGTCGCGGTGTAAGGGTGGCGAGGGAGGCTGAGGACCGCGAGCCGACCATCGCACTTGTCATCGCGCGCGCCGAGAACGGAGCCATCGGCAGGGGCGGGGACCTGCCCTGGCGGCTCTCCACGGACTTGAAGCAATTCCGCAAGGTGACCCTCGGCAAGCCGGTGCTGATGGGACGGCTCACCTACAAATCGCTGCCCCGCGCGCTCGATCAGCGCGCCAATATCGTCCTCTCTCGCGATCCCGATTTCGTGGCGCCCGGCGCGGTGGTCGCCGGCAGCCTGGGGGAAGGCCTTGCCGCCGCCCGTCAAGCCGCACGGGCCGCCGGCGTCGACGAGATTATGGTCATCGGCGGCGATGACGTATTTCGCGCGGTGATGCCGATGGCCGGCCGCATTTATCTCACCGAAGTCCACGCCGCCCCGGACGCCGATGTCTGGCTCCAGCACTTCGACCTCGGCGAATGGCATGAGCTCTCACGCGAGCGCCACGAGCCGGGGCCACGGGACGAATATCCCTTCAGTTTTGTTCTGCTGGAACGCAAAAAGCGCCCCGCTTGAGGCGCCTCTTCGTCTTTCGTCTTAGTCCTTCGTCGAAGCCCGCGCGGGCTTGCATTGCACTCGCCGCGGGACCTAGCCTATAACCTTCCGACGCCGACGCAGGGCTGCCATCATCCTTGCCCATAGTCTTGCGTCAGGGGTGCTGCCGTCCGGCCGGGCGGTCCAGCGCCATTCCTTCAGCAGACAATCAGGACGAGTTCTTAAATATGCCTTGGAGCAATCAGAGCGGCGGCGGTAGCGGTTGGAAGGGCGGCCCTGGCGGCGGTCCCTGGGGCCCGCGACCTGGCGGCCCGGGGCAGCAGCCCGATCTTGAGGAGTTCCTCCGCCGCGGCCAGGACCGGATTCGCCAGGCCATCCCTGGGGGCGGCGGCAGCTTCGGCGGCCCGCTCGGCATCGCGCTCGCCCTGGTGCTCATCGCCGTCGTCGGCTTTTTTGGCTTCACCGTGCGCGTTAACCCGGAAGAGCTTGGCGTCGTTCTGAGATTTGGCAAATTCGTACGGCTGCTCCCGCCGGGCCTCAATTTCCGTTGGCCTTATCCGGTCGAGGTGGTCGAGCTGCCCAAAGTGACCCGCGTCAACCGCATTGAGATCGGCATGCGCGGTTCCGCGGAGAACCGCGAGACGGCTGCCGCCGTCCGCGACGTGCCCGAGGAGAGCCTGATGCTCACCGGCGACGAGAACATCGTCGACGTCGATTTCGTCGTGTTCTGGCGCATCAGCGACGCTCCCAAGTTCCTGTTCAACATCCAGGATCCCGAAGCCACGGTGAAGGACGTCGCCGAGAGCTCGATGCGCGAGATCGTCGGCCAGAGTGACATCGAGCCGATCCTCACCGAGGCCCGCGCCAAGACCGAGGCCGCGGTGCAACAGCTGATGCAGAAGGTTCTCGATTCCTATGGCGCTGGCGTTCAGATCATCCAGGTGCAGTTGCAGAAGGTCGATCCGCCGGCCCAGGTGATCGATGCCTTCCGCGATGTCCAGGCCGCGCGCGCCGACCAGGAGCGCCTGCAGAACGAGGCGCAAGCCTACGCCAACCGCATTATCCCTGAAGCCAAGGGCGAGGCGGAGAAGATCCTCCAGGCTGCGCAGGGCTACCGCGACAAGGTGGTGGCCGAATCGAAGGGTGAGGCTGATCGGTTCCTCAAGATCTACCAGCAATACAAGCTCGCGCCCGACGTGACCCGCCAGCGCATGTATCTGGAGACCATGGAACAGGTGCTTGGCGGCACCGACAAGGTGATCCTCGACAACAAGGCCGGTAGCGGCGTTGTGCCTTATCTTCCGCTTTCGGAGCTCACCAAGAAGGCGCCAGCTTCCGCCGAGGAGGGCAAGCAATGAACCGCACCCTGCTCACGACGATTGTTGTCCTGTTCGGCATCGCCGCGGTTGCGGCCTTCCTGACGCTGTTCACGGTGGAGCAGACTCAGCAGGCCCTCGTGCTCGAATTCGGCAAGCCGAAACGCGAGATCAAGGACCCGGGGCTCCACTACAAGATCCCCTTCATCCAGAACGTGGAATATTTCGACAAGCGCATGCTCGGCATCGACACCGCCTCGCAGGAGGTCATCGCGTCGGACAAGAAGCGGCTCGTGGTCGACGCCTTCGCGCGTTATCGCATCGTCGATCCTCTGATGTTCTTCCAGAGCGTGCGCGACGAGCGCATCGCCAATTCCCGTATTGGCGCCATCCTCGAAGCCTCGCTGCGGCGCGTGCTCGGCGCCGCGAGCTTCCAAAGCGTGGTCCGCGACAAGCGCGACCAGCTGATGCGCACCATCCTGAGCCAGGTCAACCAGGAGTCCAAGGAGTTCGGCGTCGAGATCGTCGACGTCCGCATCAAGCGCGTCGATCTGCCGGAAGCCAACATGCAGGCCATCTATCGCCGCATGCAGACCGAGCGGCAGCGCGAGGCGGCGGAATTCCGCGCCGAAGGCGAGGGCGCGTCACGGCGCATCCGCGCCACGGCTGACCGCCAGGTCACGGTGATCAAGGCCGACGCGACGGGCGAATCGGAGCGCATTCGCGGTGACGGCGACGCCGAGCGCAATCGCATCTACGCCGAGGCCTACAACCAGGATCCTGGCTTCTTCGGCTTCTATCGCTCGATGAAGGCGTATGAAGCTGCGCTGAAGTCCGGCGATACGCGGCTGTTGCTGAGCCCGGATTCGCAATTCTTCCGCTATTTTAATGATGCGGCTGGCCAGCCTGGCATGCGTCCGGACCAACAGGGACGGCAACCCGCGGCTCCGGGCAAGACCTCGGCACCTGCGCCGGAAGCGGCGGCGCCTGCTCCGGCACAGCCTCACGCCGAGTTGGGCAGTGGTGGCGCGCCGCTGCCCGCGCCCTCGAACGGCGGCGAGCCAGGCGAGTCGAGCGGCCAAGCCTTGCAAGCCCAGTAACGCCGTCCGGCGGTGGCAATGAGCGATTTCATCGTTGCCTTCGGCCTCGTGCTGGTGATCGAAGGCCTGCTGTGGTCGCTTGCTCCAAGCCTGGGGCGCAAGCTGCTCGAATCCGCCGCGGGAACACCAGATTCCTCATTGCGCCTTGCCGGCGCCGTCGCCGTCGCCGCCGGCGTCGTCGTGGTCTGGCTGGTCCGCGGCTAGGGGCCCTTCTACGCGTCCTGCCAAGGCGTAGCGATTTGCGCTAGACTCGTTGTTACGTATCAGGCCTGGAGTGGTCGAGACATGATGGGGTCAAAAGGCGGGGAGGGGCTAGCGCCAACATCATGGCGCTCGGCGGCGAAGGCCGCAGCCTTGGCTATCCTCCTTGCCGAGTTGCCGCTCCTTGGCTCGGCCGGTCTGGCGCGCGGGCCCGCTTCCGTGGCCGACGTCGCCGAGGGCCTTCAGGACACCGTGGTCAATATCTCGACCACACAGACGCTCAAGGGCTCCAACGAAAGCGGTCCTGTGGTTCCGGACCCGAAAGGGTCTCCCTTCGAGGAGTTTTTCAACGATTTCTTCGATGACCAGGACAGCGAAGGCCTGCCGCGAAAGGTGAGCTCGCTCGGCTCGGGCTTTGTTATCGACCCCTCGGGCCTGATTGTCACCAACAACCACGTCATCGAGGGCGCCGACGAGATCATCGTCAACTTCACGGACGGCTCGAAGCTCAAGGTGACCAAGATCCTCGGCCATGACCCCAAGACCGATCTGGCGCTCCTCAAGGTCGAGCCCAAGCATCCGCTCAAGGCTGCGACCTTCGGCGATTCCGCCAAGATGCGCGTCGGCGATTGGGTGATGGCCATCGGCAATCCGTTCGGCCTTGGCGGCACGCTCACCGTCGGCGTCATCTCCGCCACCAAGCGCGATATCAATTCGGGGCCCTATGATGATTTCATCCAGACCGATGCTGCGATCAATCGCGGCAATTCCGGCGGTCCCCTGTTCAACATGGATGGCGAGGTCATTGGCGTGAACACCGCCATCATCTCGCCGACCGGAGGTTCGATCGGCATCGGCTTCGCCGTCCCCTCTAACAGTGCCATACAGGTCATCGACCAGCTCAAGCAGTTCGGCGAGACGCGGAGGGGCTGGCTCGGCGTCCACGTCCAGAACGTCACCGACGAGATCGCCAGGAGCCTCGGACTGAAACAGACGGAAGGGGCGCTGGTGGCGAACGTGGTCCCGGATAGTCCCGCGTCCGTGGCTGGCCTGAAGCCGAGGGATGTCATCCTCAAATTCGACGGTCAGCCGATCGAGACCATGCGCAGCCTGCCGAAAGCCGTCGCCAGCACGGCAATCGGCAGGACCGTTGATATGGAAGTCTCGCGCGACGGCGAAATTCTCCATCTCAACGTCACCATCGGGCGCCTGCCCGCCGCCGCCGAGGAGCCCGAAGACGAAGAGCCGGAAGCCGCAGACACGGAAGAGGAGGTGGCGCCGGACCATGACGATCTGTTGGGTCTATCCATCGCGCCGCTTACCGAGCAGCTCCGCGACCAGTTCCATATCGGCAAGAATGTCGAAGGCGTGCTCATCACTGATGTCGACGATGGCAGCCCCGCCTCACGCAAGAACGTCAAGCCCGGAGACGTCATCGTCGAGGTCACCCAGGAGCGGGTGACCGACCCTCAAGAGGTTCTTTCCAGGGTCGTAGCGGTGAAGAAGTCGGGGCGGAAGTCGGTGCTGCTCCTGATCTCGGACGCCAAGGGAGGCCTTCGCTTCGTGGCGGTCCCCGTCGCCTGAGGCGCGGGGAGTGGCGCGCGCGCGCAGGCGGGCGATCCTGATCGCGGGGCCGACGGCGAGCGGCAAATCGTTCGCCGCCTTGGAGCTCGCGCGACGCTTCAACGGCACGGTCATCAATGCCGATTCCATGCAGGTCTACCGCGAGCTTGCGCTGCTGACCGCAAGGCCGGGGCCGGCCGAAGCGGCCGGCATTCCCCATCGGCTCTACGGTACAGTCCCGGCGGCGGAAGCCTACTCCGTGGGACGCTGGCTCGCAGACGCGGAGGCCGCAATCGCCGCATCGCAAGACGAGGGCAGGGTGCCGGTCCTGGTCGGCGGCACCGGCCTCTATTTCAAGGCGCTGACCGAGGGCCTGGCGCCCGTCCCCGACATTCCCCCCGAGGTGCGCGTCTACTGGCGCGAGGAGAGCGAGAAGGGCGGGCGCGAGGCCCTTCATGCCGCGCTCGTCGAGCGCGATCCCCTGATGGCTTCACTGTTATCGCCCTCCGATCCGCAACGGATCGTGCGCGCGCTTGAGGTGATCGACGCGACCGGGGTGTCGCTCGCCGAATGGCAGGGAGGCGATGCCCGGCCGGTGGTCACCGCGAGCGCGGCGCTCAAGCTCGTGGTCGCGCCGGAGCGCGAGCCGCTCTACGCCACGATTGACGCGCGCTTCGATGCGATGCTTGCGCAGGGCGCCATCGAGGAGGTGCGCGCACTGCTCGACATCGACCTCGATCCCGGGCTTCCCGCCATGCGCGCCCACGGCGTGCGTGAGCTCGCCGCTTATCTTCAGGGCCGCACGAGCCTCGAGGAGGCTGTGGCGAAGGCCAAGACGGAGTCGCGCCGCTACGCCAAGCGTCAAATGACTTGGGCGAGACGCTATATGGCCGATTGGGAGTGGGTGCCCGACGCCGCCGCTGCCGTGGCTGCGGCCACCGTGATGCGCGCTACACCGTGACCTGGGTGCCGATTTCGACCACGCGGTCGGTCGGTAGCTGGAAGTAGCTCGACGCGTCGTCGGAATTCTGCGTGAGGAAGATGAAGAGCTTGTCCTGCCAAGACGGCATGCCCGACCGGGCATCGGGCCGCACCGAGCGCCGCGACAGGAAGAACGACGTCGACATGATGTCGAAGGTCCAGCCGAGCTTTCTGGCGATGGCGAGGGCGCGCGGAATATTCGGCGTCTCCATGAAGCCAAAATGCAGGATCACCTGCATGAAGCTGTCGCCGAGAGGCTGCATCTCGACCCGATCTTCGGCCGAGACCCGCGGCACGCCTTCGGTGACGATGGTCAGAATCACGTTGTTCTCGTGCAGGACCTTGTAGTGCTTGAGGCTGTGGAGTAGGGCCGTTGGCGCGCTTTCCGGAGCCGCCGTGAGGAAGACCGCGGTGCCGGGCACGCGATGCGGCGGACTCTTGGCCAGCGATTTGATCAGATCGCCCACCGGCATTTCGAGCCTGCGGGTCTTGGCGGCGAGGATCGCAGCGCCTTTGCGCCAGGTCAGCATGACGAGCAGCAGACAGATGCCGATCAGGAGCGGGACCCAGCCACCTTGGGGAACCTTGAGCAGGTTGGCGCCGAAAAAGGTGAAGTCGATCACGATGAACGGCACCATCAGCGCGAGCGCGCCCCACAGCGCCCATTTCCACACCCGCCAGATCACCATGAACGCCATGATCCCATCGACCAGCATGGTGCCGGCGACGGCGACGCCGTAGGCCGAGGCAAGGCCCTCCGAGGAGCGGAACATCGCGACGAGAAGCAGCGTGCCGACAAGCAGGAGGCCTCTGACCCGGGGGATGTAGATCTGCCCAGCCTGGGTCTCCGAGGTGCGCTTGATCTGAAGCCGCGGCAGGATGCCGAGCTGAACCGCCTGATTGGTCAGGGAGAACGCGCCGGTGATCACCGCCTGGCTCGCGATCACCGTCGCCGCGGTGGCAAGGCCGATCATCGGGTAGAGCGCCCATTGTGGCACCATGCGGTAGAACGGGTTGGCGACGGCGGTGGGATCCGAGAGGACGAGCGATCCCTGACCGAGATAATTGATCGCCAAGGCCGGCAGCACGAAGAACAGCCAGGCGGTTTGAATCGGCTTCCGCCCGAAATGGCCGAGGTCGGCATAAAGCGCTTCGGCACCGGTTACGGCTAGGAACACGGCGCCGAGGGTGGCGAGCCCGATTAGCGGATTCTTGCTCAGGAACGCCACGGCGTAGGCTGGATTGAAGGCATTGAGCACGCCAGGGTCGTCGGCGATGTGCATGAGGCCGATGCCAGCAAGCGCGATGAACCATATCGTCATGATCGGTCCGAAATAGGAGGCGACCATGGCCGTCCCGCGCGACTGGAATGCGAACAGGGCGATGAGGATGATGACCGTGAGCGGCACGACATAGGTGTCGAGCTGCGGCGCCGCCACCTCGAGGCCTTCGACCGCCGACAGCACCGAGATCGCCGGCGTCAGCAGCGCGTCGCCATAGAACAGCGATGCCGCGATCATGCCGAGGACGAGCAGCACGTATTTAGCCTTGGCCGATTTGAGCGCGCGCTGGGCCAGCGCCATGAGCGACAGCGTGCCGCCTTCGCCCTTGTTGTCGGCGCGCAACAGGATCAGCACATATTTCGCGGTGACGACGAGGAATAGCGCCCACAGGATCAGCGACAGCACGCCGATCACCGTGCCCCGCGACAAATCACCCTGCATGCCGCCGGCGGCTTCCAGCGCCACCCGGAAGGCATAGAGGGGGCTCGTGCCGATGTCGCCATAAACGACGCCCATGCAGCCGAGCGTGAGGGGCCAGAAGGCTCGGGCGTGGGTCTCGTTCTCAGTACCGTTTACGGCAGGTGTATCGGAAATGACCCGCGCCATTCGACCTAACGGAGATGGGAGATTGT
>Ga0315553_10003971_pt1 | contig 11342 bp, 9 predicted proteins | sample SalMarSW160140MG_FD_203099 | JGI IMG/M metagenome (GOLD analysis project Ga0315553, IMG submission 203099) | Salt marsh sediment microbial communities from the Plum Island Ecosystem LTER, Massachusetts, United States - Salt Marsh Sediment SW1601-40 ... | reverse complement strand
GCTTATAATACCGTACTTTTAATTCCTTAGACATTCTCTCGCCCTCCTTAGAAGCACAGATTTCCAGGATTCATAATGTTGTTCGGGTCAAAGACCTTTTTTAGCCGCTTGAGAGTCATGGCATACGTAGCGGCTCTCTCGTATACGATGGGTGCTAGGTCTCCATAGGGTCTGGTAAAGACAGCTCCCTCATTAAGGAGCACTGCCGCAGTCTCCTTGTAAAGGCCACGAATCGCGGCGGTCTCACCCGCGTCTCCGGGATCATAGAAGAAATTAAACTCAGGCCTGCAGGCTCGATTGTGCTCGATTGGCTGGATGTACATGCCAATGTCACTGATGGGGTAATCATGCTGTGCGGCTATCTCCTCCACTATGGCAATGAACTGCGGTGCCAGGAGTGGTCGTGTGTGGAAAAAAAGACTTTGGCAGGCACCCTTAATGCGGTTCTTCCAGTGAGGTACATCCGCAGGCCAGGGATTGCGTAGTATCGGCAGAATCTTTTTTCTCAGACCGGGAAACCCGGGAAGATTCTCACCCAGTTGCAGGTCCGAAAACTCATTTTTAGTCACCTGGGCCAGAAAATTGTCCTCGTAGGCAATCTTTTCTTTAGGGCGTCTCAGCAGGCCGCTGACCACCAGAATAAGCGTCCAGGGAGGAAGTTCTGCCTGCAATTTATTGAAATCGCCGGGCCATTCTTCCGCCAGAATCGCGGCAAGATCCACATTATTTAAAAGCAAGACCTCTTGGCCAATCCTGCGCGGCAGTATTCGATACAGAAAATCGATAGCATAACCGAGATCATCGATGGGAGCAAAAAGGATCTTGTCTATCTTAGGGATGGATTCAATTTTTAGGTTCGTCCATGTAACCACGCCCATAGTTCCCTGGGCGCATTGGAAAAATCTGTAGAAATCCAGGCCCGGACCGGAAGGATTGCCACCCTTGGACATGGAATCTGGATAGCCATTCACGCTTGCCGAACCCATTCTGAAGATCTCGCCGGTAGGCCACACCACCTCCATGGCCTGAAGAGGCTCACCGTAATCGTAGACCTGGTTTGTCGGTTCCTCACGCTCCATGAAATCAGTCAGCACGGAACGCTCTGCGGGAGGAGTCAGGGGCATAATCACCCGGAATCCCTTCTTCGCCAGTTCTTTGGTGAGTTTTTCCCAGGTGACGCCTGCCTCGAACCTGACCCGCCTGTTATCGGAGTCGATTTCCAGGATTCTGTTCATCCTGGACATGTCCAGGATCACACCACCCTCTTTCGGGATGGTGGCACCGTAGAAATGGACCTTGGAACTCACCGGTACGACAGGAATGTTATTTTCGTTGCAGAACTTGATAATCGCCGATACCTCCTCGGAATTTGCCGGTTTCAAAACGTAATTCGGCGCGCCCGCAAGAGTGTAACTGAAATCGGTGGCATAGGCTTGCAACTGTGCAGGGGCATCAGAGAAATTCCCAGCTCCCACGATCTGCACCAACTTTGCCTTCACATCCATAACTTAACCTCCCCTAACAATTATAGTCGTGTCTTTCACGAAATTCATATTTCTTAGGATAACGATGGAATAAATAACAGCAGGATTACATCCTTTCCACATAGTATCCTATAGATCACATAGCCTCTCTATGCAAATACCGCACTCATAAGCATATAAGGGCACTTTCTTTGAGGCAACTGCACCGGCTAACGTCCCCTTCATTACTCCCCCTTCTCCTTCAACGCCTTTACGATTTTCTCGGGTGTTATGGGGAGTTCCTTAAACCAAATACCCGTGGCATCATGGATAGCGCTCACGACAGCAGGGGGAGTGCTGACAATGCTACCCTCGCTGGCCTCCTTAGCCCCGAAAGGACCGTCAGGGTCATCGGTGATGATATCGATTACCTTGATATCAGGGACATCGGTAGAGCGCGGCATCTTGTAGTCCAGAAAGGTGGGATTTAAGGTCTTCCCTTTATCCATGATGAAGTCCTCATATATCGTCTGTCCGAGCCCCTGAACTGCACCACCCTCATTCTGCCCCTCGGCACCTATCGGGTTGAGCGGTCTGCCAGCATCGTGGGCAATAAGGAAATCGGTGACAGTCACTTGTCCTGTCTCCATATCCACTCCCACCTTGGCCAGTTGTGCAGTGAAGCTGTAAGAAGTCCCACCATTACCGATACCGGCAGTAAAATCCAAAGGCTCCAAGCCATAACCCGAGTAACCATGCCCTATGATTACTGCTCCTGATCCCGAGTAACAGGCAATTCTGGCCAGCTTTGAAAAAGGCATAGTCTTTTCCGCATCTTTTCTGACAGAGACGATGCCCCCTTTGATCTCAATCTCTTCGGGCTTTGCGCCCCAGGTTTTCGCGGCGAACTCTAAGAGCTGCCTCTTGGCATCAGCAGCGGCTAACTTAGTCGCCTGTCCGGCAAGAACGGTTACCCGGCTGCCATAGCTGCCAGGGTCAACAGGAGTATATGCAGTATCGACCCTCTTTATATCAATATCTTCCAGAGTGACGCCGAGTTCCTCCGCGGCAATCATGCAGAGCACCGTATCCGAGCCCTGCCCACAATCCGTGGCCCCGGTGATGAGGTTCACCGTGCCATCCTCACAAATTCTCACAATCGCTCCACAGGACTGATGTCCTAACTGCCTGGCTCCGCTCAGGTATGAGGTGCCTGACAACCCAACCCCCCAAGCCATGGTGCCGTCTCGCTTCGGCATTGTATCCCTGTCTCTCCAGATTGGATCCTCAGCAACTGTCTTGATCGCCTCCTTGATACCACAGGTCTTCAGCGTGACCTTATTGATGGTTTCATATATACTGCCCGGCTCCGGATTGTCAATAACATTTCTTAGCCTCATCTCCACCGGGTCTATCCCCAGTTGCTCAGCGATGATCTCCATCTGGATTTCGCAGGCAAATCGGGTGTGTGTAATCCCGTGTCCTCTCATTGCCGCCCCGATAGGATTGTTGGTAAAGATGCGAGAGGCCTCATGTTTGAAATGAGGCAGTTTGTAAGGCAGTGTCGTCATGAATCCTGTTAGGTACATAGTCAGAGGGCCAATGGCCGTATACGCTCCCCCGTCTGCAATGACTCGGCTATGGATGGCCATAAGAGTCCCGTCTTTTTTCACTCCCATCTTGTTATAGACAATCATGGAGTGTCTGCGCCGACTTGTGGTAAGCTCCTCTTCCTGGGTATACACGAATTTAACCGGTTTACCCGTCTTCTTGGACAGCATCACGGCGCAGAAATCCCCGGCCAGGGAATCATTTTTGGTCCCCCCAAAGCCACCACCGATAAAAGGCTGAATGACCCTTATCCTGCTTAGGGGCAATTTGAAGCAGGCAGCTAAGTGCCGGTAATGGAAATAGGGGCTCTGCTTGGCTGGCCAGATCGTGATAGAGCCTGAGGGATCGTAGAAGGCGAGTGCTGCTGGTGGCTCCAGGTAGCCATGGGTTGCCCTTGCGGTTCTGAATGTATCCTCATGAACGATATAAGACTCAGCGAAGGCCTTTTCTACATCACCGAAATTCCAATTATATTCTACGCTAATATTGTTTTTCACATAGTCATGGATCTGTGGCGCTCCTTCCTGCATTGCCTTCTCCGGGTCAAACACCCCGGGCAACTCTTCGTAGTCAACCTGGATGAGCTCGGTAGCCTCCTCGGCTGTGTCCTCATCGATAGCAGCTACGGCTGCTACTGCCTCATACATGTAGCGCACTGTATCCAAGGCTAATGGGGGTTCATCCCTGGTAGTCGGCATAAAGCCCCATGTCCAGTTACCAAAATCCTTTCCGGTAATCACCGCTTTTACCCCAGGCAACCGCTCAGCAAGGCTCGTGTCAATATTAAGGATTCGAGCATGGGCATAGGGACTTCTTAGAACCTTACACCAAAGCATGCCAGGCAATGAATAATCCGCGGCATACTTTGCCCCACCGGTAATCTTCTCAGGTGCGTCCACCCGGGGCAATCGTTTGCCGATAACTGAAAACTCTCCCATCTCTATTTACCTCCCTTTTGAGCGGCTGCTTTTACAGATTCAAAGATCTTGGTGTAGCCAGTGCAGCGGCAGAAGTTACCTGCTATTCCCCTGCGTATCTCCTCATCGGTAGGCTTGGGATTCTCATCGAGCAAGGTCTTGGTTGATAGTATTATCCCCGGGGTACAAAACCCACATTGAAGCCCCCCCTGTTCCATAAATGCCTCTTGAATAGGATGGAGCTTATCGCCCTGGGCCAGGCCTTCAATCGTTATGATCTCCTTTTCATCGGCTTCCGGTGCCAGTACCAGGCATGAGTTAACAGTCTTGCCGTCCATGATAACCGTACAGGCTCCACATTCACCAAGACCACAACCCTCCTTTGTTCCTGTCAATCCCAAATCATCCCTTAGTATCTCAAGCAAAGTTGCCCAAGGCTTGACCTGAAGTTCGTGTATTTTGCCATTCACTGTCATCTTTATCTGTTTCATGAAATGCCTCCTGAAAGATAAGCACTATGATAGGGCTTGATTGATTGCTCTGCTCACCAAGACCTGTACCATCCCTCTCCTGTAGTCAGCAGACGCCCGATGGTCATCTATGGTGCGCGATTCCTCAGCAGCAGTTTGGGCGGTCTTTTCTATCAACTTGTCGCTGAACCGCTGCCCTCTGATAATCTCCTCCGCCCTTTTTGCCCTGATTGGAGTTGGGGCTACCGCTCCCAGGGCAATCCTTATATCCTTACAGAGCCCATCTTCACGAATCACCACAGCAGCGACACCAACAGTAGCCAAATCCATAGACCTTCTTGGTGTGAGCTTCAAATATGCCCCCCGGCTATTTGGTGGCAGCGGGGGAATGCGAATTTCCGCAAGAAGCTCTTCACCAGTGAGGACTGTCTCATTGGGCCCGGTGAAAAAATCTTCAATCTTGACGATTCTTTCACCCTTGTGGCTCATCAACATTAGCCTCGCCTCTAGAGTAAGGAGTGGCGGGGCACTATCGGCTGAGGGGACGGCATTACAGATATTGCCTGCCACCGTTCCTCTGTTACGCACCTGGGGAGCTGCCATGGTGGAAGCCGCCTGGGCGAGGATACTGAATCTCTGCTCGATGACAGGAGAGGTCTCAATGGCATGGATGGTGGTTAAGGCGCCAATACTGAGCCCTTTTTTGTCGTCATATTTGATATACTCCAGATCTGGTAGCCCCTTGAGGTCAATTACATACTTTGTAGACTTAATCTCTCTCCTCTTCATTTTTGGCAGCAAATCCGTGCCGCCGGCAATTAGCTTGGCCTCCCCTTTATGCGTTACGAGCAGGTATAGTGCTTCATCGATAGAGTTTGGTTGCACATATTCAAATCGCGGCAATCTCCTGTAAAATGTCACCATTTTTTGTTCTCCTTGTCGATTTTTTCAATCCGATTCTCTTCGAGATCCTTCCCTAAAAATATTTTAGCAATTGACCCCGGCGCTTCGCTCCAGGGTTTTACATGAAAGAAACTATACGTTGAGCATGGGGATGTCTTTTTTTACCCATGCCCTCACAAAGACGAGACGGTAGGCCGCTTCAAACAGGTGCACACGGACAAAGTTCCTATAAAACAATGACGAGTTGCTCGTGCACACGGTTTGAAGCGGCGCGCTGAGGCCCCTTGTTAGAGGGCATTAGGTAAAAAAGGCATCTCCATGCTTTTTTCAACATTTAGTTTCTTAGGAGTTATTAGGGTAATCTTCAAAATCAGTGTTCAAAGTAAACAGTTATGGTAAATGATGCAAGAAAAAATTGAAAAAGAAGATAATTTAATGTCTCCCTTTAAGAAATCTTCCCAGAGGGCATTTTATATCATACCCAGGAGCAGCTCATTTCATATAATGTAAAAATGCCAACTCGTAAAAAGTTTGAAACCTGCCTTTTTTGGTCATTCCGGCGAAAGCCGGAATCCAGTATTTTCAATAGGTCAGAGACTCCGACTTACGCCGGAGTGACGATGTTGGCGACTTTTTACGAAACCATCAAAAATGCGATGTTAAAAATGCGATTGACTCCTAATCAAAGAAGATGTAATTAATGGTATATTAATCGAAGGCCACAATAGGAGATTCAAAAATGAAAAAGATTGGAATTATTGGCTCAGGTAACATGGGAAGCGGGATTGTTCAAAAAACGGCACAAGAAGGCCTCTCAGTAGTTATGGTCGACATAAAACCTGAATTCGTGGAAAAGGGATTTAACTTAATCAAGTCCATGCTTCAGGAGGCCGTGGACCGAAAAATCATGAAGCCTGAAAAGGTGGACGAGATCATTGGCCGTATCCACGGGACCACTGAGTTATCCGATGTAAAAGACTGTGATCTGGTCATAGAGGCCGTATTTGAGGACATGGATGTCAAGAAAGACCTCTTCGCGAGGCTCGACAAGATATGTGAGCCAAAAACGATTCTCGCCACAAACACCTCTGCCTTTTCGGTGGACGAACTGTCTAAGGCCACGGCCAGGGCAGACCGGTTTGTGGGGCTTCACTTCTTCTATCATCCGGCAAAAAACCGTCTTTTGGAGATCATTCCAGGATCTCTCACATCTCCTGAAACCATTGCTGCCTGCAGGCAGTTCTCAGTACTCACCGGTAAAACCGATATCTTGGTCAAGGATTCACCTGGGTTTGCCGTGAACCGTTTTTTCGTGCCCTGGCTCAACGAGGCCACGCGCATCTTAGAAGAAGGTTGGGCCAATATTCCCACTATCGATCAAGCGGCTATGGATTCCCTTAGAATTGGTATGGGACCCTTCAAGCTAATGAACGTCACAGGCATCCCGATTGCTCACCACTCCACAGAATCCCTCGCGGACCAGCTCATTCCCTTCTATGGGCCCTCGGCCACGCTCAAGGCACAATTTGAATCAGGTGAACTGTGGCCTCTCGATGGCGAGGTAGACAACACAAAACTGGAAAAGGTTGCGAACAGGCTTCTCGGGGCTGTGTTCTATGTTGCATCTTCGCTTCTTGAAGAGGACACCGTCAGTAAGGAGGATATCGACGTCGGCGCCAAGATAGGTCTTCGCTGGTCAAAGGGACCCTTTGATCTTATGAATCAACACGGTCTTGACAAGACACTCACGCTGGTAGATGATCTGCTCAAGAGCTGGCCTGATCTCAAGGTACCGGAGAGCCTGCGTGCCCAGCACAGCAAGGGAGCACCTTGGGATATCCGCTACGTCACCTACAAGCGAGACGGTGATATCGGCTTCATTACGATATCCAGACCTGATGCATTGAATGCCATTAACCATACCGTGGTGAGGCAACTGGAGGAGTCCTTTATCGAGGCCGAAAATGACCCTGCCACCAAAACCATCGTGATCGGTGCCATAGGTAAGGCCTTTGTGGCGGGCGCGGATATGAAATTCTTTATAGATTGCATCACACAAAAGCGGCTCAATGATAACGTTGAGTTCACCACGCACGGCCAAGAGGTGCTCAGTCGCATTGACAACTGTAAAAAACTGGTGGTGGCCAAAATGGAGGGGCTTGCCCTCGGCGGCGGACTTGAGCTTGCCCTGTCCACCGACGTGATCGTGGTCACTCCCAAGGTCGCGATGGGATTCCCTGAAACGGGCATCGGGATCTATCCGGGCATGGGAGGCACCCAGCGGACAACCCGATATATCGGAAAAGGTCTCGGCAAGTACCTTGTGTTCATAGGCCGACTCATTTCAGGAGAGGAGGCCGTTTCCATCGGTCTTGCGGACTATGTATTCGCGCCTGCGGAGATAGACGCCAAGATACGAGAAATGGCAGCCAGTGGAAAATTAGTCCCGAAAAAAGGCAAGAAGTATGAAGAATTGCCCCCTGAATGGCAAAGGATCAAAGATCTCTTTGCCGATGAAAACATCGAGGCGTGGCTGCGCGGAGACTACCTTGAAAGCCAAGATCCCCTGGAAGCAAAGACGGCCAAGGCCCTGGCCAGAAAGGCCCCTCTTGCTCTCAAGCTAGCAAACCAGATCATCGATAAAGGCTTCGAGCTGCCCCTTTCAGATGGCCTCAAACAAGAGCTCGTTCATCTCAATGAGATCTTTTCCACTACCGATGCCCTGACCGGGTTAACCAGTGTCGGCAGGGAAAGTCCGAAATTTGAGGGTAGATAATAGCGTCAGAGCCCCAGCTTGGCCATAAACCGGGTTGCGCTTAACCTTTTCATGACTACATCGAAAAAGTGTGTAAGAACCTGCCATTCTTCAAAGAATTGGCTGATAATAATTTTGCGCAAAAAATTGACAGTGCCTCTTGAAGAATAACACAATAAGCTTTATGGAGACTATGTTTCCGGGCGTAAACTTACTGTCCTGCCACCTACTTTATACTGTTAGTTAATTGAGCTTCTATCCGAGAAAAACCTCGGAAAAGGAATTTGAGATACCACTGACAAATACAGGCAAGTGCCTTTGACCCATTTGACAGAGCCATGAAAGACCTTAAATAGGGAAGAGGACCAATTCTGAATGCCTATTGAGGATAAGTGTACACTGAAGGCACCTATTGAACAGGTATGAGACTTTCTGCTCGAACCGGGAACACTAACCTTATGCACTCCCGACGCCGAAAAAATAGTATTGGAGTGAGGACAATGCGTGCCAAGGTCAAACCGGGAGGTGAGCAATTCACCAAAAACCTTCAGGAGAGGCAAAGAGTAGTATAAGTGGATGGAATAACGACCAATAAACACAGGGAGGTTAGAAAGCATGATAAGAGATTTTGAACATTTTGCCCCCAAGACGCTTGATGAAGCCCTAACCCTGCTGGATAAGTACAGAGACTAGTGCAAGGTAATTGCCGGTGGGCAGTCTCTGATTATCTTAATGCGACAAGGGTTAGTCGCACCCAAGTGTATTATTGATATCAAGCGAATATCCAAGCTCAACTACATCAATCCCGGAAAGGATGGTCTGAGAATCGGTGCCGTAACCTCGCACCGGGCTATAGAAAAATCAACGGTGATGAAAAACGGCTTAAATGTGCTTTCCGCGATGGAGAAAAGACTGTCCTACATCCAGACCCACAACTGGGGTACCATAGGTGGCAACCTGTGTAGTATTTTTTGGGTTGAAGGTAGCGCATTGCCTGTAGCCACTGTTGATGGGGTGATAATATAGGAGGGGGTGAAAAGGGAATGATAAACAAGGAAAGAATGCAACGAGCTGAGGTTTCGCTTACAGCTTATACAAATCAAATCGAGATTTTTTTAAGCAGATACGTTGGTGCGAAAGCCGATGCCTTTAAGGAAGTGGATTCGCTGGGGGAAGAAGCAGGCAGGTTGATAGAGGACTTTATTTTGGACGGTGGTAAAAGAATACGGGCGGCTTTTACCTATTATGGCTATCGTGCTGCTGGAGGCGAGGATGGAGAGAATATCTTGTTTGCCTCGGCGGCTATCGAGATTATCCATAATTTTTTCTTAATTCACGATGATATTGTTGATAAGTCCGATTTGCGAAGAGGCTTACCTACTATCCATGCCAGGTATAAACAGATATACGAAAACAAAGGCTTAATTTCCAATTTCAATAATGATGGGAAGATAGACCTTCCCTCCGCTATGGCAATCATAAACGGTAATATTTGTTGCGCATTAGCCTATGAAGCCTTAGTTGAGAGTGGATTTCAAGCGGATAAAATCTTACAGGTTCTGGAAATGATGTATGAGATAATAAAGTTTACCGCTGTTGGACAGTTGCTGGATATTGTTAAAGCAACCAGCAGAAAGGCGACGGAGGAAGAGGTATTACGAATACACTATTTGAAAACCGCTAAATATTCTGTGGAAGGTCCGCTTTGTGTAGGAGCAATTTTAAAGGGAACAACCCTGAGTGTTTTGGAGTCATTATCAAGATATGCTATTCCCGTGGGCATGGCTTTCCAAATCCACGATGATATATTGGGGATTTTTGGAACGGAGGAACAGGTGGGTAAATCTATTGCTTCAGATACAAAGGAAGGCAAGCAGACATTATTAACGGTTAAAGCCTTTGAAAATGCATCGCCTTCTCAAAAGGAAAGGTTAGAATACTTTATCGGTAACCCTGATATTACCAAAGCAGACATAGAGGAAGTTAAGAGTATTATTGAGGAGACCGGTGCCCTTGAGTATTCCAGAATGAAAGAAATTTCTTTGAGTGAAGAGGGGAAGAAAGCTTTGCTCGATACGCCCATACGAGAAGACATTAAAGACATCTTGCTGGGAACGGCAGATTTACTTATTGAAAGGGACTATTAACCTTTCTATTTCTAGTTAGGACAATCTCACTTAAGATTGACTCATGTATATATGTCTAGTCTTCAACTTTGGGTGCCCCTTTCTCAAGCACTTCAGCTAAAGCATCATAGCCCTTATTCCCGAATTCAGTTACTTGCCAGGTGATAAGCTGTGCATAGGAAAGCCCTTGTGTTTTTAGCCAATCCTTATGTTTCTTATTAGTTTGGCCCAAATAATGCCGGGCTAAATCATAAGGATCAGAAGTAATTTTGCGACAACATGGACAACGGTAACTAATAGCCATTTATGGTCTCCTCTTTATTCATTTCATCTCTTTGTGAGTTAATTTTCTTTTCCCTCTTTCTCGCGAATAGCTTTCAAAACCTTCTCCGGCTTTAAAACATTACTATCAAATGTCGCTCCCGTCACATTATAGATAGCGTTTGCTATTGCGGGGGAGGTAGGAGCGACGGCGCCTTCAGCAGACTCCTTAGCCCCAAATGGCCCTCCAGGCTCATAAGTAGGAACTTCATGCAGCTCAATCTGTGGCATGTCCCGAGTTCTAAAAATCTTATAATCTGCAAAGGATGGGTTAAGTATCAAACCATTATCAGTGGGTAAATCTTCACACAGGCCCCACCCTAGCCCCAGATGAACAGACCCCTCTACCTGACCCCGAACCCCTAAGGGATTTATGGGCTGGCCACAATCATGTGCTACAATGACATCCTTTACTTCAACCAGACCCGTTTCTCTGTCAACCTTTACCCTAATCGCCATACTTCCGAAGGACCAGGCAGGCGACACCATGCCCTTCCTATGAGGGGTATAGTGGCCTACGCCAAGAATGGGCTCCCCGTCATTAAGCTTTATAGCATCCTTCACAATATCATAATATGAAAATCCTCTTTCCGGACGCAATGCAAGGAATATTCGTTTATCCTTAACCTCTAAGTCATAGACGATATTTTCACCCAACTTCATCCTGGCAACTTCGATGAGCTTCTTCTTGACATTACTTGCGGCGTCTTTAACCGCGTTGCCGTTCATCATCGTTTCTCGGCTGGCCCAGGCGCCAAGATCCACAGGAGTGGTCG
>Ga0315553_10003970_pt1 | contig 11343 bp, 2 predicted proteins | sample SalMarSW160140MG_FD_203099 | JGI IMG/M metagenome (GOLD analysis project Ga0315553, IMG submission 203099) | Salt marsh sediment microbial communities from the Plum Island Ecosystem LTER, Massachusetts, United States - Salt Marsh Sediment SW1601-40 ... | reverse complement strand
GCTTGAAAGCTAAGGGAAGATATTCGCCGGCTTTACCGTTGATCAATTCAACGGATTTCAGGCTCTTTAAATTGATTCTGTCAGAAGACAACGATCTGAGAACGATTTCTTGCTGACCGTCTTCCCAACCGAGCAGAATGGCGTAAAGTGTGGTGTTATCCTTGGAGTGTGTATAGCGCACATCCTGGGCCGTTCCTTCGCTGGGAGGTCCCATGACGCCATGCGCCGCTCCCATTTTTGTCGGGCCTTCTCCATATTTTTCCCACACACGGGTGGCATACACCGCTTCGCCATATTTTTTAAGCCATGCCCCCATGGTGAGCAGTATGTCTTTCTGTTCCTGCGGGATGCTGCCATCTGCCTTGGGTGAAATATTCAACAACAGGTTTCCGTTTTTACTAATTCTATCGAGAAAGCCATGCAGGATCTGTTTTTTGGAATAATATCCCAGGCCCTCGGTATGGCACCAACTGGTCGAACTGATGGCATCGTCCGTCAACCAGTAATTTTCGGTGATATCGGCAGGACCTCCCCGCTCGTAATCGAGAACCGCGCATTTGGCATTCAGGCCATCTTTATAGGTGGCGACGACTTCCTTGCCCCAGCCGGCTGCCTGGTTGTAGTAGTAGGCCAGAAACTCAAGAAGTACAGTTTTCGAAATTACATGCAGATTGAAATCCTGCCAAACGATATCGGGCTGATACATATCAATGATTTCATGATGTTTACTCAACCATAATGCTTCGTTTTTCTCCTTTCCCTGCTGCCCGTAAAGCATCTGAAGTTTTGGTTCGTTAGTTTTCGGCACAGCGTCATAAAATCCGGTAATGTTGTAAGCGTGATGCATTGAGAGAATGACTTTCATATTCCTTTTGCGGATAGCATCCGTTAACAAACCGACCAGATCCAATTTCGGGCCCGTATCTTTGGCATTCCAGGGATTCACCTTGCTGGCCCACATCGAAAAGCCGTCGTGGTGCTCAGCCACCGGACCGGCAAATTTCGCCCCCGCATCGGCGAACAATTGCGCCCATTCTTCCGGATCGAATTGACCGCCTTCCGACTTGAGCTTGGGTGCAAACTGCCTGAAATTGCCTTGCTTGTTCCTTGCTCCGGTGATGAAGTTGTGATACGGCCACTGCGACACGTCGCCATAATTTTCCAAGTGGTGCTTGTTTTCCGGTGACCCTTTTCTATACATATTGCGCGGATACCACTCGTTGGCAAATGCCGGAACAGAGTATACCCCCCAGTGGAAATAGATACCGAATTTGGCGTCTTTAAACCATTCGGGGACAGGATTTGCCTTCTCCAACGATTCAAAGTCAGGTTGATACGTCTGAACAGACTGTTGATCTGTTGATCCTGTTGTGAGCCAAACCACAGCACCACCGCGTGGGCTCATGGAAACCGAAAGACTGTCACTGGCGGTCACAGCTTGACTGTCTCGCTTAAAGGTGGCTGCGTTGTTGGGATCGTCACCAAAGACCTCGGCCTGCCAGGTGCCCCGGCCCAGGAAGGACAGATCGATCGGCAGCGTGGCGGCCTCGCCACCGTTGAACACGCCGATGAACCAAGTGTCACCGCGTCGGCGGGCAAAGCCCACGGTCTTGCCGATCTCGCTGCCCGGCAGCACAATCGTTTCGTCCCAGGTCGAGGGCAGGTGACGCAGCAGGTCCTCGACCGGGTTGCCGATGAAGTCCTGGTATTTTCCGGCAAAGTGCAAGAGCGGCGAGGTCATGTTGACGGCCTGGGCCAGCAGGTGGGCCCAGGTGTAGCTGACCATCTCTTTCAGATCAAAGGCCGTGGGCGTGTAGTCGGCTGGACCCGCCAGGAAGCGGGTAAAGAGCACCGTCTCGTCATGCTCGGCCGACTGGATTCGATTGTAACGCGTCATGTGCCATTCGTGACCGCGCACGGCCTCGCGCGTCAATTCATGGGGCCAGGTACGACGGCGGCCCGTGGGCTTGACCGCGCCATGGAAGTTGCACAGCAGGTGAAGTTCGGCAGTATCCTTGAGTGCGCCCTCGTACCAGCGGGTGATCTCGGCCGTGCAAGCCGGGATAAAATCGATCTTGATACCTGCGGCACCCAGTGCGGCCACCCGTTCCAGGTAGGCCCGGCGCGAGGCTGCGTCCCGCATCTCTGCGGAATTCACCCATACCAGCGAGGCCACGCCTTGGCTCTTGCCGTAGTCGATCACGTCCTTGAGACACTGCCACTGGTCCTTGTCCGGGGCCCGCCAACGCCGCCAGCCGTCGTCGATCAGGTAATACTCGAAGCCGAGTTGCTTGGCCGCATCCACCCAGTCCTTCTGGTCCTCCAGCCTGGGCGCACCAATGGCCCACCACTGCCACAGGGAACGGCCCGGCTTGATCCAGTCGGCGTTGGCCAGTTCATCGGACGGCGGCGGACACAGGTTGGTCACGATATCACTGTTGACCAGGGCATTGAGCCCCTCGGCAATGACGGCTACGCGCCAAGGTGTCACAATCGCGCCTTTGTGGCTCCAGCCATTGGGCGACGCGGGAAACACAGCCTTGATGAAGGTCCCGTCACGCACCAATCCCATGTCCGGAAAACAATCGTTGTTGGTCTCGGTCAGCGCGACATAGAGATTCTCGCCCAGTTTAAAGGTAATCGGAGGCGACATCGGAGTGTCGACCGGGATGGAATCAACAATTCCCGATTTACAGGGTTTTTCATAGCTGTTGTCATAGCGTTCCCACCACACGGGCGCTTCCAGGGGCAACGTCCAACCGGTCGCTTCACCGGTAATGGTATGCACGGTGTCATCCAGCGTGACACAGCTACGCACGGCCGCACCGTCGTCAAAGGCACGCACCTCCAGGTCGTATGTCATGCCGCCGTCACAAGCCACCGGGATCACAGCTTCATTGCAGTGATTCACGGCCACAGCGTGATTTCCCAGGGTTGGATATTGCTCATCGATGGTGCGAGTGCGGGGTGTGCCGAGCGTGGCGGACCGGCCGAGATCGTGACCGTCCACCGTCAGCCCCAGCGGAGCGGGGGCAAGAAGGGTTTGTCCCTGACGCTGAACCGACCAGGTCAATTGATCCGCGGCATCGGTCCGGACGTCAATCTTGATCTTGCCGTTCGGACTGGTCACGGTCACCGATCCGGCCTCGGCCCCACGGGTCACTCTGACCGGGGCCACGGTCAGGTAAACCACGCAACATATCCAGACCCAAACGATTCGTCGACAGGTTGTTACTGTACAAATCATATCACACTCACTTTCATGTCTTAATTCAGCAGACCTCTTCAGATTGGTTTACATAGCCATCAGTGAATATAAAGTGGCGTCACCTCAACACTGATTGTAGTTTCAGCGGGTTTCAGTCCTTCGGCTTTCGCCCGCAGGACTATGTTGCCCGAGCCACCCCGATGACTTTGGAGGATAACTTGGGCCAGACCATTGAACAGACTACGGGACCAAGGCGTCTTCGCAGGCATGCTCACCAGTTCCACTTTCACATTGGGATTCAAGCCGCCTTGGCCGCCGTCGTTCTTCACCCCAACGGCGATGACGTTGTCGCCAGTGCGCAACGCGCTTTTGATATCGAACCGGGGTTTCGCCTGCCAGTCGTGCGATTCGCCGACGAACCGGTTGTTGACGAAATATCCCCCATGGTCGTCGCATCCGGCAAAAGCGATCCGCACCGCGGAATGCTTCAAATCATCGTCGGCAAGCTTGAAGTGGACGCGATAAACCGCCGTCTGTCCGTCTTTAAGCGGCATGACTGCGGAGTTGTCGCCGGACTTGCCCTTGATGATGTCCCAGTTGGAGTCGTCATAGTCCGGTGCATACTCAGGTGCGGACGCTTTGCTCTTGGCTGGAAGCTCCGTCGGTTTCCAACGCCACTCGTTCACCGCAATCGCACGCACAGAGAACCGGGGAATAAATACCTCTGGCTCATGACTGGTCGGATCGCCGTTGCCCACACCGATAATCGCGCCCGGTCCGGTGATCTCGAATTCGACCGGCAGGTTCGCCGTCGGCACAGAGCGGCCTTCCTGGTCGAGTGCCTCGACGGTTACCGGCAGGGCGTCGTTTCCGTCACCGGCCAGTTTCTTGCGATCCGGTGTGAGACGCAGTGATACAGCTCCGCCCGTGGTTTCCACCGTGTAACGCACGACTTCCTGGCCATTTTTCTTGGCGATAGCTTCGAGCCGGCCCGGTGCATAGGGCACCTGCCAGTCGACCATTTGGAACGGGTCCACCGGCTTTTCCTCAATGAGCTTGCCGTTGAGTGACAGGGCCACCGAATCCGCATTGGTCAGCGCCATCACCTTGACCGGCTGACCTTCCTTGCCCGGCCAGTTCCAGTGCGGCACCAGCGTGAGCACCGGTCTGTCCTTCACCCAGAGCGCCTGCCGAAGGTAGAACTCGGTCTTCGGGAATCCGCAAAGATCCATCGCACCGAAAAAGGAACTCGCCGCAGGCCACCCGTAGGGGGTTGGCTCGCCACGGTAATCGAACCCCGTCCAGAAAAAACCACCGGCAAAGGACGGCTGCCTGGCGATCGCTTCCCACGCATTGCGCGCGCTGCTGAAGCGATCCCAGCCCGGAAAAACGTCATCATAGGAGGCTACGGTATTTCTGGAATGGTCGGTGACGTATTCTCCGCGTGTCATGACCTGGGACGTGTCTTCCGTGCTGATCATCGGTTTGTCCGGATACGCCGCGCGGATCTTGTCGTAGTCGTAGGCCTGGTAATTGATGCCAACCACGTCCATGGTCAGCGCCGCGTTCTTCGGATTCGCCTTGCCGTCCCGGCCCAACTGGTCCTTGTTCTGCCCGCCCGTGGTAGGCCGGGTCGTATCGAGACGCTTGGCCAACGCATTCATGGTGCGCGTCATCTCCATGCCTTCCTCATTGATTTCGAGCGCCTCCTCGTTGAACAGACACCACATGATCACGCTGGGGTGGTTCCGGTCGCGGCGTATCAGCCACTCCAACTGTTTCAGGTATTCGGGCGAGGTGTTGAAGTGACGGGTCTCGTCCATCACGAGCATACCCAGCCGGTCGCAGAGTTTGAGCAGCTCTTTGGACGGAGAATTGTGCGCTGTACGGTAGGCGTTCGAGCCCATCTTCTTCAATTTGCGGATGCGGAACTCCTTGATCGCATCCGGCACGGCCACGCCGACACCCGCATGATCCTGGTGATTGCACGTGCCCTTCAACTTGAGCGGCTGGTCGTTGAGGAAAAAACCCTCCTGCGCATCGAATCGAATCGTGCGGAAACCGCAGGGGGTATCCACGACATCCACCGGCTTGTCGTCCCTCAACACCGTCGTGCGCACCGTATAAAGATTGGGCTGGTCCACCGACCAGAGCTGCGGCGCGGCCACGGGAATCGAGACTTGTGCCACGGCTTCGCCCATGGGGACGATGCTCAGCGGCGTAGAACGGTCTCCGGCGATCCTCTTTCCAGCGGAATCGAAAACACCGATATCCACCAAGGCCGAGGCAACGTCGGACCCGGTGTTAGCCAGCGTGACTTCGGCAGGTATCGTCCATGTTCCATCCGCGGTCTTTATAGGATTGGCATAGACGCCGTCGGTGACGACGTGCATCGGGCTCCGCTTGACGAGCCAGGTATGGCGATAGATGCCGCCGCCTTCATACCACCAGCCCTCCATGGCCTCGGCGTCCACGCGCACCGCGATCGTGTTGAGATCATACCCGTATCGCGACATAGACGTGACATCGATATAGAACGAGGTATAGCCGCAAAAGTTATGATGCACCGGCGTCCCGTTGAAATACACAGTGCAGTGCGTGGCCACCCCGTCGAACTGCAACTCGATATGCCTGCCACGATCGGAGGGATCCAACTTGAACGTGCGCCGATACCACGCAATGCCACGCGGGCGATAGCCTTGTTGCTTGAACGCATTTTCATCGAACGGCTGCTCGACCACCCAGTCATGCGGCAGGTCGACCTTGCGCCAGCCCGTGTCGTCAAACCCACGGGCCGCGGCGCCCCAGGCATGCCCGGCCTTTGCACCGCTGTGCGTGATATCCGCACCGTAGAGACGGATGCCCTCGCCACCGGGAAACGAGTTTAGTGGAATATCCCTGAGGTGAAATCGCCAGCCCTGATCAAGCGAAAGCGTCTCTCGCAAGGTTGAGGAAGAATTGACGACCATCACACTAACGGACGCATGCTGCTGTAAGCGCCAAATGTCCAATGTCACCCGAGTCCCTTGGGCGGCACGACCCCATATCCGGAAAAGGTCTTCCATGCCGCGGATGTCCCGGTCCCCGCATTTCAGGATCACGTCGCCTTGCCGGAGTCCGGCCTTATCGGCGGCGCTGCCGGTGGGAACCTGCACCAGGCTAACACCGATCTCGCCGGGCAGGCCATAGGCCGAGACTTCACCGAGACCGATGACATTCTTGACCTTGGCGCCCAGGAAATCCCGTGTGGCCGGATCGCGTTCATCGCCCCCCACCGCTGTTGCGGCACTGGCGGCCGTATCAAAGGGGGTGCGGGCCAAGGCTCGGAGTCTAGGGTTGGTGACACCAAACCGATCCATGGAAAAGTTCTTGAATCCTAACTGCAGGGCCGGGGAGTTTTCCTTGACACGGTAGTCACCCTTGGCCGGATTCTCGAAGCGAACATGGGTAAGGATCGAATGCTCGTCGTGTCCACTGGCATGCTGCAAAACTGTGGCAGAAACAGAACCGACCTGGCTGGGAGTGTGCAGGATATTGTGGTCAAAGTCTTCACCCCAGGGGCCGGACGGCATGTTGATCGGCTTGTACGTGGTGGCCACGATATTGCGGCAGAACACGTCATGGCTGTTGTTGTACCAGACGTGTGGATGCAGGGAACCATCCTTGTCACCCAGGATGATATTGTTCTCAACAGTGCGGTAGTAACCTTCGCGATTTTTCAAGCCGCCGCTGAGTAGCAGGTTGTTAAAGATGCGATAATTGGACGAACCGTCGTCCAGATCGATGTCCCAGCCGTGGTCGCAGCGCCAACGTGAATGGGCTAAGGTGATGGGCTTGATTACATCCAGCAGCGGCAGGTCCGGATGGGCAGCGACGCGTTGGCTGGTAGCGTTCGTGGACGGCAGCCAAAACCGGTCACGCCCCCAGGAATTGAAGCTCCCGTGATCGCCGGTCTCCTTGACGGTGTCGAAGACATCACAGTACTCGATGGTGTGGCCGCCCCAGCAGCCGTCGCAGATATTGATGCCGGCACGCGGCACGTCATAGATGGAGCAGTGACGCACGGTGATGGACATGGCCATGGTGATTTGGACGGGGGCCGTCTGTTTTTCGAACCGGCCCGTGCGCGTGATCAGGCAGTCGTCCACCAGGCAATCCGCGGGATAGTCGTCGGTCTTGGGACCCGGCGTGCGGTCGATCTTCTCCACCGATAAGGTCTGTCCGTACTCGAACAACGGGCTGCGCACTGCCTTGGGGCTGCCCACAAAGGCCACGCCGTTGGCGCCGGCCTCGGAGATGATGGTATCCTTGACCGTGATGCGGCGGTTGTATCGATTGACGAACACGGCATTGCCGCCGACCTGGTCGATGACGGCGTCCTGGATCGTGCAGTCTTCGGCGCCGTTAAAAAAGACGGCCCCACCGCGATAGGTGGTCCAGTCGCTGCGGAGCAGGGGTTCCTTGTTGTCCATAAAGGTACGCGCGGTCCGGCGGAAGGCGATCCCCCGCAGCGTGATAAAACGCACGGGTTCTGTCTGGGTGCCGCGGAACTCGACTAGGTGACGCAGACGCACGGTTTCGACAACAGCGGTATCGAGTTGTACGTCCCTATGCGGGTAGAAATAGAGCGTGCTGGTCTGTGTGTTGAGGAACCATTCACCGGGCGCATCGAGTTCCTCGAAGATATTCTCGACAAAGCGGAATTGGCCGTGGGGCCGACTCCGGCGGTTGTTCTGCCAGCCGCCGACATAGGTGAGATTTCCCTGAACGTCTTTACCGGTGATCCGATAGTGCATGTCACCCCAGAGGGCAGCGTGCATGGCGTGCATGAAACCGCCGTTGGGATCCGCCCAGCGGGCGGCACGGTCTACACCAAAGGCATCGGCCGCGGTACCGTTGAACTGCGCGGCATTGGGGTCGAAATCGGGATAGCGGGCCATGATCTGACGCCGGCCGTTGACAAAGAGTTGATCCGCGGTCGTTCCGGGCGGAACAGTCGCCTGCATGATCCCGTTTTTATAGACAGACCAGGTGAGCCGCAGTCGCTGTCCCCCGCTGATCACCGGGATCTGACCGGGCAGTGCGGCATATGTAACCGGGCCGTCCCGCGTGCCGGAATCGGCAGATTGAAAGATCAAGGTATCCGGCAGATAGTACGTCCCCCCGGCCAGCAAGACCGTGACAGGCTCGGAGCGATCGGTGCGACGGGCAACCGCCTGCCGCGCATGATCCAAGGTTGCAAAGGGAAGGTCCCGCGTACCTGGGTTGGCATCACTGCCACTGGGTGAGACATAGAATTCAACGGTCGCCTGAACGGATACAGTAAACCACATCAGAAGAATAACGGCCGGTAAACCGTTCATTCTCTCTGTAATGATCTTTCTAGTATCCGTTCTAATTCCCTGTATATTCGAAATAGTCAAAGGTTGCATCCTCCTCACACTTCCTTCCATTACCTGTTGCGTAAAAACCAACGTATACCCCTGTGAACCAACCAACGGTTTCCGTGCTCAGATATCTTGCTTCAACACTTTCAACATCCTTAAACTCTCCACCTTGCGAATAGGAGAAAACAAAACGTTCCCGCTCCCCTTGTATTCTCAATTGGACCGGTCCAGGTTCGAGGGTGACTTCTTTTGATTGGTAAACCACAGAGCCAAATTTCAGTTGAACGTACAGAACGCGTTTGTTGCCGGAGCGTTTAACGAGAACGTCAAAATGCTGATTATCGTTAAGTAGCGTAATACCAGCTTCTTCATTATCTTTGGCGGGATCGAAATGCAGAGTCGTCGAAGCAATGAAGTCATTATGTTGCAGCCTTCTGCCCATAAAAGCAGGAGAACCATGCTCCCCAATACGCTGCGGCAAACCTGTGATGCGTAAAGCGCCGTTATTGATTTCATAAAAATCCTGTGGAGCCTGAATGAAATTCCATTCCAGCCCCAGTTTTGGGCCGTTAAATTCATCTCTTGCGGATTTCTTCGGAAATGGTTTCAGAGGCAATGTCGGGCACGTCATGTTCTCTGTGACCGTCCCGTTGCCATTGACGACCGGCCATCCATTTTGAGGCCATGAAACCGGTGCTAAACAGGTTTCTCTGCCTAAAATATGGTGAGCAGGATAATCGACGACCTTGCGATAGCCGTGGAAAACGATCCACCACGAACCATCATGGCCTTGTATCATATCCGCGTGACCCACCCCCTGGATGGGATTGCCCTGTCCTGCGGCATTGGCATGAGCCAATATCGGATTGGTGGGATTTCCCGTATAAGGCCCCCAAATGTTGTTGCTACGGGCGATGGTTTCAGAATGCGCTTCTTCCGTGCCTCCTTCAGCAGCCATCAGATAATAATAGCCATCCTTCTTATAAATATGCGGGCCTTCGGCATATCGTCCTCCCGTCCCCCACCACACTTTCTTGCCTTCGGTTAGCAATTTTCCGGTTTCGATATCGATTTCGTAAAGTATGAATGGAGATGAGATCACGTACACTTTCCCATCGTCATCAAAGAACAAATCCGGATCAATCTCAGGGACATTGACCCAGATTGGTTTTGACCAAGGCCCGGCAGGATTGGTGGCCGTCACATAAAAATTACCGCCATTGCTGGTATTGGTGGTGATCATGTAGAATTTACCCTTATGGTGCCTGATCGTGCACGCAAAAATATTCATGCCTCTGGGCAGTTGCTCCTTGCGATCAAGGCAATGTCCAATTTGTTTCCAATGCACCAGGTCCTTACTGTGGAACACTGGAACGCCGGGGAAAAATTGAAATGTGCTGGTCACCAGGTAGTAATCCTCCCATACCCTACAGACGCTGGGGTCGGAATAGAAACCCGGTATCACAGGATTTTGATAGGTGATCGGTTCGTCGGAGTTCGCTTTAACGGCAAAGGGATTATCGTGAACTTGTGCGTTTAATGTTGTGCACCACAGTAAAAGCAATGCAATGATTATATTCTTTTTCATAAGAGTCCCTTTTAACGGTTAGATTGTAAAACAGCTTGGTGACGATCACCGTTCATTCGAAAAACCTTCTTCATACTCAAACCAGTCAAAATCAGCAGGATTGGTATTAACCGCGCCATTACCCGAGGCATACATACCCATAAATACACCGGTAAAACCGCCAATCATTTCGGTCGACAGGTTTTTGGTCAATGTCGTCGCGATCAGTTCGGCCGCCTTTTCTTCCTGTTGCACCCAAAATTTATATTCAAGCTCTGTGGCACTGATTCGAAGGATAACCTCGCCATTGGGAATTTCTTTATACTCAGCTTTAACAAGCTTATCTTTCAAAATTTCACGAAACAGCACCACTCGTTTGCCAATGTGCATTGTGATCAGGAAATCATAGCGGTTTTTATCGTTTCCGCGAATCACCAGTCCAGCCTCTTCGTTCGGACGGACAGGTGTAAAATCGAGCTGGGTAGACGCCGTCATGTTAAACCCAGTCTGCCTGCGGCAAATATAGGCGGGAGAGTCCTTTTCCTTGAAGCTGATCTTTGAGCCCTTGAGTCTGAGAAAACCCGGCCTTGCCGCCAGTGACCAGTCCTCGGCATGTGGGTTGCGTAGAAAATTCCACGGCAATCCAAGTGTAGGACCATCGAAATTGTCACGAACTGGTTCTTTTTCCCACACATGCTGAGGTAAGTTAGGAACAGGGTACTCTTCCCTAATAATGCCGTCGGTTCCAACTTTGGGCCAGCCATCCTCAGTCCATGTCACCGGTGCCAGAATGGTTTCACGACCCAAATGTTGGTATCTTCCACCCTTCGGTCTAATCCCGAGACACACCAACCACCATCCGTCAGGCGTTTCAATCAGGTCGGCGTGACCGATCGCATGAAACGGATTGTCCGGATCTTTCCAGTGCGATGCCACCGGATTGTACGGGCTCGCTTCGTAAGGCCCCCAGGGGGACTTGCTGCGCTGAATAACTTCTCGATGCTCATAGCCCGTACCCCCTTCGGCAGACATTAGATAGTAATAGCCATTAACCTTATACAAATGCGGCCCTTCTGGAGATGAGCCTCCCAATCCCTCCGCGATCTTTTTCAATGGCTCCTTCATTTTATCCGTTTCAAGATCCAAGATCCCGAGCAGGAAACTGCCGTTGTTGTCCGGAC
>Ga0315553_10003969_pt1 | contig 11345 bp, 12 predicted proteins | sample SalMarSW160140MG_FD_203099 | JGI IMG/M metagenome (GOLD analysis project Ga0315553, IMG submission 203099) | Salt marsh sediment microbial communities from the Plum Island Ecosystem LTER, Massachusetts, United States - Salt Marsh Sediment SW1601-40 ... | reverse complement strand
ACCAGCCGGTGCGCAACAGCACGATCGCACCGCGCGGTATCACACCGTGCGCCGCCTCCCACGCCGCAACGTCGTCGGGCTGCAGCGCATAGTCGGGGTCCTTGGCGGCTTTGGCGGACACGTCAATGACGATGGCAGGCCCGATGAGGCGATCAACGGGAATCTGAGCCACCGCCTTGCCGGCCTCGGCGAAATGATAGGGAGCATCGATATGCGTGCCGCCGTGCTCGGGCGTGCAGAACCTGTTGGCCGCGTAGAAGTAGCCGCCCTCGGTCGGCCCCTTGTGCTCCTCGATGAGCTCGAAGGTCTTCGTCTCTGTCGGCCAGAAGATGGTGCTCGAGTCGATCGCATGGGTCAGATCGACGATCTTGGCGGCAGCGATGTCGAGCCCCTCCGCCGATGCGGCCGACGGGGCCCAAAATGCGGCAAGGAGAGGGAACGTGGAGAGAGCGCTGCGGATCGCGGACATGGCGGGCTCCTCTAAACGGCGTGCGAAGGCCGCCCCATGCTTGCCGACCGCTGCGGAGGTGGCAAGGCGCGACCCCCGCCCAGGCCGCGCCATTGGGGCTTTTTCCCCCCGGTGCTGGCACGCGGGCTGACATTTGGCGGCAGAGTGCGGCATAATGGGGGGAGGGAATCGAGTCTAGAACCGCTATGAGGCGAACGTCTTGCCGAGAGACGTAAAAATGATTTTGGCCGGCCTGCTTGCCTGGGCCCTTTGCACGCAGCCAGCCTGGGCGGGCGCAGCGCTCGTCTTCGACACGGACGATGGCCACGTCCTTTATTCCGAGGACCCCGATTCCCCTTGGTACCCGGCCTCGCTGACGAAGATGATGACCGCTTACCTCGCGTTCGAGGCCATCCGCGACAAGAGGGTCACCGAGAACACCCGCATCTTCATTTCGGCGCACGCGCACAGGCAGCCGCCGACGCGGCTGGGCCTGAAGACCGGCAAGGATCTGCCGCTGGGGGACGCGCTCAAAGCCCTCATCATGAGGTCCGCGAATGACATTGCGGTCGCCATCGCCGAGGGGCTCGGCGGCGATGAGACGTCGTTCGTCAAGCAGATGAACCAGAAGGCCGCCGAGCTCGGCATGTTGCACACGCACTTCATCAACCCCAACGGCCTGCCGGCAATTAAGCAGGTGACCACGGCACGCGACATGGCGCTGCTTTCCCAGGCGCTGCTGCGCGACTTTCCCGAGCGCGCCCCGCTCTATGCCGAGGTCCAGGCACAGGTCGGCAAGATCACCGTTTCAACCCACAACGCCCTGCTCACGTCCTTCCCGGGCGGAGACGGTATAAAGACGGGGTTCACGTGCGCGTCGGGCTACAACCTGGCGGCAAGTGCTACCCGCGACGGTCACAAGGTGGTCGCCATCCTGCTGGGAGAGTCGTCGGGCGCGGCGCGGACCGCGCGTGCGATGGCGCTGCTGGAGCACGGCTTCAGCATACGCGAATGGAAGGCGTTGTTCCCAACGCCGCGCGTTGAGAACCTCCCCAGCAAAGTGGTCGGCGCAAGCTTTGAGCCCGATGCGCGGATTTTGGAGCGTTACCGCGTGTGCGCGGCCCCAGCGCCAGAGCCCAAGAAAACGGCGAAAGAACACAAACACAGAAAGAAGCGCGTGCACAGACGCAGGCGGCGGCGCGCGCGCAAGTGAGTGCGGTTCGCGCTCAGCTCCGTCTCGCCTCGATCGCATCCCAGATGAGCGCGGCGATGTCGGGCCCGCCGAAGTCCTTCACCTGGCGGATGCCCGTCGGCGAGGTGACGTTGATCTCGGTGAGATAGTCTCCGATCACGTCGATGCCGGCGAAAAGGAGCCCCCGCTTTTTCAGCTCCGGTCCCAGCCGGGCGCAAATCTCCTCATCGCGCGGATTGAGCGCCGCCGGATGCGCGATGCCGCCCACGTGCAAGTTCGAGCGCGTCTCGCCGGCGGGAGGGAGGCGATTTATGGCACCCACCACCTCACCGTCGACGAGGATGATGCGCTTGTCGCCGTTCCTGATTTCGGGCCGGTACTGCTGAACCATGAAAGGCTCGCGAAACACGGTCTGGAACAGCTCCACCAGCGAGGCAACATTGGTGTCGCCCGGCGCGATGCGGAAGATGGCGGCGCCCCCGTTGCCGTACAGGGGTTTGAGAATAATGTCCTTCATCTCGGCACGGAAGGCTTCCACGTCATCGAGCGCGCGCGTGATGATGGTCGGTGGCATCAGGTCGAGATAATCGAGGACGAAGATCTTCTCCGGCGCATTGCGCACGTGCGCGGGATCGTTGACGACGAGGGTCTCCGGGTGAATGCGCTCCAATAGGTACGTCGTCGTGATGTAGGCCATGTCGAAGGGCGGGTCCTGGCGCAGAAGGACGACGTCGCGCTCGGATAGGTCCTCAACGCGCGGGGCGGACAGCTTGTAGTGATCGCCGAGCTTGTCCTCGACATGAAGCGTCAGCCCGCGCGCGAGCAGGCGATGCCCATGCAGCGCCAGATCGGGCGGCGTGTAGTAGAACATGTCGTGCCCGCGCTTCTGAGCTTCCAGAAGAATCGCGAATGTGGAATCGCCGCGGATGTCGATCCGCTCGATCGGGTCCATCTGGCAGGCGACTTTGAGGGGCATGAGCTATGCTCGATTGCTTCGAGGGCGAGCGTAGGCAAACCGCGCCCTTGGCGGACTGTCAATCCGAATTGCCTGACGGGCTAAAGGCCGTTCGGGATATGGCGCGGGAAGCGGCCGGGCACCAGCAGGATCAGGTCGAAGCCGAAGGTGTGCTCATGGTAGCGCGGCCGGTGCGCGAGCCAATGGTCGGCGGCACGGCGGATACGGGCGGCCTGGCGCGCGGTGACGGCCGCCTCCGCGTCCTCGCGCGTTGCCCGCCGCTTCACCTCCACGAACGCAAGCCGCTTTCCCCTGACCGCGATGATGTCGATCTCGCCGACGCGCGTCTTCACCCGGCGCCCCAGGATGAGATACCCCTTGGCGATCAGCGCGGCGGCGGCGAGCGCCTCCGAGGCACGCCCACGACGCAGCCTCGAGCGCCGCTCTGCGGGGCCCGGCTCGATATTCGCGCGGCGAAAAACCGCCATTACTTGCCTTTCTTTGCTCCGCGCAGCCCCAGGTCGTAGACGCGGGACTTCGGCACGCCGAGTGCCTCCGCCACGGTCTTTGCGGCATCGCGCAGGCTCATCTCACCCAGCGCCGTCTCGAGCCGCGCGGCAATGTCCGCGTCGGTGATGTCCTCTTTCTGCGGCGGCCCCACGACGATCACGACCTCGCCCTTGATCGCCCCCTCACGCATTTCAGCCGCCAAGCGATCAAGCGGCGCGCGGCGCACATCCTCGTGCAGCTTGGTTAGCTCGCGTGCAAGCGCGGCCGGCCGCTTGCCAAGCCCCGCCGCCAGATCGGCCAGCGTCTCGGCAACGCGTGAGGGCGCCTCGAAAAATACGAGCGTTGCGGGCACGCTTTTCAGCTCCGCGATGCGCGTGCCCCGCGCCGCGGCCTTGGGCGGCAGGAACCCAGCAAAGAAGAAGGCGTCCGTCGGCAGCCCGGCAACGCTCAAAGCCGTGAGCGCCGCGGAGGCTCCCGGCAGCGCTTCGGCCGCATGGCCGGCATTAAGGCTCTCGCGCACGAGCTTCCAGCCGGGGTCGGAAATGAGCGGCGTGCCCGCGTCGGAAATGAGCGCGATGCGGCGGCCCGTCTCGAGCTCTTTGAGCACGCGCGGGCGCTCGCGCGCGGCGTTGTGCTCATGGTAGGGCCGCGTCGGCGTGGCAATGGCGAAATGCGCAAGCAGCGTGCGGCTGTGGCGCGTGTCCTCGCACAGAATGACGTCGGCGCGGGCAAGCACAGACAGCGCGCGCAGCGTGATGTCGCCCAGGTTGCCGATGGGCGTGGCGACGAGGTAGAGCCCGGGAGCGAGCGGCTCCTTGAGATGCTTCTGCACCTCGTCGGCAGCTCGGGCCGCGACGCCATTCAGACTTGCCTCCTGGCGACTCATGAGGTGTCCTTTGCCCAAGCGTACACACAACCGCCGATTGTTGACCATAGTGGCAGCGGGGCACTTTTCGGGCGGCGAATGAACGTCTAACCAGTTTTTACAGAGTCGTTACACCGTTCCCTCCGCAGAGGCCATCAGCACGGCGGCACGCGAGTGGAGTTGCGATTCTCCGGGGACCACGACGGGATGCTCACGAGCTTGGAAGCGGCATGGGGCAACGCACATGCGTGGCGTGCCGCCGCTCTCGCCACGCTGGCCGTTGTGCTGGCGGCCTGCTCAACCAGCATGGGTCCAACCGAGCCGCCGACTGCAGCGATCACGCCTGCAGCCGGACAAGGCGCGCAAGGAGCGCCCGTGAAGATCGCGCTTCTGCTGCCGCTCAGCGGGATGGGCGAGACTGCCGCCGTTGCCAAGAGCATGAAGCAGGCGGCCGAAATGGCCCTTTTCGAGGTCAACAACCCGTCCGTGCAGCTCGTGACCAAGGACAGCGGCGGCACCGCCGCGGGCGCTCGTGCCGCAGCCGATGCCGCCGTCAAGGAGGGTGCAGAAATCATTTTGGGTCCGCTGCTGTCCCAGTCTGTGGTGGGCGCAGCGCCAGTGGCGGCCCGGACCGGCGTGCCCATCATGGCCTTTTCCAACAACACGCCGCTCGCCGGCGACGGCGTCTATCTGTTGAGCTTCCTTGCCGAGATGGAGGTGGATCGCATCGTCTCGTTTGCCGCCAGTCGAGGCAAGCGTCGCTTTGCGGCGCTGATCCCCGACAATGCCTACGGCAACGCGGTGGAACCGGCCTTCCGCAGCGCGGTCGCGCGGGCCGGGGGAAGGGTCGCCATCGTCGAGAGGTACCCACCCGCCGCCAATGGGATGCTCGGACCGACCAAGCGGATCGTCGAGGCCATCAAGCGCGGCGAGGTGGAGCTTGCGCCCGTCGATGCCCTGTTGCTGCCGGGCGGGCAGGAGGCACTGCCACAGATCGGGCCCGTCATCGCTTACTCGGGTCTCGATACCGCCAAGGTGAAGCTCTTAGGGACCGGCGCCTGGGATTTTCCCTCGATCGGCCGCGACAACGCCTTTCTCGGCGGCTGGTATCCGAGTCCCGACCCGAGCGCCTGGCGCACCTTCGCCGAGCGCTTCGCCAAGACGTTCGGCACCGCACCGCCGCGGCTGGCGAGCGTCGCCTACGACGCAGTCGGCATGGCGCTCTCTCTCTCCACCAACCCGGCTGGCGCCCGCTTCACGCAAGCCAACCTTACCCGGCCCCAGGGCTTTACCGGCGTCGACGGCATCGTGCGCTTCGGCGAGAGCGGCCTCAGCGAGCGGGGGCTTGCGGTGCTCGAGGTGCAGAGGTTCGGCTCCGCCGTGATCGACCCGGCGCCGAGCTCGTTTGGGCCCACCAAGCTGTCGGCGGCCGAGCCGCCCCCGCGCTAGGCAGCAGCGCTGCCGCCCGCCTAGGCAGCGAGTGCCTCGTCGGGGGCGACCGCCGGCTGCTTGGCGGCCGCGGCGAGAACGGCGCGCAGCGGTGCAGTGTCCGCCGGGATCGGCATCACCGTGCGCAGCTCCTCAATTAAGTGCTGGAGCGCGTAGTCCGCGGCCACGATTCGGCAAGCCGCTGCGGACTGAAACGCCTCGACTTGCGCAAATCCGGCAATGGCGGTCGCTATCGGGGCGGTCGCGCGCGCCCAGTGATCTTCGCGGAACAGGGGCGCGGCCGCCGTCCGCTCCAATGGACGAGCGGCTGGCCAGAAAGTGCGCACACGGTGACAGGCCAGCTCGCAGGTAGTTGCAACCTGTGTCCTGGCAAGCCTGAGGAGCCGCTCAATCATGAGCTTTGTTCTCTGACGTATTGCAGTGCGCGCCCGCATTCGGCGGTAATCCGTGTTGTAGGGAACACCTTCGCGCCGAGCGGCGCTTGCGTAGTATTTTCTGACAAGTGTTAAGAAATTACTCACCATGCCAGCAATGTCGTGGCGTATCCAAGGGATAGGGGATCTGGCTCAGAACAGCCCAAAGTCATTCTCTGGCAGCGGCCGCGCCTTCTGCCTGCCCCGGCCAATAGCGGTAGTGGCCGGTGATCTTCTCGGCGAACAGCCGGTTCTCCTCCATCACGCCGTAGCCGCGATTGTGGATGATCAGCGGAACGCCTCCGGTGGCCTTGCGGTCCGACACGATGGCGATGTGCGACTTCGAGAACCAGCCGGTCGGCACGTAGTACGACACGATATCGCCCGCCTTGTAGTCGGCGGCATCGTCGGTGACGGGCAACGATTGGCCCTTGCGCGCAAAAAACCGGCGCAGCACTTCAACGCGGCGGTGGTCGATGTTGGCGTCGCCCGACCCGACGCCGGCCCTGTGCACCTCCACCTGCAGGTCGACGCCGAGCCAGCGATAGGCGCGAACGAGGACGTCAGTGCACACGCCGAAGTACCAGGGCACGTCGCCGTTGGGATAGGGGATCTGGCGGTAGCTCGGATTATAGATGACGGGGATCCAGGTCTGCCACCGCGCCGCCCAAGCGAGGTTCACCCCGTACGCATCCTGCGAGGACGACCGCGATGCCGCGGCCTTGACGAGCTCGCGCGCCGGCTCGTTTGCCTGGGAGGCCGGAGCTGTACCAAAATATGCTGCCGCCAACGCAATGGCGAAACACTGCCTGGGCGGCCCCATTCTCTGCTCGTACCTCCGTGCGCGTGATCGCAAATCCGCGTGAGCCACCAATCGGGAGTGTCGATGATGAAAATATGGCGCGAAACCTGGCGCGCCTCAACGGACGGCCGAAGCGCAACGCTCAACGGCCGCTTGCTCGGCATGAATTGCGGCCTTTGCCGTCAACCCAAACCGAGCCGCGCACGGACCTCCTCACTTGGGACGCCGGCCGTCCTGAGACTGGCAAGTCCCGTTTCGCCGTCGCTCTTGGCGAGCTTGCGCCCCTGTGCGTCGGTGATCAGCCGGTGGTGATGGTAAAGGGGTTCGGGTAGACCCAAGAGGACCTGGAGCAGGCGGTGGAGGTCGGTTGCGGCATAAAGGTCGCGGCCGCGCGTGACGTGCGTGACGCCCTGGCGCGCATCGTCGACGACGACCGCCAAATGATAGCTCGCCGGCACGTCCTTGCGCAGGATCACGGCGTCACCCCAGCGTTCGGGCTGCGCTTCGATGATTGTCTGCTGCCCGCTCTCGTTGTGCTCGGTGAAGGTAAAGGGCCGGCCCTGGAGCCGGCGCTGCGCTGCTTTGAGCGCGCGGTCCATGTCGAGGCGCAGAGCGTAGGGCTCGGCCTTTTCGATGCGCGCTTCGATCTCGTCCTTGCTCAAGCCTTTGTGCAGGCCCGGATAGAGCGGCGCCCCTTCGGGATCGAGCGAGCCGCTTCCCGCCGCTTGCCAAATCTCAGTGCGCGAGGCAAAGCACGGGTAGAGCAGGCCTTGCGCCTCCAGCCACTGCGCCGCCTCGGCATAGACGGAAAAGTGCTGCGACTGGCGCAGCACTGGCTCTTCCCACGTGACGCCGAGCCAGGCCAGATCCTCCAAGATCCCGGAGACGTGCTCCTCGCGGCAGCGCGCGACGTCGATGTCCTCGATGCGGAGGAGGAAGCGGCCGCCGAGCCGCCGTGCCATGTCGAAGCCGACGAGCGCGGACAGCGCGTGCCCCAGATGAAGCGGTCCGTTGGGGCTCGGCGCGAAGCGAAAGACGGGCGATCCTGTCATGAGCAGTAGAGATGCCCGTCTTCAGTCGCAATTGCCAGAGCGACCGGCTCCCGGCGTATATGTGGGGGCAATGGCCTCCACCACGCGGTTACTCTCCGCTTCAGCGCGCGGCAAGGATTGAGCACGGGCGATGCACAAAAAGAGCATGATGCAACCGCGGATCATCAAGACGGAAGCCGACTTGCGTGAGGGCGTCCGCGCGCTGCGGCGCAAATGCCCGCATCTGCGCCGCGTCCACGATCGGATCGGGGATCCGCCGCTGCGGCGGCATGCGCCCGGCTTCGAGGGGCTCGCCCGCATCATCGTCGGGCAGCAATTGTCGATTGCCAGCGCGGAGGCGATTTGGAGCCGCCTCAAGCTGGCCGTTCGGCCGATGACGCCCGCGGCATTCGCCGCGCTCACCGACGACGCGCTGCGCCAAGCCGGCCTGTCGCGCGGCAAGGTGCGTACGCTGCGCGCTGTCTGTGCAACGATCAAAGACGGCCTCGATCTCAAGTCGCTCGCGCGCGAGCCCGAGCCCGTGGTGCACGAAATGCTCACCGCCGTGCCGGGCATCGGGCCATGGAGCGCGGACATCTATCTGCTCTTCTGCCTCGGCCGGGCCGATGCCTTTGCGCCCGGCGACCTGGCGTTGCAGACGGCGGTCGGCAACGTGCTGCAACTGCCAGAGCGCCCCTCCCGCGAGGGTCTTCTCGCCATCGCGGAGCGGTGGCGGCCGTGGCGCGGGGTGGCCGCGCACATGCTGTGGGCCGACTACAAGGTCGCACCCCTGCGCAAAAGGAACCCGAAAAACGCCTAGATTCCCTGCATTTTGCCCGCTCAAGCAACGTTCGCCGGCCGGCAAATTTCTTGGTCTGCGGGGAGCTTCACATACCTGATACGCACGGCTAGTATCCCGCCCGAAACCCTGGGGAGAACGCGATTCGCGAAAGAGAACCAACAGGACGCTAAACCGTGAACGCGCACGCGGCCATTCCGGCCTCCTTTCCGGCCCTGGTCCTTAACGCCGACTTCCGGCCATTGAGCTACTACCCGTTGTCGCTCTGGTGCTGGCAGGAGTCGGTGAAGGCCGTCTTTCTCGATCGCGTCAACATCGTCTCCGAGTACGACCGCTTCGTGCGCAGCCCCTCTTTCGAAATGCGGTTGCCCAGCGTCGTCTCGCTCAAGACCTACGTGAAACCGGCGCTCTACCCGGCCTTCACCCGATTCAACGTGTTCCTGCGCGACCGTTTCACCTGCCAGTACTGCGGCTCGAGGGAGGATCTGACCTTCGACCATCTGGTGCCGCGCTCGCGCGGCGGTCAGACCCGTTGGGACAACGTGGTCGCCGCGTGCGCCCCCTGCAATCTGGAGAAGGGCGGCGCGCTGGCCAATGAGGCGGGCATGTATCCCACGCAAACGCCTTACCGACCGACGGTGTTCGAGCTGCACCGCAACGGCCGGCTGTTTCCGCCCAACTATCTGCACCAGAGCTGGCTCGACTATCTTTACTGGGATACCGAGCTCGAGCCGTAAGGCGCTTAGCGAAACTTTAACGTTGGTGCGCGGCGAAAAAAGAGCCCCGGCAAAGCGGCCGGGGCCATTCCCTCCAATCAGAAAAATCCCCGGCGCTTCAGGCCGCCCGTTTTGCAGGCGGCGCGCACAACACCTCAGCGATGGCGTCGACCGCCTTGCCCCAGTCGTCGGCCATCCGCTCGTCTGCGGCCACGCCGAAAGCGTTGAGTGCGTCGACAGGCGCGCCGCCGTCGCGGAAGAAACGGGCACAGGATTGGCGTGCAATGCCCACCGCCTGATGCCACTGCAGCGGATTGACGTGATTGGGACCCATAAATGCCTCCTCGATCTCGCAACGCGGCCGACTTGCCTCGGCCATGAAAGCCCTTACTTGATTGGCGGCAAGCACACAGAGCGCAATGACATCACTACGCAAAACCATGTGATGCGATGCCTCGTGGAGACCATCGGCTCCGGCGCTCCGCGTGCTTGCCTTCTCGTTGGAAGGATCTGCGATCCTTCCCGAACCGTTTCAATTTCACCGTTCCGAAGTGGCCTCAACCGCCGCCTCCACTGGCGCAATCTCTTCGCGCCCCATGGAAATGAGCACCTCGTCAACCACTTCCGAAAGCGAACGCCACTCTTTGGACCCTGACGCCACGACCTACCTCACTGACTCCGAGCTCAACTCTCGACTTGACCGGTCGGCCGGCAAACCGCTCAGAAATACGCTTGAACGTTGTCCTCCGAGCGGTTTGCCTCCATTTTGCTAGCACGCCTTGCAGCGCGCTGCGGGGGGAGTTTCGACACGCAAACGCAACCGGACGCAACGCGACGCCACGCAACAAACCAGAATGATGACGCTGAACGAAACTGAGACGCGGAGCACGTAACCCAACAAACTCGGACGCGGGGGTTCCCGAGGTGACTGACACGGCCCTCCGCGATACGCTGCGGCGCAACTCGCAAACGGGCCATGCCGACGACCGGCGCTGACGCGATACCCTCTTCACCAACCGTCTCCCCTCAACGCGACGGGTTCGCCCTGTGTTCCGCGAACGAGGGAGACTTAACCGTCGCTTTTTGACAACTGCATGGCGCCCCTGTGACTGCCCCACGGTATTTCGATTGACAGTTGCTGAACAAGAATTCGCGGCGGCGCCGTCAATAGGGCGCCACGGACGGCTCAAGCTCAGGAGATCGCAGTCTTAATCCGAACGGACCGAGTCTGCCGCGGCACGCAGACCCATGGCGAAGACCAACAGGGACACGACAACATTCCATCCTGCGAGCGAAATGCCGGCAAAGCGCCAAGCGGCTTCGTCGCAGCGGATCACGCTGGTGGTCTGCAAGGACTCAAGGAGACTGCCGGCCGAGGTGGTGAGGTCCTGCGCGCCCGAGCAGGCCGCGGGGCCCGGCCAGAAGTGCCACTCGGCGCCGGCGTGATAGGTGGCAAGCCCGGCGTTGCCCAGAAAGGCAAGGGATACCAGAAAGAAAAGAAGCGCCGCGGGGCGCCGCTGGCCGGCGGAAAGCAGAACCAGAGCCAGGAAAAGCAGCGGGACCCCTGCATAGTAGGCGTAGCGCTGCTGCAGGCACAGCGGACAGGGCAGGTAGCCGCCGATATGCTCAAATCCCAGTGCGGCAAGGATGGTGGCGCCGGCGACAATGAGAGCAAAGGCGCCCGCCTTATAGGCCGAGTGCACGGTGGGGTCTGGAACGGCAATGGTCATGCGGCGCCTGTGAACGTTAGCCTAGATCAAGTACCTAATTGCGATGAAGCCGCCGACCAAGAGCACCACGAAGACGGTCGTGACAAGGCTCAAGCGGTGCTCGATGAATTCGCGGATCGGCTGGCCGAACCAGTACAGCAGCCCGGCAACGAGGAAAAAGCGCATTGAGCGCGCGACGATGCTCGCCCCCATGAAAGCTACAAGGTTCATGTGCGTCACCCCGGCGAGAATGGTGAGCACCTTGTAGGGAAACGGCGTCATGCCCTTGATGATGAGGATCCATACGCCCCACTCGTTGAACAGATTGGCGAACTCCTGAAATCGGTCTGCATAGCCGTAGAAGCGCAGAAGCGGCTCGCCGATGAAATCATAGAGAAAATACCCGATCGCGTAGCCGAAGACGCCCCCGATCACTGACCCCACGGTGGCAATCAT
>Ga0315553_10003968_pt1 | contig 11347 bp, 9 predicted proteins | sample SalMarSW160140MG_FD_203099 | JGI IMG/M metagenome (GOLD analysis project Ga0315553, IMG submission 203099) | Salt marsh sediment microbial communities from the Plum Island Ecosystem LTER, Massachusetts, United States - Salt Marsh Sediment SW1601-40 ... | reverse complement strand
CGTCATTTGCGCCGGCGGAAAGTCGTAGTAGTTGGCCAGCACAAATCCTACCGTCGCAATGGCAACGGCCAGCACGGGGCTGACCACGAGCATCGGCCGGACTTCGCGGCAGATGTTCTTGGCGATCAGCGCGGGCAGCACCAACATGCCGAAAGAATAGAGCATGCCCGAGGCCCTCACCGATAGTCCAACGCTCAAGCCCAGCCACACGCAGAACACAGCCGCCCACAGTCCCGTGCGCATGCCGACCGCCGTAGCCATCTCGGGATCGAGCGCGAATAACAGCAGCCGGCGACCGAACAAGAAAGTCCCCACCGCCGACAGCCCTGCCAGCGCCGCGAATACCGCAACGTCGGTGGGCGTTGAGCCGATGATGCTCGACGACAGCAGACGGTGCACTTCCTCCAAACCGTGGGGACTATGCGACACAATCAGAATCGAAGCGCTGGCACAAATCAAAAACACCCAGCCGGTGAGCGATTCGACGCTCTCATGCCCTGCCTGGCCGCCGCGGGCCGTCACAAGTGCGGCAACGACCGACGCCGCCACGGCCAGGCTGGAAAGGAAGGAATCGGACTCCAACCAGTGCCACGATTGCCCCACCAGGAATCCGCTGGCCCACAATCCCGCTGCCACGCCCAACATCGACGCCTGCGATACCGCGGCGCCGATGAAGATCTGATTGCGGGCCACCACCAACACACCGACCAGCGATAGCGCCAGCGCGATGAGCCATCCGGCCAGATAGGTATTGTGGAACAACGTCCACGAATTGAGAAAGGCCCGAATCATCCCGGGTCGCGGCGAATCGGAAACGGTCGACTCCGCGGGCGTCGGCTGCGGCTCGGCGTCGATGGGCCGGGGCTGTTCTTGGAGCCCCTTGAGTGCGGCGTCGAGAGGCGACTTGCCCGTCTCGCCCGATTGTTTCTGGGCAGGCGGCGCGGCGTCGGGCCTTTCGTCGTCGGCCATCACCGCAGTCGGTCGCGCGATACACAATAGCGTCAACGCCAGGCAGGCGATCGAGAACTCGCGCCGGTTTCGATCGGCTTGTTGACGAGCAGCGTGCGCTTCGTATCGCATCATGATTCGTCTGCCGCGCCGCCGCGGTCGTCCGCCATTCCCGCGATCTTCTCGCACACGTCGGCAGGAAGGTGATAAATGCGCTGGAGCTGAGCAGGCTGGAACACCGTAGTTGCTGGCCCGGCCGCCACGCCGCCGCCATGAAACAAGGCAATGTGCGTGCAGTAGCGTGCGGCCACCAACAGATCGTGTGCGATCATCACGACCGCCAGCTTCTCGCTGCGGTGCAAGGCGGATAGCGCATCGAGCAACGTGTTGTGCGCGATCAGATCCAACCCGTTCGTCGGTTCGTCGGCCAGCAAGAGACTTGGCCGGCGGACTAGCGCCCGCGCCACCAGCGCCCTTTGCCGCTGACCGCCCGAGAGCGACCAGTAATTGCGATCCCGCAGCGGCGCCAAATCCACATGGTCGAGGGCCCAGTCAAACCGTTGGCGAGCTTCTTCTCGCGTCACTTTCAGCCCCACCAGCCCGAACTGCACAAACTCGCGGACGGTGGTCGGAAGCGATGAATTGAAGTCGCAGCGCTGTGGCACCAGCCCGATTTGCTGCGCGGCGACGTGGGATTGAAGCCGACCGGCTTGCGGAGGTAACACGCCGAGAATCGCCTTGAGCAGCGTGCTCTTGCCAGTCCCGTTGGCGCCGAGAAAGAACCAGAATTCGCCGCCGTGGATGTCGAGCGAGACGTGGTCGAGCACCGTGCGCCGACCGTAACCCAAGCGCAAGTTGTCGGCCTCGATCAGCGGAGTCGCCGTGCGGCGATTCGATTTCATCGCGGTGGTGGCGGTCATTTTCCCTTTCCCAAGGCCGCAGCCAGTTGACGTACGTTGTAATCGACCATCGAAAGATAGTCGTCGGTGTCGCGACGAGCAGACACCTGATGGGCCATATTCACGACCGTCGCCCCCGTCCGCCCGGCCACAAACTGCGCGTGGCGCGGGTCGTAGTAGGCGTTGGCCAGCACCACGTGAATTCCATCGGCCCGCATCTGCTCGATCACTTCGCCCAGGTGCTGCGTCGTCGGCTGGATGCCCGGCTTGGGCTCCAGGTGACCGGCAACCTGAATGCCGAACCGCCGCGCGAAATACGGCCACAGGTTGTGGTCGTCGACTACCTTGGCTCCGTAATAGGGCTGCATCATGCCCAGCCAGCCACCCAACAGGCCATCCTGGTGCTGGGTGGCCAGGAACGATTCCAGCTTGTCGTACTCGAACAGCAGGGCCAGCTTGGGCACGTCGTCGACGCTGTACTTTTTCATCAGTTCGTCGCCGACAAGCATGGAACACACGTTCTTGGCGAACTCGTCGTAGCGATCGTGGAAGTACTCCTTTTGCCGCGGACGCAGACCGGAAAGCTTGTCGCGGATCAGCGCCGCGGCTAACAGCCCGTTGAGCGGATCGAGCAAGTAGTGCGGGTTGCCGTTGGGGTGCACGTCGCCCATCGATCGGTCGACGCGCCCCGTGGGAAGCTCCATCGGTTTGATCGCGGTGGATAGATCGAGGTAGCCGGTTCCGCCGGGCAGAATCGCCGAGTTGCGTGCGCCTTGCAGCACGACCGGCGTCCAGCCGATCTCCAATTGCATGCCCACGATTACCAAAAGATCGGCCCGACTCGCGGCTTTGACGAAACTCGGCTTAGCCTCGACGAAGTGCGGGTCTTCGGTCCCCTTGGCAATCACGGTGAGCGAAACCGCGTCGCCGCCGATTTCCTCGACCAGGCTGCCCACTTCCGGCACACTGGCCACGACGTTAATCCGCTGCGCCATTGCCGTCGAGCCGCTAAAAGACAAAGCCAGCAGCACGCCGCCAAGGCCAGCCAATACTCGGAAGGTATTCTGTATGAGGTTCATTCTCGCACCTTCTATCTAAAACTTGTGGGCGGGGTGGGAACCGATGAGCACCTCGGCGCCAAGCCAAAAGGAATGAGCATCCTTGCTGTCGAGGTGTCGGGCGTGATCGTAGTTGTATTGCAACCGCAGCCGCGAAAACTCGGTCGGATAATACGTCAACAGCGGCGAGATGCGATACCGCGCGTCGCGAAACGGGTCATCGTCGTTGCTGATGGGCTGGAAGTCCTCGTTGAAGCTGTCGCCGTGGCCGTTGACGTATTCGAACCGCATGCCGGCGGCCCAATTCACCTTGAAGCCATAGAGAGCCTGCGTGTAGAAGCCCCAGTCGTCCAAATCGTCGGGTGGAAGACTGATGTCATCGCCCGGGTCGCCAGGATCGCCCTCGTCGAAAAAGGCGTCTGCCTCGTAGCGACGATAGATGAGCTCGTTCTCCCAGATGAGGAACGGCCAGCCGCGCTCGTTGTTCTGTGGCTTCCATTTCATAGTGAGGTCAGCCCCGGCGATTTGCGTGTCGCCGAGCAGACCCGTGGCGTTGGGACCAAAGGCCACCGACGCGCCGAGCAGCCACGTGTACTCTTCGCAGGGGTCGGTCCACGAATTCTCCCACCGCGCGTAGTACAGCAGGTCCTGCATGCTCCGCACGTCGCGCGCGACGAACGGCCTTCCGCCGATGGGCCGCTCCTCGAAGAATTCTTCGCTGGCCAACATGCTGGCCATCGTTTCGCCGTTGGCGTTCTGCATGCCGAGGTACACTTCGGAATACCACTGCACGGGCACCAGCCAACTGACCCGCACGCCGGGTCCGCGCATGCCGTCGGGCCCGAACACGCGCGAATTGATGATGGGCTGATCGATCCAGTGCCAGGCGTGGGGATGCGTCGGGTTGTTTCGGCCGAACTCGGTGAAATACTGCCCTCCCTTGACTTGCAGCCCATGCGGCAAGGAGCGAGTGGTGAAATTCGCCTCCTCCAGCTCGACGATCGTTTCACCTTCGGGATCGATGAAGAAGGCGACCCCCGCCGCCGCATCGAAGTACGGATCGACGGCGCCTTGCAAAAACAGTTCGGCGCCTTGCAAGGTGAAGCCCCGCTTGTGCGGATCGTGGTCACCCCCTTCGAGTTGCTGGATCGACTCCTCGCGCTGGGTCGAAGTACCCCCGACGGCGAGAATATCGAGCGAGATGTCCATGAGCTGAAGCTGACCAAAGCCGCCCACCGGAGCGCCCACGATCGGCGATCGCGAACCATCCAATCCTTCGATGGCTTGATCGAGCGGCGACTGCTGGCCGCGCAGCTCGTCGAGAGCGCGATCCAGCGGAGATCGCTCGGGTTGATCGGCCGGTTGCGAGACCTCGCGGTATCGTTCTGGCTGCTCGTCGCCGGAATCGGCGGCGGGCGCAATGCCCAGGTGCTCGATCCGCAATCGCAGCTCGTCGATTTGACGCGTCTTGGCCGCGTCGCTCTGCTGCAATTGCTCGATTTGCGACCGCAGCGATTGCCAGTCATCCGATGCTTCGATCGGCACGGGACAATCGTACGGCAGCGGACAATCGTTTTGCCAAGTTTGGCCGACTTCCTGCGCTACCGCGCCGAGTCGGACCCAATGGAAAACCAACGCGGCGCATAGCGCGGTGGTTAGCGCGACGCGCACGGCGTCGCGCCGTCCCGCACGACGTCCGAATCTAGCTTCATCGCTCTCCGTGCCCATTTTGCGTCTCTCCGCAATACTCGATTTCAAGATGCGCAAACGACATGGACAGCGCAGGAAAAAGCGCACGGGCGTGCGGTGGCGCTAGTGTCGTCGCGCAGATAGAACGCGCGCAGCTACACTGCGTCGCTAGCGGGCGGAGAGCGTGGGCCCGCGGAAAGAATGCGAACTTGCAGAACAGGAGCTTCGGGAACCGACGCCGCGACCTCGCTCGCGACGGGTGCCGTGAGGGACGGCGGAGCACTCAACTCCAGCACCGCGGCCTGGTGCAGAACACTGCAAACCGTACAGGAGTTCCCGTCGTCCGAATCGCAGTGTTCATGCTCGTGCTCATAGTGCAGCAAGCACAACGCCTGGCCCATCGCGAAAACCAGCAGGGCGGCGGCGGCAAACAGTCGCAGTTTCGACGGCTTCGACAAGGGAAATCCCCCGGGCGCGGACCTTCAGATGAAGGGGTATCCTCTTGTATCGGTTATAACGACCCTGTGGATTAGGCACAATCTAGCGGTTGTGCCGGAACTTGCGTCCTCGGTCAGATTCGCGTGTCGCTCGATGTGACCGAAGCGCCGGATATCGCTCGATCGATCGGGCGGATTGGGGTAAAGACCGTGCGGTTTCCGTCGTCGCAGGTGGACGGAATATCGCGCTTCTCGCCGTTCAATCTTTTTGTTGGGAATCCCACTACCGCTTCAGGACAGAGTTGCCCGTTCCGAAATAGTTGCCGCCGAAGCCATTTCCGTCTTCGACTGAATAGAAGCTCACGCGTGGCAAACGCTTGTGCGACAGGGGGAGGAAGAGCGTGAAGGTGCCCTTGCCTTGATTGACGCTATTCTCCTCGGCGACCAGAGGCAAGGAAAGCAACAGCGTCGGGACGACGGCGATGATTGTGCGGGCCTTTGGCAAGTCCCTATGTGAGTGGGAATCGGACAGGCTGTGATTTTGCGCGCTTCGCCGACGCCAGCCATCCGCTCAGCGCCGGTTACGCGCGCCTGGCAAGGGAACTTCTCGCCGACGCCACCTTTCAACGGTGGTTGCAGGGAGAATAGCGGGCCGGCGATTGCTGACGGGCGACCGGAGTTGCAATGCGGCTTTGGCAACAGGATACTGGTAATCGCTCGTTGCACTCGTCGCTCGCCCGCCGTTTCGTGTTGCCGGCTGCCGAGTCAATCCGCACACCCAGCGACGACCAAGGAATCAACCTGGAGTCCACACCATGAATTGCCGTTCGCCTTTGATCTCGTTGACGATGGCGCTAAGCCTGGTGCTGCCGGTCATGGCAGCCGAACCAACTCAGCCGGTGCGCATGGGTTGCGGTGTGATGACGTTTGACACGGTGCCGGGCTGGGGGCTCCGCCCGGACGGCAACTCCGCCCTGGGGCCGACGCATGGCGCCGTTGTGATCGACAAGGAGGGCAATATCTATACGAGCGCTTATAAGGGAGTCGTCGTCTTTTCGCCCGACGGCAAGGTGATTCAGTCCTACCTGGGCGACGATTATTCGAATATCCACGACATGGAAATCCGCGAAGAAGAGGGCGGCCAGTTTATCTACGCCGCCCGCAACCTCAACGCCGAAGGCATCAAGTTCAACGCGCACAGCGGTGAAATCGTTTTGCGGTTGGGCTTTCCCGCCGAATCCGGCCTGGACCTGCAGAAGTTCAATCCGACCGCGATCACCGTCGCGCCGGGCGGCGACATTTTCCTCTCCGACGGCTACGCCAGCGACCACATTTTCAAGTTCGACAAAACCGGAAAGTATCTGATGTACTTTGGGTCGCAAGGCGACGACCTGAAGCAATTCCACACCGCGCACGGCATGACGCTCGACACCCGCTACGACCCTCCCCGCCTGCTCATTTGCGACCGCAATCACCAGCCCAAGGGCCGCTTGCTGCATTACGACCTCGACGGCAATTTCATCGACGAAGTTGTCACCGGCCTGGGCATGCCGACTTCCGCCGCCATCCAGGGCGACTACGTCTCGGTGCCCGACTTGCACGGCCGGCTGGTCATCCTCGACAAGAGCAACACGATCATCGCCGTTCTCGGCCACAACTCCGATCCCGCCAAGGGAATGAATTTCAACGTCCCGCAGTCCGAATGGATCGAAGGCGTCTTCAGCGGCACGCACGGCTCCTATTGGGACAAGGACGGCAACCTGTACGTGCAAGACTGGAACGTCTCGGGGCGGATCATGAAGCTGGTGCGAGTGAAATAGATCGCTCGTTGGGCATCGCGGTGAGCCAAGAAAACACAACGCAGGGATCGACCTTGATTGCACATCGATTACATTCCATCACTCCGGCAGGCCGCCGTCGACTGGTCTAATGAATCCACTGGCACGCCGTCGCCAGCGGACGCGCAGCAATCGGCTTGTCCGCCGTACGCCCCGTGCCAATACGAATTCGGCATGCAAGCGCTGCAGTTCATTACTCGGGAGCGTCGTCGCTGGGTGTGAAAACGTCGCCCTAAGGTCACAAACAATGAGAACGAATGCGCCGACGTGCTGCCGACAAACGCACGACTAGCGCGGGCACAATCCCCTGTTTTTGGTCGTGCTGGGCCGCACCGCGTTACGCCGCCATACGGTAACAGTGCTTGAGCAGCCCACCCAGCCGCTTGCGACAATGCCGTGCCGCGCTAGGCTGCTTTGCGGAGCGTCGCGACGGCGAGCTCTTTACGGCCGGCATGAAAGCGAACGTGGAGCGCGAATCGCCCGCCGCGCTGGCCGCGGACTCTGGCCTGCGGCTCGGCGCACGGCGAGCCTCCCGCCCTGCTTCATCCGATGGGAAGAGGCCGCCGCTGTCCCATCTTGCCGCAACACATGTCGCGCGCTCGCGCGCCGCTGTTAACCGGCGGGTCGAGATTCCGAGCGATTGGAAAAATGACCCGCTGGTTAACAGCCGGCGCGAGTTTTCCCGTTAACCAAATGCGCGCGTGTTTGAAGCTGTTCGGCACGGTCACAGGCCACCGTGAAGGACGCGGAATTCTGTAAGTCCTTGAACTCTCGGCACTAGCGAAAAGCGCTCGCGCGCGCATCGTTATGAAGAGGGTTTGGCACGGGGAGGAGGTGCCCACTATGGTGCCGAGAGGCGCCGAAAATGGTGCCGAACGGCCCGCGGCGACTGATCTACGCGTCGGGCCAGATTGCGCTGGCGACGTTGACGACGAACAATTCGACGGCTCGCAAGAAAACGCAAAAAGCCCCGAGAAAACCGAGGCTTCTTGCGCCACGTTGCGACGCGACGTATCGCAACGCACCAATGGCCGAGGCGGGATTCGAACCCGCACCTCCCTTTCGAGAGACAGGATTTTAAGTCCCGTGCGTCTGCCGTTTCGCCACTCGGCCCGTTCTGAATTGTTCCCAACCCCGCGAACGGAGAATCGAAAAGACCCGTGCGTCTGCCGCCAGGGCACTCGACCCATCGTTGTCCGTTGCCGCCTTGGGGACGCTATTGACTCTGGTTAGAATCGTGCTGCCGCCAGACTATCGGTTGTTGAGTCGCTCGCCAAGACGTGTCGCGCGGTCGGTAGCCGTTGCCGAAGCGCCTCGCCTTGTCGCGGCGATGACTGTCGATCAACGTATCGAGCACATCTTCGCCCTGCCAGGAAAATGCCGTGCCGACGCTACTGGCCGAAAACCACGGACTGCTTCCGACTCGCGGCTCGCTGATGCTCGACGTGGTGTTCCTGGCGCTGCTGCTCGTGGTGCCGCTCATGTGCTGGAGCATCTACCTTGTTCGCTACCGCCGACGGTACGTGCTACATAAGCGGATTCAGCTTGCGTTGGGCATCGCCCTTCTGGCTGCGATCACGGCATTTGAGATTGATCTGCGCTTCATCACCGACTGGGAGGCACTGGCCGTCGGCTCGCCGTATTTCGTGCCCGGCACGTGGGACGCCGTGTGGATCAGCCTGGCGATTCACTTGTGCTTTGCGGTGCCGACGCCCTTTTTGTGGGTGTTCGTGATCGTGCGTGCCCTTCGGCGGTTCCCCCATCCACCCTCTCCCGGCCAGCACAGTGCGCAACACATCTTCTGGGCGCGAATCGCGGCGGCCGGCCTGCTTGCCACGGCGGTAACCGGCTGGGTGTTTTACTACCTGGCATTCATCGCGTAAGTCGCCCTTGCGGCACAGCGCGGAATCGGGTCCTGTTGATGCACGGAGGGCGCGCGGCGATCGCGAACGCTGCGATACGACGTGTGGGGCACAAACGGCAAAACGGAAGCCGTTGGAATCCGCAATCATCTTCCCCTGGTCGACACGCCGAGCGGAGCAAGGCAAACGGGAAAGCCTGCCCTACACTGCGCAGCTCCGCGGCTAGAGACGGCGGCCGAAGAGGCGGTCGCGGAGCCGTTCCAATTCGGCCTGCCGCACGCGAAGCGGCTCGCTCAGCGACGCAGCGTCGAACCACTGGGGCTCGACGAACAGCCGTGCCGGCTGCGCCAGGCGATGCCAACTCGCTAAGCTTCGCAGCAGGCGGCGGCTGGCCAGATCGAGCTCGTGGGCGCGGCACAACTCGGTCAGCAGGGCGCGAGGTCGGTTCAAGCCGATTGCCTCCCGCAGTCCGAGGAAATGGGCCAAGATCCCCACGACCACAATAATGGCGACGAGCGCCACGATCAGGGCGATGAGGTAGGTGGTGTCGAGCCCCGTGCCTCCCCCTTCACGGAATTGCTGCCCCAGTTCCGAGATGCGCCCTTGGTCGCTCTGCGCGACGAGCCACCCGTCGCTGGCCGTCATCGGAAGGAGGCGGCCCCAGCTCAGCCCTCCAAGCCTCGCGCTTCCGCCAGCAAGTGGAATTGCCGTCGGCAGGCTGTACCAGCTCATCATGAGACGCCCTCCCGATCGGCGGAGCGCGGCGCGTCTCCTGGTGCGTCGGTCTCGGGCATGCTGCCGAGCCCGTCGGCAATCTGCTTGAGATCGGGGCTTTGGCCGTCTCGTGCCGCCGCCGCGGCGCCCCTTTCCGCAATTGCTTGCAGGCTGGCTTCCGCCGCCTCCTGCACCGTAACGCTACGATCCAACAGCGCCATACGCAGTGCCTGTTGCGCATCGGCTGACGAAGAATGACCCAGCGCCTGTGCGGCGGCCGCTCGTACGAAGTGATCGGCGTCGCTCAACAGCTCGACGATCTGTCCGCACAAATCGTCGACAACGCAAGCGTACGGCGCCACGGCAAGCGCCCGCAGCCGCCGGCTGCGCCCTTCGGCGGCCAGTTCTGCCGCCAGCCCACTCACCGTGGTGGGGTCGATTCTGCGCACGAGCCACCCCGTGCTCCCCCGCACCTTTTCATCGAGCATGTCGAAGGCGGCGAGGAATCGGGAGAAGCTGAACTCGCCCAGGCTGCGCTGAACGGCGCGGCATATCTCGGGGTGCGGGCTGTCGACGAATTCCATCAGTCGCGTCAATGCGCCCGGGATGCCGCGTTTGCGTAGTTGCTCGAGCAGGTTAGCCACCACCTGCGGATCGTCGTCTTCGAGCCCCTCGATCACGAGCTGGTTGGCATGGGAGCCCGTGAAGCCGGAAAGCGCCAGCGACGCGGCACGCCGCCCACCGACGCGCCCCGTTCGCAGGATCAATTGCACCAGGCCGAACGCTTGCACGCGCTTCATGCCCGACCCCACCGAGAGTTGCACGAGCGCGCTTTGCTGGTTGTCGTCCAGCGCGTCGAGAAGCGTCAGGTCGCCGTGTAGCCAGCTCAGCGACTCCATGCGGCGAATGTTGGCCCGCATGGTCGACGTCAATTCGTGTCCGATCTTATTCAGCAGATGGCGAACGAATGCGCGGTCTCCCCGATGTGTGAGCACGTTGATGATGGCCAGTGGAGCGTGCGGGTCGTCGAGGAACGAAAGGATCAACCGCATGACGCCGGGGCGAGGGCTGTTGTTTAGCGCTTCGATTGCCGCCAAATAGGCGGGCTCATGAGGGTTTTGCAGCAGTCGCTTCAGAGTCACGTTTTCGCGGCCCGACAATATCAGAAAAGCGTCGAGCACTTCGCGGCATTTGTGCCGGTCAAAGCGTTGCATCGACGCTTCGAGACTGGTGACCACGTGCTGGCGAATGAGCTGGGGATTGCGCCGGTTCTGGTAGTCGCGCGGCGCGGCCAGCTCGACGTACAGCGCTTCGGCCAGCCGCACCAATGTCTGCGCCGCCACATCGCGATTGGGGTTGGCTTCGTCCTCGGCGACGCCGACCAGCACCGGCACCAGGTCGTAATCGTGAATTCTCAGCAGCACCTCGCAGGCATTGGCACACAGCCGCGGATCGCTGGCCAGCAGCGCGTCGCGCACGGCGCCCGAGAGGCGCTCGGCTCGCTCGACGACGATCGATCGTGCCCGCTCGCCGAGCGCATCCCAACGGTGTACCAGTTCGCGGTGGCCCGCGGCCGAGCGCCGTGCCAACAAGGCGCGGAGGGCGCCTTCCTGCACGGCACGTTGCTCGGAGTCGAGCGCCGGCAAAAGTACGCTCACAGCCGCTTCGTTGCGCGTGGCGGCCAGCACGTCGAACGTGGTTTGCAGTCCACCGGGCACGGTTCCAACTCCCGCTTGGTGCTTGGTGGCGATGTCGTCGGCGTGCCTCAAACGGATGAAGTCCGAGGCCCGCCCATGGGAGCTCGGCCTATGCGAGCGACCACGTCCACCATGATGCACTCATCGATTCCAGCCTCAGTAATCGGGGCTCCGGTTGCGGCGGGCCGTATCGGGTCGGCGTAAT
>Ga0315553_10003967_pt1 | contig 11349 bp, 9 predicted proteins | sample SalMarSW160140MG_FD_203099 | JGI IMG/M metagenome (GOLD analysis project Ga0315553, IMG submission 203099) | Salt marsh sediment microbial communities from the Plum Island Ecosystem LTER, Massachusetts, United States - Salt Marsh Sediment SW1601-40 ... | reverse complement strand
AAATGATGGTCTCCTGTGGCTTGAATTCATATGACGAGTCACTTTGATAGTATCAACAGACTGACATGGTCCAGTGAGTACAATGGGTAGGAGGTCCATGAGGTAACCTGGATTGATGCCGGTCCCGACGACAGTCTTCCCTTTTTCTTTTGCAACCCTGTCTAGTTTCTCTGCAAGACCTGGACTCTTTCGATAGGGAAATGATAGTTCTTCACAGATTGAAATCACATCCAGACCATTATCGAGACACGCTTTAATTACAGGAGATACTGCTTCCAGTGAAGAGGAAGTTGCAACAAGTGCAATATCCGCTGGGACTCCTTTCAATACCGTCTGCAGATCATTAGTCAATGAGATATTACTGTCAACCTCATTTTCGAGTAGTTCTTTAATCGGTTTTTTAGCGAGTGCAGGATTAGCGTCAACCACTGCGACTAGCTCTAAATTTTCTCTATTCAGAATCGATTTGGTGATATGGCGACCAAGTGAACCAAATCCAATCTGCATCACTCTGAATGGTCTTATCATTGATAATTACCTTCTGGGCTGATACTGTCTACCCCGGTCATTGCGACTGAGTAAACAATGTAATCAACCTATCGAGAACTGCACTAGGATTCCTTCATAGTTGCAGAATTGAGTACCATTTTGCCTTGGAAAGCCAAAATAATCATCTTGACAACTTTGCCAGTTCTTCTTCCCGTAGCAATTTCTTGTGCAGTTTCAAGATGAGTGTGAGTGGAAGTTCGTCGCGGAATTCAACGAATTTAGGTAAAGCATATGGCTTGACCTTGTTCCTAAGAAATTCAATAATCTCCTGTTCTGTGACCTTCCCTCTAAACTCTGGTTTCAGCTGAATGAATGCCTTGACCCGTTCGCTTCCTGCTCTTTCTGGGTCAGGCACTCCAATTACTCCCGCCACATCAACTGCTGGATGCTCATGGAGGATGTCATCGATGACACGACTATACACCTTGTTACCCCCGACATTAATCATGTCTTTGATCCGATCGACAACTTTGAAGTATCCCTCATCATCCATGACCACCATGTCCCCCATTTTCAACCACCCGTCCTTTTCCAAACCGGAACCGAGGGATGGCCAATAACCGACCATAATCTGGGGCCCTCTGACCCATAACTCGCCAGGCTCTCCTACTGGTGGTTCTTCCCCTGTTTCAGGATTGACAACTCGAACCTCAGTATCAGGTAATGGAACACCAATTCCACGTTTCACCTGTTTCATGAATCCTGTCACCTTTGAGAAGGCTGAGATATTAGCTGTAGCGCATGCTGAGGTCTCTGTAGCCCCATATCCTTCACCCATAGGCACGCCTGATATCTTTTCGAACTCTGCAGCGAGGTCTGGGGGTAAAGATGCAGCGCCAGAGTAATAGAAAATCTGTCCTTTATTCAGGGGCATTTGGCAGAACATAGTGTAATGAGCAGGTACTGCAAAAACTATTGCTGGTCGTTTTTCATTTATTATCTCCACAATCTTCACCAAGTCTCTCGGGTCCATTAAATACATCTTCAGACCCCATGAGATGCTAGCATGAATTGCCCAGTGTCCATACATGTGGAATATTGGCACACAGATCGTGGTTGCACCCTTCCCTACAACTCCTACCTTTAGAGGGTCCAGCATCCAGTGAATTGTCTGAACAACATTGGATGTGAGATTATAGTGGGACAGCATCGTGCCCTTAGGAACTCCGGTTGTCCCACCTGTAAAAGGGAGCAATGCAAGGTCTTCTTTTGGATTAATCTCAACTTGTTCGCAGTGAGGTTCGTTCTTCTCAATCAGGTCATTCAATAAATAGTATCCCGGCTCAGAGATTCCTTGCATTTTAGGAGGCTCGTAGTCAGGGAATATCCTCGTGGGCGTGTAGATTACAGTCTTCACATCTGTGTCCGGTTTGACTTCATTCACCCGAGGTACTCGTCGATAGGAACAGACGACAACCTCCGCTTTGCTCTCTTTAATCTCATGAAGAAGGTCGTCTGCTTTATGGAGGATACTCAGGGGCACGTGAATTGCACCTATCTTCATACAAGCGTAGTCTGCAATAATGAACTCTGGACAGGATGGGAGAACTGTGGCGACTGTGTCCCCTTTCTTCACACCGAGTTCAATAAACGCAGATGCAAGTCGATCCACCTTATCCTTCAATTCCGTATAGGTGATTTCCTCGTCCAAGTACACGCAGGCAACATTTTCTGGAAAGTTCTTCGCAGACTCTTCCAAGAATGAGTAGACATTAACCTCTGGATATGGTTCCATGGTCTGCTTCAGCTTGAAGGGTCCCAGGGAATATGCCTTAAGCCAGGGTTTGTCTTGGTATGATATTGTCACTGCAATCATCTCTGATAGAGACACTTGAGCTCAATAAATCTGGTCAATGACCAATTCAAGTCCGAGTTCAGTCAGTTTCTCCTTTGTTGGCTTACCTTCCTTGTCCCAGCCTCGAAACTCATAGTAGCTCTCCAACATGGGTTCAAGATTGACCACCAAGCCCTTAGCTGGACCCTCCGGAAGTGGGTCTTTGAGAAACCTTGGAGGGAGAGTGTCATCCCTTCGTGTGGCTCCTTCACGGATATTGTAGACCTTTTCAAGATTGTAAATCCGCTCACCTGTCTTCCGGAAGTCTGTTGCTGAGAATTCAATCCCCATGAGGTTTGATAACAACACTGCCCAGTCCTCAGCGGTCATGACGATGCCCATGAACTTACACGCCCCAACAGCATCAAATATCTGAAAGGCGTCTTCAAAGTCCTTCAGTATCACTGATTTCTCAGGTATCTCCTTCTGTGGGTCTCCCACATCAGCGTCATCCACTATCATGTAAGGCATTGAGAGAAAAGATGGCCCCTCGATCCATGCTGTGATATGATCACCACCTCGATTTGCGGTGGCATAAGCCAACCCGGTGATTTTTGCAGCTCGACTGTCATATGCAGGAAGTTCCAATCCTTTAACATGCATGGCAAAGTGGTCTGAACCTTTTCCGAATTTCTTGGACATTCTCATCGTACCCTCAGCCATAACATCTCCGAATCCCTCGCGGAGGGCAATCTTAGGCACAATATCCGCAATGATATTTTTGTCCCCGAACTTGAATTCGATTCCACCTGTGTCCTCTTTTGTTATGATTCCCTTCTCAAAACACTCCATGACAAAGGCTACTGAGACTCCTGCCGATATCACATCGAGACCGTACTCATTGCATAGGAAGTGTGCCATGGAGATGGCTTCGAGATCATCCACACCACACATGCTACCAAAGGCTCCAATTGTTTCATACTCCGGGCCCTCTCCTCGGCTCTTGAACTGCCCCTCCTTGATTTCCACGATCCGACCGCAAGCAATCGGGCATGCAAAGCAAGGCTTGCGCGATGCAAGGATTGTATCATTCAAGGCGGTACCATTGATATTCTCAGCACCTTCAAACACGCCAGTCTGAAAGTTCCGCGTTGGCAATCCTCCAACAACCTGACACAGGTCTACCATAGTAGCAGTTCCATAGACCTCTAGGGTCATCTTCAGCATGCTCTGGTTGACCCAATCAAACCTCTTCTTGGCTTCTGATCTATACTCTTCAGGATTTGCGATGGGGATTGGCTCTTTACCATAAGCAACTACCGCCTTCAGGTTCTTTGAACCCATAACGGTTCCTAACCCACACCTTCCTGCAGCACGACCAAAATACTTCTCATCACAGTCATTCATGATTGCAGCGTATTTTACAAGATTCTCGCCCGCAGGGCCAATACATGAGACATTATGCTTCGGACCATGTTTCTCTTTCAAAATCCTGGTTGTTTCTGAAGTTGTCTTTCCCCATATCTCAGCAGCATCTTTTAGCTCAGCTTTTCCATCTTCAGTCAAAAGATAGACTGGTTTTGGAGAGATTCCCTCAAAGATGATGCCGTCAAAACCTGACCGCTTGAAGTCCTTCGCCCAGAATCCTGCAGAGTTTGCTTGGCCCCATAGATTGGTCAGGGGCGACTTGGCCACAACACTATATCTCCCAGCACTCGGCGATTGCGTTCCAGTGAGGGGTCCAGTCATGAAGATGAGTTTGTTCTCTGTTCCTAGAGGATCAATTCCTTTCTCCGTTTCATTGATCAGATAATATGTTGCGAGCCCAGCACCGCCCAAATACTTTCTAAGAATCTCGTCGTCTGGGAATTCCTCTGTGATTGTTCCATCAGTGAGGTTGACTCTCAGAATTCTTCCCATGTATCCTTTCAGCATTTTGTATCAATCCATTCCGAGACAGCGAGCATCTAAGCTCATGCTAGTCATAAAACTCTGTTTCAATTGTTGTTGCACTAGAAACTAATTCCTTAGCAGCTTCAGTAGCCCGCAGAATTTTAGGCATGTCCCCTGAAACCTTGGACTGTCCTGAGAGAAGCGCTCGAATTGGATCCAACTCCTTCCTCAGAATCTTCTCCCAAACATCAATTCTTGCAGAATAGACAAACTCAGCTTCGAATGGCTGACCTGACGGAGGTTCTCCTTTCTCAAGAAGTTTGAATTCGTCATCCTCTTTCAGAATCTTACAACCAGTACATTCACCGTGGTACAGACCCACCCAAATCCTGATTTGATGGTCCAAACCACCATAAGGGTCGACCTGGAAGATGAAGTCTCCTTCCCACCAGTCTGCAGCTTTTGCATATGCCGCGTTCGAATTGACCGCTTTCATGAAAAGTTCAGCCCATTCCGCACTTCCGAATTTTGCCATTTACTATTCCTCTCACTGTTTTTTCTTGTCAAGCACTAATATCTTAGGTAGTGCAAGGAGTTTACCGTATGCTCTTCCTTTGAATCGAAGTTTTCTCTTACCAAACCGATTTTTCTTCACCATCATATGCATGACCGAATATTGACCATTGCAGAAGAACATGAGGTCCTCTGGGTCCGAAATCAACTCCAAATCATATTTCTCAAGAGCATCTTTTGAAACAAGGTAGTTTCCGTCTTTTGCGATGAGATTTATCCACAGTATCTCATTTTCTTCAACATGTAGTCCGATATTGATTCTACCCTCGAAAGAATCTAGTCTCTTGGTGTTTTTTGGATTCTCTCTCTTGTCCATAATTATTCCATCGATTACAGCTTTAATCGTCAGAAACAATGTCTCTCTTTGAGTGTCATCCATCCTGCTCACAATTCTTCCTGCTTTCCTTTTGAGTTCCTGCACGCCCATTTCAATATTGTCTTTGAAAAGATAAGTCCTTCATTCATAATGTAGCACTCGATATTTGAGCAAAAACACAAATATGTAGATCGCATCTCAAATGGCTTCAAGGAGATGTTGATTTTGGATAGGAAACAGGTCTTGTCGATTTTGATCATAATTGCTATTTTAGGCGCATCAGCCTTTACCTGCTTCTATATACTATCTCCAGAAACAGAAGACCAACCTGTTTTCAAGGGTGGAACTATACTTCAGGATGAAACATGGTCTGGATCAATATTCGTGAATGCTTCAATTGTTGTACCAACTGGAGTCACACTAACAATCCTTCCCGGTACTAGAATTATGTTTGCACCTAGTCGGGATTACAAGGATCAACGGACAGTGGGATTTGCGGTGGTAGGAGGTACTGTACGTGCTATTGGAACCCCCGAGCAACAGATATGGTTTACATCAGATACTGAAACTCCCATCAATGGTGATTGGAGTGGAATCGAACTATACAACACCAATACAACTGTTTTCAAATATGTAATAGTAGAGTTCTCAGGTCTTGGAATCTCTCAGTTCGATTCGAAAGCCAATATCAGCCACTCAATTGTGCGATGGGTAAATGCAGAGGGGATCTATATGGAACGCTCCTCGCCAGTCATTGAATACAATCTGTTGTATGGAAATGGCTACCATGAGATAGCCCTTGAACAGTACAACTATGACGTTCAGATACGAAACAATATCTTTGCTGGAGGTCATGTACCTCTTATCATCTTTGACTCATCAGTCACAGTGGAAGGAAATTACTTCTATAATTATAATACTTCAGCATCACCAGCGGTTTCTATTGCCGGTACAGCAGAAGCAAATGTGACAGGTAACAAGTTTGATGGTTTCAATAATGATACAGCCATTTTGAAACTAATGCCGATGAGTATTCTAGTTACAGCCAACAACGATTTTGGCAATGGTTCTGTTCCCATTCCTGTTCTCGATTATCTTGATGTCAGAAACTATGTTCTTGGTTATACTCCTGGTGACCCAGAGGACAAATACATGTATGTATATCCCTCTGAGGATGAAACTCGTCGTGTAGTCAACAGAATTGGATTAGGATTCGGTTTTGGTTGGGCATTTGAATACGCGAATGGATTCCTCTGGAAGCTTGGCTCGGGTGAATTGGTCCGGATTGATTCCATAACAGGTACTAACACCACATTTTCGGTGGACACATCCAAAATCCTAGGACCAAGAGGTCTCTGTTATGATGGGGAGTACTTCTGGACTCAGGACCATTCTCTGTTGAAGATTGTCAAGTTCAAGGTCAATGCGACTGCGGTCACAATTTATGACTCGTTCGACATTCCAGAAAATGAAACTGGTGCACGTCAAAGCCTGTCAACCGATGGAACTTACCTATATGTGCCAAATAGGGCAGGCAATAAGATGTTTGAGCTGTTCAAGAATGGGACTATCAACAGGGAAATTTCGATGCCTTTGGATCTTGTCGGACCAATCACCTGGAATGGAACGCATTTCTGGACTGGAACTGGAAACCACCTCTTTGCATTTACAAAGGATGGAATTGTTGAGGGTAAAGTCTACGATGTTGCACGAGGGATCTCTGGAATAACATGGGATGGGACATATCTTTGGGGTCTGTATAAGACATGCGAACTCTGGAATGATGCCAAGATGTTCCAAATTGAGATTTTGGATGACTCGAGTTTCAACTGAAACGATATCTATCTAGGTTGAGCTTCCAATGCATTAGAGAGGTCCTGAAGATTCACTATTCCTGCTCCAGAAAGGAAGGAGGGAAGGAGAAAGACGTTTTAGGAAGGGATGTTTACTTTTGAATAGGGATGCAATGGACGGGGATAGAAGATGGCAGAAACGAATTTACACCAGAGGACTGCTCAGGTAGGTTGGTTTGTTGTTGGTTGGTTGCTCACACTGATTGTTGTGTTTCTATGGTTTTTAACTGACACAATCACCACCGCAGTTTTTGTACTTGGAATTGGATTGGGATTGGGCATTGGTTTCATTATCGTTGTAAATGAAGCACTAGTCCTAACAACAATTCAGACACTCCAGAAAGCAGGTGAAAGTGCAGTGCAGCTGCTGAGTCTGCGTAAGAATATGAGGACTGTGTTGGCGGTCTGGATCTTTGGACTGTTCACACTTGTCGTTGTGATGACCGTGTTCAACCAGCTTGAGCTAGACAAATTTGGCGCAATCATGGGATTGCTGGGCGGCTTTGTAGCATCTGTAGTCGCGTACTATTTTGCTACGAGTAGAACTACAACACCATCGTGAAGCGATTTCGCCACCTTTGTGAGGAAAAAGAAAAGAGGAGAGAGGAATACCCTCTCTCATCCACCACGTTTCTTCGTAAAGACAATCACTGCAACATTAAGCACAACTGCTTCAGCTCCGCCTCCGGCTAATAGCAAAAGACCAGTCGTGCTGAAATGACCGAATTAATTGAAATGGCATCTGATAGATGCACTCGTAGGTCGTATTCCTGTGTTATGAGTACAAGTGACATGCAACCTGTCGATCTTCCCCAACGTCCGTGAGCTCTGGTTCCTCCACTGGACATCTCGCAAAGGCTTTTGGACATCTCGGATGAAATCTGCACCCAGTGGGAGGATCTATTGGGCTTGGAATCTCGCCCTGTAGAACAGCTTCTGATTTCACCTTCGGATTAGGAACAGGTATCGCTTTCATAAGACCTACAGAGTATGGATGTAAGGGGTCATCGTAGATACGATTTCTGTCAGCCACCTCCACTATCCTGCCCAGATACATCACAGCTATTCTGTCGCAGACATGCCGCGCAGTAGCGAGATCATGAGTGATGAAGAGGTAGGTAAGATCAAATTCTTTCTTGAGGTCCATCATCAACTCTAGAATCTGCGCCTTGATTGACACATCTACCATTGCCACGGGTTCATCAGTGACAACAAACTCAGGATTCAGTATCGTGGCTCTTGCGAAAACTACCCGCTGTTTCTGTCCACCGGATAGCTGATGCGGCAGCCTATTGTAGAAGGTAGAAACTGGTGAGAGCCCCACGCGCTCTAGGATCTCTTCCGTTCTTGCCTTCCTTTCATCGGACGTTCCGATGCCCTGTAGTCGCATTGCATCCGCAATGGCGTTTCCTATCGACATTCGCGGATTAAGTGAGGATGTTGGATCTTGGAAGGTAAATTGGAGCCTTCTCCTGATTAATCTCAGGTCCTTACCGTGGAGCTTAGCTATGTCCTTTCCCTCATAGAGAATCTGCCCGTCGGTTGGCGCAATCAGACGAACACAGAGACGACCTGTGGTTGTCTTTCCAGACCCGCTTTCTCCCACCAAACCGAGAACCTCTCCTTTGGCAATACTGAAGGAAACATCATCCACCGCCCTTACGAAGGTTTTTTCCTTCGTGAAGATGGATTCGAGAAATCCTCTCTGAATTGGGAAGTACTTCTTGACTCGTTTGAATTCTATGAGACCCAATTCCTAGCCTCCATAGAGATGACATGCTACTAAACTGCTGTCGTCTACTTCGATGAGTGGGGGTTGCACGCTCCTGCAAATTTCCATTGCATGAGGACATCTTGGATTGTACACGCAACCCGGAACGAGATGCGTCAAATCCGGCGGGGCACCAGGTATCCAGGTAAGTTTCTTATCCGGTTTGGTCACATCTGGGACGGACTGAAGAAGTGCTTGTGTATAGGGATGCTTTGGGGCTTCGAAGAGTGCCTCAGTGGATGCCAACTCAGCAACCCTCCCACAATAAACCACCGCTATGCTGTCAGCAGTTTGAGCTAACACTCCAAGGTTGTGTGTTATCAGAATCATTGTGAGGTTGAACTTCTCTTTCAGCTCGGCCATTTCTCGAAGTATCTGCGCCTCTACTACAACATCAAGGGACGTTGTAGGTTCATCCGCGATTAGCAACGTGGGTTTTAGGACCAGACCTAGACCCACCATTACCCGCTGACGCATTCCTCCACTGAACTGGTGCGGATAGTCTTTGATGCGTTCAGCCAGAATACCAAGACTCTCGAGCATTTTAGATCCTCTCTCAAGCGCCTCCTCCTTTTCAACATCAGGTTCATGTGCTTGGATAGTTTCAACATAGTGACTACCTATGCTCACCATCGGATTCAGGGAGGTCATAGGATCTTGGAAGATGTATGCAATCTCTTTTCCTCGAAGAGCCCTCATCTCCTTCTCACCGAGATAAGGTATGTTCACCTCACCCGTACTGATTATGCCACCCTCGTATGGAACGTCCTCGTCCAGATTCAGGATTATGTTTCCGGAAAGAATTTTCCCAGGGTGAGGAACAAGATTGATTATAGCTCGTCCAAGAGTGGACTTTCCGCAACCGCTCTCTCCTGCTAAGCCGAGAGTCTTGTTTTTCTGAAGCTTAAGAGATATTCTGTCTACTCCTCTAGCGGCACCACGACGGGTCTTGTATTCAACAATCAAGTCCTCGATTTTTAAAAGGTCAGTCAATGTGTTTACTCCCTTAGTTTTGGCGTGAGGATTTCACTGAGTCCCTCGCCCGTCAATGTAAATCCAAGAGCTAGAATGATAATCATGAGCCCAGGAAAGGAAATGACCCACCATGCATGGACGACATTGAGGTATTGTGCACCAGTAGTGAGGTCCCGACCCCAATCAGTGATATCTATACCCAATCCAAGCCCAACAAATGTCAAACCTGCAGCTGTCAATATGGCATCAGCGAAGTTGATTGACATAACCACCACTGCTGAGGGTAGCACATTGGGTAGGATATAGCGGAGGAGCACTTCACGGTCGGTTGCGCCCAATACAATTGCAGCCTCGACATAGGGTAGCTCTCTCACGGTAAGGACCTGGCTTCTCACTACCCTGAAGTATGATGGAATGTACACGACTGCAATGGCCAAGGCCATGTTGACAACACCTGCCCCTAGCATTGCAGCAAGAGCTATCGCCAATACCAGACCCGGGAATGCAAAGAGGCTATCCATGACCAGCGAAACAATCCTGTCCAGGACTCCACCTTTGTATGAAGCTAATAGCCCCACAGGAATCCCAATAACGAAACAGACTGCCACAGAGATTGCCGCCACCTGTAGCATGATCGCGCCTCCTGCGATGACACGACTCAGGAGGTCTTGACCAAGGTCAGTAGTTCCAAGTGGAAACCTTGGCGATGGAGCAGCGAGTATACCACCAACGTTGATATCAAACGGAGCATATGGAACAATCCAATCGGATATGGCGGTCATATAGAGTATCAGAAACACCAGTGTAAGTCCTGCGATTGTTATGAACCCCGCTGAGCCTCTATCCCGCAGAAGTGGGTAACCCTCGGTGTAGAGGAGTAGAATAATCCCAAGTATTACTCCTGCGAATGTTATCTCCACAGTGAAACGTAACCACTCTTCTTGTGCGAGAAGAAGACCAAGTGAGACTACCACATCCATCATGGCTATCGCGCCCAAGGGTACAAACCAAAGTACCGGTCTACGTTCAGTCCATCTCCCCGAATCTAATCGTTTCGCTAATGTGGTGACGAACAGCAAGACTGCAGCAAAGGCGAGTGAAATCGCAACAGACTGAAGTCCAATCCCACTATTGGACACTGCGGCTAAGGAAATCAAACCGATTAGAAGCACCACGGCGCTTATGATGACCGCTCCAAAACCTACCCACCACTTCGTTGACTGGTGTCGAAGAGACTCCTTCATTGGACCTATGCGCAGAAAGATTCCCTTTACAATAGCATCCTGTTTCATCTTTTGTCCTCCTATAGTCTTATTCTCGGGTCGAGGTACGCATAGATCAAGTCTACCACAAGACTCACAAGACTTACCAAAAGGCCAAACAGAACAACAGCACCTTGAATAGCAGTGTAATCACGTCGGTTAATCCTCGCTACGAGATAGCTGCCCATCCCATCAATGCTGAATGTGGTTTCAGTGAGGATAGCTCCTGCAAGGAGTGCAGCAACCTGTAGTCCAATCATTGTCAAGATTGGAAGAAACGCGTTCTTCAAAGCGTATCTGTATGTCACTGTATTTTCTGAGAGTCCTCTTGCACGAGCGGCAACGACAAAGTCGGTCCTCAGAGTTTCCATCATGTTAGTGCG